>WBZO01001426.1_pt1 | contig 37478 bp, 36 predicted proteins | sample 5204261 | NCBI WGS metagenome assembly WBZO01 (sample SAMN12412400, study PRJNA552823) | activated sludge metagenome | isolation source: activated sludge from anammox sidestream of wastewater treatment plant... | place: USA: North Carolina | collected 2017-09
TTTCGAGCTCATCGAGGGACTGGATGCCCAGGGTCGAATAAAGGGTCTTCACTTTTTTGGGGCCGAGGTTGGGTATTTTCAGGAGATCGAACAGGGTTGGGGGAAATTGCCCGCGCAGCTTCTCGTAGTATTCCAGGGTGCCGGTCACTGCCAGGGTCAGAATCTTTTCCTCGAGCGCCTTGCCGATCCCTTTTGTTTCACCCAGCTGCCCGCTCCGGATCAGCTCCTCCAGAGACTCCCCGGTTGTTTCCAGCACTCGTGCCGCATTTGAATAAGCACGGGATTTGAAAGGGTTTTCTCCCGCCAGATCCAGAAGCACAGCGATCTCTTCGAGAATCTGGATGACACTTTTCTTTTCGAGAATCAAATCCATGGCTGGCAGTTTTCTTTCTCTGTGAGCATATCAAAGACCACGCTGGATGAGAGGAGCCTCCAGATCACTTTCAACTCGAAAGCAGCTGGCGAAAAAAGGGGATGATTTGTCCGATGGGGCACTTCTCAGAAACTGTTTTGAGAGTTAGTCTAAATCTGAGTACAAAGGTCGGATGTTTTTGCAGAGGAAAGTTATGGCGGATCAGGCACACAAAGGTTTCTCCGGTGATGGAGCGGAAGAGAGCGAGCAGAAGAAATCTCTCTCTCTCGATGACCTGATGGAAGCAGCCGGTTTCATTACCGACACCCCCAAAGAAGGGATCGAGGATGAAGCGGCCCAGCCCTACAGGTCTCCCGATTATGGAACAGAAGTTTTCGGCCAGCAGGACACAGGCCAGCTTCAGAAAGGGCTGGCGGATATTCTCGGCATCCCTTATGTCGATGTCTCCGCGATCCGTCCCACCCCGGAGCTGCTCAAGGTCATCCCCAAAAAAACAATCGTCAAATACAAGATATTTCCTGTGGAAGCCTCTCCGACCACCCTCAAGGTGGCCTTCTCCGATCCCTATGATGTCAATGCCCTCACCGATGTCCAGCTGATCGCGGATGACATGGGGCTGGTCCTCGAGCAGTGCCTGGGAGATGAGCAGGATATTGCACGCTCCATCGATCGGTATTACACCGCGGAGCGTAATGAGATCATCGGGATGATCGACCAGGTGTCCGACCAGCTCGCGACTTCGGGAGCCGGCAGACCCTCTCAGGCCGATAATGTCATCGACCTTTCGAACCTGGGCGATGAAGAAGATTTCTCATCACTGGCTAAATCCCTTGAAAATGCCGATCTGGATTCGGTTGAAGCCCCGATTGTCCGCCTCATCAACCTGATCTTCCAGAAAGCCTTGCGGATGCGCGCCAGCGATATTCACTTTGAGCCTTATACCGATGAATTCCGCATCCGGTTCCGGGTGGATGGCGTGCTTCAGGATATCGACAGCCCCCCCACCAAGCTTCAGCCAGCGATTCTCTCCCGGCTGAAAATTCTGTCCGGGATGGACCTTGCCGAAAAAAGAATCCCGCAGGATGGGCGTATCCAGATGAGGATCGACAACAAGGATATCGACTTCCGTGTTTCGGCGCTTCCGGCGATCTGGGGTGAGAGTGTGGTTCTCCGAATTCTCGACAAGACCGGCCTCGTGCTGGGTCTGGAAGAAGTCGGTTTCATGCCCGACAATGTGGCCCTGTTCCAGCGCCTGATCAAGCGCCCCAATGGAATTATCCTGATGACCGGTCCCACCGGCTGCGGAAAAACCACCACCCTCTATGCAGCCCTCAATTCGATCAACACGGTCGATGTCAAAATCATCACTGTCGAAAACCCGGTGGAATATATGATCGAGGGCATCAACCAGGTTCAGGTAAATGAAGATATCGGCCTGGACTTTGCCCTGGCGCTCCGCACCATGCTCCGTCAGGCCCCCAATGTCATTCTCGTCGGTGAAATGCGTGACCTCGAAACCGCCGAAACCGGCATCCGGGCTGCCCTTACAGGCCACCTGGTTTTCAGCACCCTCCACACCAACGATGCCCCCAGCGCCACCACACGTCTGATCGAAATGGGGATCAAACCCTACCTGGTCGCTTCAGCTCTGCAGGCGATTATTGCTCAACGCCTTGTCAGGCGCATCTGCCCGGAATGCAAAGAGCCTTATTACCCGCCCCCGGCACACATCGAAGAACTGGGTTTCAATCCGGATGATTACCGCGGTCAGCCATTTTACCAGGGTGTCGGCTGCCACACATGCAGTTACTCCGGGTATCGTGGCCGAACCGCCATCCATGAAATCATGGTCTTGAGCGATGATCTGCGCGGGATGGTTCTCAAAACTTCCTCGGCGGAAAAGGTTCGAAGAAAAGCACGCGAAGAAGGCATGCGCACACTCCGCGAAGATGGCTGGCAGAAGGTTCTGCGTGGGGATACCACCATCGAGGAAGTGATGCGTGTGACTGCAGATGAGCTGAAATAGGCCCGGGCAGTGCTAATCTTTGAGATTCGTGTAGATCAGAAAGCTCAGGAACAGAAACCCCAGCAGTCCATAGGTGCACACCCACAGCGCCAGCATGCCGGCATTGATGTCGATATATTGCCCCGACAAAAGGACAATCATCGACCAGCCATACACCACCACCCAGGTGATCAGAAATGTCTTCTGCCAGTTGCGGTATGCGCACACCAGAGCGATCCCGATGCCGAAAAAAAGGGCATAATCACTGACACCATAGCTCGACCAGGCTGTTTTCCAGGCATCAATCAAATCCTGCATGGCAAACCCCTTTCATTACCTGATAAATATGTTATAGCGGATATGTTGTATATGTCAAATAATATTTTCGGGGAGATCTTACCATCATGCTGATCGAGGGTGGTTCCCAGTCCTTGTTGGTCCTCGATCGTCTCCAGACCTCATTCTACCGAAAGGGAAGGGAAGTTCGTGCGGTCGATGGTGTTTCGCTGGAGGTTCATGCCGGTGAGGTGGTTGGCCTGGTGGGTGAATCCGGTTGTGGAAAAAGCGCGACTGCCTTATCCATCCTGCGTCTGATCCCATCTCCACCCGGGAAAATCGTGGGTGGAAAAATCCTGTTTAATGGAAATGATCTGCTCGCCCTGAATGATAAGGACATCCGGAAAATTCGGGGGAATAAAATTTCCATGATCTTCCAGGAGCCGATGACAGCCCTGAATCCGGTTTTCACTGTCGGCAACCAGATTGCCGAGGTCTTCCGGGTTCATCGTGGCATGAATCGGAGAGAAGCCCTGGATGCAAGCATCGAAATGCTGACTCAGGTCAGGATGCCCGAACCGGCCAAAAGAGCCAGAGAATACCCCCACCAGCTGTCCGGAGGGATGCGCCAGAGGGTTATTATCGCCATGGCGCTTGCCTGCCGCCCCGAGCTCCTGATTGCTGATGAGCCAACGACTGCGCTGGATGTGACAGTCCAGGCGCAGATCCTCGCCCTGATGGAGCAGCTGCGGAAGGAAAATGGATGCGCTGTTCTGTTCATCACCCATGACCTCGGGATTGTGGCTGAATTTTGTACCCGGGTAGCGGTCATGTATGCCGGACAAATTGTGGAAGTAGGACCTGTCAGCCGGATCTTCGAGGAGCCAAGGCACCCCTACACCCAGGGGCTGATCCGCTGTGTCCCACGGGTGGACCGCCCCCGTCGCGGCAGGCTGCCGGTGATTCCAGGAACTGTTCCCGAGTTTAAGGAAGCCTTGCCCGGGTGCCGCTTCGCGCCCAGATGCGACCAGAAAATGCCTGAATGTGAAAGATATAAACCTGAACTCAAACCGATTTCAGGGACCGACATCCAGGTGCGCTGCTTCCTTCATCACCCCCCGGATGCATCCGGAGAGTGATCCGCCATCATCTCTGTGCATGTTTTCGGATGCAGCCCGCCAGGTATTCGATCCCCTCTACGGTCATTCGGGGATGAATGGGAAGAGTGACCAGCTTTTCCGCGATCGATTCCGCCACCGGGTACTGGCCGCGGTGAAATCCCCGTTTCTGGAATGCCTGTGTCCAGTTGAGTGGGTTGTAGTGGGTTCCGACTTTGATCCCGCAGTCATGCAGCATGGTGTAGATGAAATCTTCCTTGTTCATTCCATAGACCTGTGGATCGATCAGCAGCGGATACAGATGGAAAACATGCTTGCATCCCGGAGCCACTGTCGGCAGAGTCAGCCCGGGAATATCTTTCAGCCCCTCGGTGAGAATCTGTGCAATCTGGATTCGCCTGGCATTGAGTTGGTCGAGTTTCCTGAGCTGGATCAGACCGGCAGCCGCCTGGATATCGGTCATCCGGAAGTTGTACCCGGCATCATCGAAATCCTGCCACCAGAAACGTTTCCCCATCGGGAACTGTGATTCATCGATGCGGCAGTACTTGGTCGAATTTCCATAGACACGCGCGCAGTGTGAACGGTACAGGGCAATCCTCTCGAAAAGATCCGGATCATCCGTGACGATCATCCCTCCCTCCCCGAGGGTCGACATGTTCTTCTGTTCATGAAAGCTAAAGCAGCCGGTTGCGCCGAAATGCCCGGCCCGGATTCCCCTGTATTCACCCCCGACTGCATGGCAGGCATCTTCGACTACTGCAAACCCGTGTTTCCTCGATAAGTCGAGGATTGGATCCATGTCACAGCACTGGCCATACAAATGCACCGGGATGACAACCCTGGTGTTCGCGGTGACCTTCTTTTCGATCTCATTCGGATCGATGTTATAAGTGGCAGGATCGACATCGACAAAATCCACTTCTGCCCCGAGTGTGCAGGCAGCAGCGGCCGTGGCGATCCAGGTCAGCGGGGTCGTCAGGACCCTGTCACCCGGGCGGATGTCCAATGCGATCAGGGACAGGAACAATGCTGCAGTGCCATTGCTGACCACCCGCGCATGTGCACTTCCGATGTAGGCGGCGAATTCCTTTTCAAACTGAATGCAGGCATCTCCTGAGGTGGGTGCTCCCTTGCGCAACACCTCCAGGACTGCCTGCTCTTCCTCCGGACCGTATTCGCTGCCGAATTTGCTTTCCAGTTCAAATTTCACTTTTGGTGCTGTCATGTTCCCTTCCTTTCCTGCCGGAGTTTCAGGGGTCCCGGCTGCCTCAGTGGGTTCGCAGCTGCAGAAGATAATCTATCCCCTCCTCGATTCCTTTGAAACGAGTCGTGAGCTGAGATCGAGTCCAGTCCTGGTTCAGGGAGACATCCCGGGGGCGGGGGGCACGGCCCGGGATGGCATCGGCATTTTTAACAACGACAAGCGCTGGGTCATACCCCAGCCTGGCGGCGATTCGCTGTCCCATTTCACAACGTGTCAGTTTTTCGGTCCCGGCAAGATGGAAGATGCCGGTCAAGTCATTCCCGGCCAGCTCCAGGATGGCTTCCGCAAGAGTCTGAACATCGATCGGTGACCGGATTTCATTGTCCGGACACCCCACCTCCCTGCCACTGTGCAGGGCTGATTCCATCTTGTCCAGAAAGGAATTCCCCTCGCCGCGGGTCGAAAACCCCATGACCAGACAAAGGCGCGCGATGGCCCATGGGATTTTTGACCCGGAGACAATCTGTTCAGCCGCCTGTTTTGTTTTTCCATAGAAATTAACCGGACTGGGTGAATCATGTTCCCTGTAGCCGCCCTGCTCACCATCGAAAACTGTATCGGTGGAAAGGTAAACCAGACGGCACTGGCAGGCTTCGCACAGATGGACCAGCTTTTCAGCCAGTTCAACATTGATCCGCCAGGCCAGCTCCGGATCCTTCTCGCAGGCATCGATATCCGCCATGGCAGCCGCATGGATAAGGCTTCCCGGGCGGATTTCCTGCATGAACTTTTCAAGACTGCTGAAGTCTTCCTGCAGGTTCATGGAGTGCCAGAAATCAGATTCAATTCCCATCGGCCGGGTTTTGCTGGAAATTCCATGCAGCTCGAAGCGATCACTCCCTCTGGAAAATATGATTCCCCCGACAAATCCTCCGGCTCCAGTGAGAATCACTTTTTCTCCCATCGGTTCTTGACCTCCCCTTTACAGATGGCGTTGACAGCTGGCAGGTTGCATCCTAATGGTATCTCTCTCCCGGATGGAGGGGTTTCGGATTGCAGACCATAGAAAAAAGAAAACCAAGAGGCACAGGCTAATCTTATGGCAAAAACAGAATCTTTCGATGTATCGACCGGAGTTGACCTGCAGGAGGTGGACAATGCCATCAACCAGGCCCTCAAAGAGATCACACAGCGTTATGATTTCAAGAACCTGACAGTTCAGATCGACCTCGACCGCAAGGAAAACAAAGTCAACATCGATGCACCGGATGAATTCAAACTCAATGCGGTGTGGGAAGTGCTGCTCTCGAAGATGGTCAAACGGTCCGTGCCCACCCGCAACCTGCATCGCGGGAAGGTCGAAATCGGTTCGCATGGCCGTGCTCGCCAGACTGTTGACCTGATTCAGGGGCTGGATGCCGACCTGACTCGCAAGGTTGCCAAACTGGTGAAGGATGCCGGCCTCAAAAAGGTTCAGGTTACCATCCAGGGTGACCAGGTCAGGATTTCAGGCCCATCTCGCGATGACCTTCAGGCGGCGATTCACCTTCTGCGGGAACAGGATCTCGGAGTCGAATTGAAGTTCGGCAACTATCGCTCTAACTGAGCCGAACCGGTCTGTCATCTGCCAGGCCGGTTGAAAATGCTGTAGAGGCTGCTCTGGATTCGTCTGGCCGGGATAACACGGAGCAGATCCTGTTTTCGAAACAGCCCGGTGAGCCAGGCCAGGCCTCCATACCCCAAAGTCAGAAGCAGGCCTTTCAACCCAAAACCGGCCATGCTGCTTCCGTTTGCGGGCAGGCCGGCCAGCAGCGCGAATCCAATACACCCCACTGCACAGAGGCTGGTTCGAAAAAATCCGGGTGTCGATGGCGCCAGTATATGGGACACGATCAGCAGGCCGCCGACCCCCAGGGGAAGGATGCATGTAAAGAGGACAATGCCTTTCCCCCAGCCAATCACCCAGGCAGCATAGGGAATGACAAAAGCGAATCCGACTGCAAGGGCTACCAGATACTGTTTCATCCGGGTCAGCGAAAGCAGCATCCGTAAATGGAATTCAGCTGCCAGCATCAACCCCCCGGCAATCCCTCCGATCTGAATCAGGCGGGTCATGAGATTGATATCGCGATGGTACCCTTCCCCCAGAACAACCCAGATCAATGGGCGTGTCATCCCGAGTATCATGGCCACCAGCCATCCCCCCAGAAAAGCGCTCATCCGCCAGGACTCCGCCTGAATTTCTGAAAAGCGCTCTTTCTCACCCGCCTCCGCCGAGGAAACCAGCCAGGGGTAGGCGCTCACACTGAAGATGCTCGCCAGATAAATGACCAGGGCGAAACCCTGGATGCTCAATCCCAGATACCCCACCTGCTCTCTTGGAAATTCCATCTGACCGGCCAGCGGCACCAGGGTTCTGGTGAAGATCTGATAGATCAGCTGCCCGAGCAGGGAGGCAATTCCCAGTAATTTGATTTCATGCCAGGGGAACCAGGACTCACAGGGAGCCAGCGCCGTGACCTTTTTGTCGAACCAGGTGTGGCTTCTGCTGCGGAATGAAAGAATCATCCAGGCCAGCGAGGGCAGGGAAGCCACCAGCAGCAGGATCGGAATCCACTCAACCGCCCAGGCATCGATGGTGGAAGGCCCGGAAGTGGCGGCCATCATCCCGGCATAACCTCCGATGAGCACGACCCGCATAAACAGCACCAGAACCGGAAACCAGGTGGTCGGCCCCAGAAAACCGAGGCCATACTCAGCGCTCGAAAGCAGCTGCGCGGTCCCGGAAACAGCCACACCAAAAAAGATCCAGGCAAAGCCTGTCCGGTCTGCCAGGAATGGATAAACCAGCCAGATCGAAAGCAGCATGACAAAAAACCAACGGAACACCTGGCGGATAAACGGCCACTGCCTCCCCGGATCCGATACACGGTAGATGGCAATGAAGTGAGAAAGCATGGGTGCAGCGCAGCCATTCAGCAGCCCCAGCAGGAACATGAAAGATCCGAGGTAATATTGCAGGGTCCCATGTGCTTTCGGGCCAAGAAGGATGGGATACACCACCAGCCCGACCATGGACAGGGCCAGATTCGCCCCTCGGCCGGCCAGCAGAATCAGTGTTTCCCGGCCAAGGGAGGGTTTTTCAGGGCTGGATGCCATGGCATCTCGGAAAAGTGGTTGATTGCATGGTTATTCCCGGAATGGGGAGGGGGCAGAAGGGTTATACAGATTCCGGATTGCCTGGCTCAGGTCACTCTGCCGTATCAGTGTTTCACCAACCAGGACCGCCGATACCCCCACATCCCGCAGGATCTCCAGATCGGCATAGCAACGGATTCCGCTCTCACTCACGACCACCGATTTCTTCGGGGCCAGCCCAACCAGATCGAAGGTGGTCTGCAAAGTCACTTCGAAGGTTTTCAAATCCCGATTGTTGATTCCAATCAAATCTGCTCCACAATCGATGACCCGCCGCATCTCGGTTTCATCATGCACCTCGCAGAGCACCGCCAGATTCAGGCTGCGCGCCAGGTCGATGAACCTCTTCATTTCCGAGTTGGTCAGAATCGATGCGATCAGCAGAATCGCATCCGCTCCCAGCAGCCGAGACTCCGGCACCTGGAATGCATCGATGATGAAATCTTTGCGCAGTGCGGGAATTTTGACTGTTTCATGAACAACCTTCAGATAACCTGGATGTCCCTGAAAATATTTTTCTTCGGTCAAAACGGATAATGCCGCTGCACCTCCCTTGGCATAAGCCAGCGCGATTTCCCGCGGTTCAAACTCTTCCCGGAAAACCCCTTTGGAGGGAGAGGCTTTTTTCATTTCGGCGATCAGGGTGATTTTCTCCTTGCGCACCAGGGCTTTACGAAAGTCCCGTGGGGATTCCGCCCGGGAGGCCTCTTCCATGTATCGCTCGAAATCTCTGCCTTTCTTCAACTCTTCAACTTCAGGTCTTTTATCGGTTACGATCTGTTCCAGAATCGATGACATCCTTCTCCTGTTCCTCTTTCTCTGGGCGGTCGACAAGCAGGGGCATCATAGACAATATGCCGGGCGGATTTCAGCCTTTCACACTCATGGAGCCGGACTTCATTTGATGCCTCCTCATAATTACCAGCTTCCACCCATAGAGGCGATCCCCCTTCCCACAGTCATCCCCGGCAGCTGGCCACCTCTGGTTGAACGGCATCTCAAGTGGCTCCATGAATACAACCAGATCCACAACCTCACCCGTGTTCCTGAAGAAAAATGGCTTGAAAGGCATGTCCTCGATTCGCTCGCCCTCCACTTTGCCCTCTGGAGGCCGACTGGCCGAGTCCTCGACCTGGGCACCGGCGGCGGGTTTCCGGGAATTCCTCTCGCTGCTCTGAATCCGGATACCCCCTTTGTCCTGCTGGACTCCAAACAGAAAGTCACCCGCCTCCTGGAGGATTTTATCCAGTCGGACCCGGACAGCCCAAATATTCAAACCCTCACAGCACGATCCGAGGAAGCTGCCCATGATCCCGGTCATCGGGGCTGTTACCAGACCGTGGTCACCCGGGCTGTGGCGGCATTGCCGGTCCTCATCGAGCTGGCTCTCCCTTTTCTCACCGATGGCGGCCAGCTGATCTGCTGGAAATCCGATCTCTCCGAGCTCTCCACAAGCTCGAAAGCCTTGGCTGAACTCCGGGGATCAATTTCTGCTCTTCACAAATACCACTTACCCGGCGAGGAAAAGGAGCGTTATCTGATCCAGATCACACACCAATCCCCCTGCCCGGATCATTTTCCGCGGAAAACGGGAATCCCGAACAAGAGGCCTCTGGTGGAATAATTCTGCTTAAAAAATATCGCCTCATCGCGTTTTTCCGGCTAAGATGAACCCAGGACAGCGATCGAGGTTCCACCGAATGAAGATGCTCTGGTATCAGATTTTGATCTTCTCTCTTGTGGGAGGAGTTTCAATGGTATCTGCTCAGCAGGTTTCACCCAAAAGAATCTACCTGGCCCCGGATGACCACACCGATTACTTCTGGACCGCCACAGGAGATCAGTATCGTCAGGCTTTTCTGGAGATGATCGATTACTACCTCGACCGTGCCGATGCCACCATGGCGAATCCGGCGGATCACCAGAGCCGTTGGAACTGTGATGGCAGCCTGTGGATGTGGGAGTACGAAAAAAACAGGTCCCCGCACAATTTTCAGAGGTTCATCGACCGCATCAAAAGCGGCCACATCAGTGTTCCTCTCACCGCCCTGGTGTCGTGTTATGGAGGCGCCCCAGTCGAAGCCATTCTGCGTGGCATGTATTACCCGGGATCGATTGAACGCCGTTATGACCTGCGCTTTCATCTGGCTGTCTCCATGGAGAATCAGACTCTCCCGTATGGGCTTGGCTCGCTCTGGGCGGGCGCGGGGGCCAGATATTCCTGGAAAGGCATCTGCGGCTGCGCTACCAAGGTTCCCGATGCCGGCAGCCGGGAGCATGAGATCTACTGGTGGAATGGACCGGATGGCAGCCGCATCCTCACCAAGTGGTATTCTCTGGTCAGCAATCAGAGCATCGGGGGGTATGCCGAAGGGAGATCCCCCTCAAACGCAATCGATTATGTCGATTCGGATCCTTCGTTTCTGGCCAGGCATCCCTACGGGATCATCGGAATCTTTGGCCAGGGGTGGGATGATTTCAAAACCACCAACCAGAACCTCCTGAATGCCGCCATCACCCAATCGAATGCCAGCCGAAGAATCATCGTTTCCAATGAAGCCGATTTCTTTCAGGATTTTGAATCTGTATATGGCCAGTCGCTTCCTTCGCTTTCCTGTGCTTATGGCAATGAATGGGACCTTTACTGCGCCTCGATGGCGGAGGTCTCTGCACGAATCAAGCGATCGGTTGAAAAACTGCGCGCCGCTGAAGCTCTGGCGACACTGGTCAGCCTGGCCGATTCCACCTTTATGGACTCCCGTAAAGCTTCCCAGGATCGGGCTTTCCTCAATTATGGCCTCTACTGGGAGCATGACTGGACCGCAGATGGGCCGGTCGGCAGGCAGGCACGCGCAGACTGGCAGCGAGCCATTACCGGCGAAATCGAGGAATATGTCGATTCTCTTTTCGAAGATTCCCAGGCAGCATTGGGCGGCATGATCCACAAATCGGGAACCTCTCCCAGATTTTATGTTTTCAACCCCCTCGGCTGGTCAAGAACGGATTCGGTGGATCTCCCCTACACGACTTCATCGCCATTCCATGTGGTTGACCTCTCCAATGGACTCGAAACCCCATCACAAAAAGTGACTCTCCCGGGTGGGGCCGCTATCCGCATCCTGGCTCGCAGTGTGCCTCCAGTGGGATACAGGGTTTTTGAAATTCGCAGCGGAGCCGGTACCGCTTTCTCCCAGGCTGCCACAGTCAACGGCAACACTCTTGAAAACGATATGTATCGGCTGACCATCGGCCCTCGTGGTTCTGTAACCAGCTGGATCGATAAAACACGAACCAACCGGGAGTTTGTACGCACTGTCGATGGGCTGGCGGTGAATGATTTCGGGTCGGGTGCAGGAACGACTGCAGTCGAAAATGCCGGCCCGGTATCGGTGACCCTCAAGACCACGATTGCCTCACCACTCCCACGGACTGTGCGTGCCACCCTGACTCGTGAAGTCAATCGGGTCGATTTCATGAATGAGATCCAACAGAACTTCAGCGATGTCCTTACCTGGGGATTCGGGTTCAACCTGGATAACCCGGTGGTTAACCATGAGGAAGTCGGTGCAGTGATCCGGGCGAAGCTTCTGGCGGATGGGGGCCACTACTCCGGCAGGAATGCGAGGTATGACTGGCTGACCCTGAACCACTTTGCGGATATCGGTTCGGGCAGCCTGGGAGTGACCCTGTCCAATGCCGATTGTTATTACATGCGCCTCGGGAACAGCACTCCCTCGAGTCTGGATACCTCCACCCCATTGATCCGTGTGCTCGCGGGAGGGCAGGTGGATGGAACTGGCCTCGGAATTCAAGACCAGGATGGGGACACCCATTTTCTGCATCGCTTTGCACTCCAAACTCATGGAGCCTATTCCTCTGTGGATGCCATGAAGTTCGCTCTCGAACACCAGAATCCCCTGATTGCCGGACCTGTCACAGGGGGGCAGACCTACCCGGAAACAACCTGGTCTTTCCTGACTGTTTCAGATAACCGAACCCTTCTGTGGGCCTTGAAACCTGCCGAGGAAGGGATAAACCGCGGGATAGTTGCACGTCTCTGGAATCTGTCGGACCAGCAGGCCACCAGCAAAGTGACATTGCAGAATCGAAACCTGCGTTCAGCCAAAGCCCTGACACATATCGAAACAGAAACTGGAAATGCCATTCTCGAAGGTGGAGCCTTGAAAGAATCCTTTCAAGGACATCAAATTCGAACATTTCTCCTGGATCCGGAGCCGGGGTCAGCCTCGAATTCATCCTGGATGCTGTACTGATTTCCCAGGCAGAAATATGTGCTCCTCAGGTGCTGTGTCACTGCAGATTGTTCCGCTCCAGCAATCTCGCCAATGTGCCGGAGATTGAATTATCCTTTTCAAAAAGGATCCCAATGATGGCGCATCGCAAGCAGAACCCTGTACCTCGAAGACGCAAATCCCTCCGGCATGCACCCCCGGGTTCCCCTCCGGGAACCATCGCGGTCGATCCTGACGCTCCAGCCCCATCCGTGCGGGTTCTGGGGTATGGTCCGGATACATTCCATGAAGAAGAAATCCAGGATTCCGGCCGCCTCAAATCACTGGCCGCCACTTTCCCGGTCACCTGGATCAGCGTGAGCGGACTGGGAGATTCGGAGGTTCTGAGCCATATCGCCCAGACTTTCGGCATACACCCCCTGGCCTTGGAGGATGTGGTGAATGTTCATCAACGCCCCAAGGCGGATATGTATGGCGATCTGCTCTTTGTCGTGATGCGTGGGGTCTATCTCGATCAGGATCTGAAAACGGAACAGGTGAGCCTGTTTCTCGGAAAAAATTTTGTGCTGACCTTTCAGGAGGGGCATCACGATAGCCTGGAGGTCATCCGGGAGCGAATCCGGCTGGCCAAAGGGCGGATACGCAACCACAAGGCGGACTACCTGGCCTACTCCCTGCTCGATGCAATCATCGATGGGTATTATCTGCCACTCGAGGTTTTTGGCGAACGGATCGACCACCTGGAGGACACGGTTCTCATTCATCCCTCTCGCCAGGCGGTGCTCGAGATTCATTCCATCAAACGGGATCTTCTCGATCTGCGCCGTGCCATCTGGCCGGCACGTGAGATGATCAATGACCTCCTGCGTGATCCCATTCCTCTCCTCTCGGAGGAGACCCGTCCTTACCTCAAAGACTGCTATGACCACATCATTCAAATCATCGACCTGGTCGAGACCGACCGTGAACTCGGATCGGATCTGATGGATCTCTACCTGTCCGCAACCAGCAACCGTTTGAATGAAATTATGAAGGTACTGGCAATTATCACCACCATCTTCATGCCGATGTCCTTTGTGGCCGGGCTTTATGGGATGAATTTCAACTCCGAGAGATCCCCCTGGAATATGCCGGAACTGAACTGGTATTGGGGGTATCCCATTGTTCTGGGAATGATGGGATTGATGGCTGTCCTGCTCATGGGGCTGTTTCGCTGGAAAGGCTGGCTCGAACCTCTGGACACCCCCACCGATCCCGCCCGCCTGGGAAAACGCCGGTTTGCTGGGAGAAATCATGGGGATGGGCTTGATCCATGACCCGGGGGGTGTCAAGCTTCGAAGATTCACGCTCTTTGGGAGCAGGATTGTTGGAGCTTTGAATTGTTCCTGCTAAACTGAGACCATTCTTTCAGACTGAAGGAGAAATTGGAAACCAATGAATTTGAGAACACGCTGTTCAACATTGTGGGTTGTACTCATGGCCATGACCTGTGTTTTGACCGCAACCAGCTGCTGGGCTGATTCAGTCCTCAAGGCTTTTGTTGAGAAACCCGATCCCACGACACACTGGGAAATTGTCGGTTCAGCAACGGAAGAGGGTGTGACTGTCTATAATATTCTGCTCACCTCACAGACCTGGCGCGATATCCCCTGGAAACATCATCTCGCCCTGGTTGTTCCCGAAAAGAAAAAAGACACGAAACATGCCCTTCTGTTCATCAGTGGTGGCAGCCTGGATGAAAATGGGAATCCCAGGATTAAAAATAAATCCGATGAAATCGCACGAATCGGCAAGATCGCCACTCTGACCGGGTCACCGGTCGCAGTTCTTGGCCAGGTCCCGAACCAGCCCCTTTATGGCGGTAAAAAAGAGGATGACCTGATCTCCTACACCTATGACCAATATGTTAAGACAGGCGACAATACCTGGCCGCTTCTCCAGCCCATGGTCAAAAGCGCAGCCAGGGCGATGGATGCTGTCCAGGATGTCGCCAAAACCAAAGCGGGAGTTACAGTGGAAAAATTTGTCGTTTCCGGCGCCTCCAAGCGTGGATGGACCACCTGGCTGACCGGGGCTGTCGAGCCGCGTGTGGCCGCCATCGCCCCGATGGTGATCGATACCCTCTATTTTGAAAAACAGATGCCCCATCAGCTCGAAAGCTGGGGCAAATACAGTGAACAGATCGAGGATTACACCCGCCTGGGACTTCAGGAAAAACTGGCCTCAGATGAAGGCAAATCCCTTCGCCAGATTGTAGATCCTTATTCTTTCGTTGACTCTCTGACCATGCCCAAACTCCTTTTCATGGGGACCAATGATCCCTATTGGGTGGTGGATGCAGTCAAGTTTTATTACGATGATCTCAAAGGCGATAAAGGCATTCACTATGTGGCCAATGCCGGCCATGGCCTGAAGGATGGGAAAGAAGCCATCGAGAACCTTGCCGCCTTCTTTGCCACCATCGCCACCGGCAGGAAGGATCCAACCCTCAACTGGAAAACAAATGTCGAGAATGGCAAGGTTACAGTCAATCTGACAGCCAATGTCGATGCGGTTTCAGGGAAACTCTGGACTGCCACACAGAGTGACCGGGATTTCCGGGATGCCACCTGGACCAGCCAGGGGCTTGATTCAGATGATTCCCGGGCGGCTACAGTCTCTGTTCCATTGCCAAAAGAGGGCTTCAAAACCTTCTATGTTGAGGCCTTTTTCCCAAGCCCGCTTGGCGGAGACTGGTCGAAATGCACCCGGGTTTTTGTTCTTGATAAAAACGGAATTCTTTGACCCCATCTTTTTGTAATGGCCAAAGGAAGGATTTGCTATTATCCTGTTTGATGAAACTCGATTGAAGGAATCAAATGCTATGATCGATCTGAACCGGTCCGTTCCGGGAAACTCTCCCCTTCGTGGCGGGCATACATTCCTGATCCCTGTTATGGGAACTGGATTTACAGTCGATACCCCGTTGAAAGTGGCTCGTTACGGGATTTCATCGGTCGTCTCGATTGTTGATGACAGCCTCGCGGAAAATGTGCGGCGGTATCATTCAAACCGGCTTGGTGAACCATTTGAGCCGATCGAAGAACGCGAGGAAGATTCGCGTGCGCGGAGGATTACCGCTTATCTGAACTTCCTCCAGAGAATGATTCAAAAGCAGGTCGAGCAGCTGAAGTCATCACCATTCGAGCCTGGCAGCGAAATCACCCGTTATTACAGCCTCCTTCCCGATGGGCCGCTCAAAGATCTTTATAACCGCATGTGCGCCAGTGGAGATCAGGCCACATGCCTCGCTCTTCAGGCTCAGCTGCGCGAGCTTGCCGAACCCGGAAGCATCGATGTCAACATCATGACCAAGGTGGACCGGGATCATTACAAGAATGGAGTCAAGCTTCCACCTGAATTCAGCGATGCCCTGTCTTCCATGCGGGGGTTTGCACGCAGTGATCTCTCCTCCGGGGTTGTTCTTTCCGCCGGGCTGAATCAGAGGCTTTATTCCTATATCGCCCAGTTCGAGGATTTCTTCCCCAATCCGGAAGGATTCCTGAAAAAGAAGATTATCCTCAAAGTCAGCGATTTCCGTTCGGCTGAAATCCAGGGCAAATTCCTCGCTAAAAAAGGCATCTGGATTTCGGAGTATCGAATCGAGTCGGGCCTGAACTGTGGCGGACATGCTTTCGCGACCAAAGGCCAGCTCATGGGGCCGATCCTTGAAGACTTCAAGAACAAGCGAGGACAGCTTACCCAGGAGCTGTTTGCGGTTTATAACAAAGCCCTGGCTTCCCTGGGGAGGCAGCAGATGGATCACCCCGGAGAAGTCCGGGTCACTGTCCAGGGCGGGATCGGCACTTCTATCGAGCATTCCTTCCTTCTCCGTTACTACGAAGTGGACAGTGCCGGCTGGGCCACTCCTTTCCTCCTGGTGCCGGAAGTGACCAATGTCGATCCGGAGCACCTGGAGAAGCTCTCCCGCGCGGGTGAAGAAGATGTCTACCTGAGCGATAGTTCTCCCCTGGGTGTCCCCTTCTGGAACCTCAGGATTTCTACTTCAGAGCAGGAGCGTGAAAGGCTCATCGAGGAAGGCCAGCCCGGCAGTCCCTGTCCCCGGAAATATCTTGTGTCCAATACCGAGTTCACTTCGGTTCCGATCTGTCTCGCATCGCAAACCTATGTCAAAAAGAAGCTGAGAAGCCTCGATCAGGAACCTTTGCCAGGGAACCACCTCCAGCGTTTGCGGGAGTATGTCCTCGGGAAATCCTGCTTGTGCCGTGACCTTGCGGGAGCCTTCGAGCGCATCACGGGAATCAACCCGGCTGCAACTCCGGCAGTCTGCTGCGGCCCCAACATCATCAACTTCAATAAGATTGCCAGCCTCGAGGAGATGGCCGGTCATATTTATGGGCGCCTTTCCCTCCTCAGCAATCCAGACCGGCCTCACATGTTCATCAAAGAACTTGGCCTCTATATCGATTTTCTTCGCAAGGAAATCGACAAGTACATCGATGGCCTCTCTTCCCACACCCCGAGCTACTTCCAGGAGTTCAAAGAAGGGCTGCGCAGCGGGATTGAATATTACCGGAACCTTGTCGACCGGCTGGATCACTCGGAACAACCAGGTTTTGTCGAGAAATTGACCGCACTGGCACAGGAACTGGAGTGGATTCCATCTGCTGAAGCCACAGCACCTGTCTGATACATGGATGTCGCCGTGTGATTCTCAGCCCGGTGTCGGAGAGGCATTGGTAACAGATCAATCCGTATTGTGGCTGGAGAACCGGCTGCAATAAAATGAAACCACCCTGGTGGACATCCGATATCTATCAGTAAGGAGTTTTTCAAAAAATGGTGACCCTCCGCCCGATCTTTTCACTCTTGGTAAAATCGACATTCCTTCTCCTCTGCTGCCCGATCCTGTCCTTCGCGTTGGAAATCAAGCTGAACGAAAATCCGATTTATCAGGCCCCACCTGTTTTCGTGAAATCCTGCCCGAATGGAATCCTCGAAAAGGTGGGCGAAGGAGATGATACGATCCAGATCGTCCACCTCTGGGGAACCCCCAGAGAGATGGGAAAAGCCCATGGCGAGCTGTTCAAAGAGGAAATCGCCGAACACCTCAAAAACATCAGCGAAGCGATGGCGCGGGATATGGGCGCCGATCTTTCAATACTCGACCATGTCTGGGCAGCCGCCAAACCTCATGTCAGCCCTTACTTCATTGAAGAAATGGAAGGCCTGGCCGAGGGGTGTGGTGTCGATGTTCAATCGGTGATTCGATCCAATATGATCGGTGAAGCCAGCGAGTGGCACTGTTCGCTGTTCGGCGCCTGGGGCAATGCAACAAAAGAAACCGGGCACCTGCTCCAGCTGCGGTCTCTCGATTACGAGGTCAATGCCGGCATCCAGAAATATCCGGTCATTTTTGTTTATCATCCGAATCCGGGCCAGGGTCATGCCTTTGCCAATTTCAGCTGGGCGGGAGTTATCGGGGCTGTGACTGGAATCTCCTCCGAGCGCCTGGCGATCTCCGAAATCGGCGATGACTATGACAAAGCCAATGATACCTTCGATGGAGTTCCCTTTGTTTTCCTCCTCCGTGACATCCTCCAGTTCGACCATTCCCTCGATGAAGCGACCAGCCGGATCAAAAATGCCAAACGCACCACCTCTCTGATGTATGCTGTCGGAGATGGTGAGATGGGGCAGGCGCGTGCTTATCAGACCTCGCACACTCTGTGCAATGTCTATGACCCCGCCAACCTGGAACCCCTGGTCGATACCCACCCCCGGATCGATGATATCGTCTACTGGGGGATGAGCTGGAATGTGCCCGCATTCGACAAACCGCTCCATGACATGCTCCAGAAACATTATGGAAAGCTCAATGGCGAAGTCGTGGTCCGTGAAATCCTGCCCACAGTTCGCACCGGCAACCTTCAGGTGGCGGTGTATGATCTGACAGACATGGTGGTCTGGACTGCCAATGCCCGTGCCGATGGTGAAAAAGGTCCACGCAATGCCTATGAACGCCAGTTTGTCAAAGTCGATATGAACAGCCTTTTCAACCGTGAAAAACCGACCCCTCAATGACAGGACTCCGATGCGCCCGGCTCCAACATTAGCCCGGCTTCTCTGTGCCTCTTTCCTGCTGCTGATTCCTTCTTTCAGCCAGGCTGTGGAACTCGTTTACCTCAAATCGGGCAGCACCCTGGTTGCCGAAGAGGTCCGCCAGAATGTAAAACAGACCGAGGCCCTGCTGATCTCCGGAACAAAAGTAATTATTGATAATGCAGATATCGACCGGATTGCCACAGAAAGCACACCCCCAGTCGACCTTTCGAGAATTCAGATCGACCCGGAAAAAGCCCTGCCGGAAACCAAAGACCCCCTCGATTGGTGGCTGGATTACCGCACCCCGCCCGAAGAAACTATCTCAAAGCGAATTTTTCTGAGTTTCGAACAGCAGGTCGACCGAGGTGAGAAAAATCCCCTTGCGCGCAGCCTTGAGGATGTCAAATTCGCAAGAAAGAAGAGAGTCCCCCAGATTGAGTTTGCCGATTCGATCCTGTACCTGGGAATGGACCTGCAGTTCCATGACACACCCGGCATCACCTTCGAAGAAGCTTATAAACGCCTTCGTGCCCTGGAGCAGGCCCCGGCTCTGCAGGAGGTCATTGACCTGATCGCCCAGGTGCGCCGTTCCGCCCGGGATCCCCGCAAGGAACAGATTATCGCTGCGGCGATCGAACTGAGAGACCGCCTGGATCCCTCTTTCCAGTATCAGATCCTCCAGATCGAAGGACAGGCTGCACAGGCTGAGCGGGAACGCAGGGGAATCCACTCACTCCGTCGGCAGTAACTCAACTGGACCCATCAGTTCCCTCTGCTGAACAGGCCACGCAGCTTCCTGCGGGTGAAGTACTGCTGAGCGAAAACACGCGCCTTGATCTGGCGGATTTTTTCGGCACGCGCAAAGCGTTTCGGATTATCTCCGAGAAACCGGCATTCATCCGGCAGGAGCACCAGGCTGACATGGATGTTTGGAGCCAGTCCGATCGGCAGCCCTCTTTCCATGGTGGCGCTGTAAAGGCGTTCAAAGACAGGGAGCAGATCCTCTGAATTGGGAGGAGGGAACTCCTCCATATCGGTGCCCTTCAGTGGCCGGAACACACACACAGTGGGGATCGCCCCGATCGAAGTCATCCAGTCGATGGCGCGGATCGAGGCCTCCGGCGGCTCCAGACCGACTATGATTTCACCATTGGCGACCCAGGGATTCTTCCAGGTCCCCTTCCGGGATAACTGGGCACAGTATTCCACAGCATCGAGGTAGCGCTGCAACCCATACTCACGGTTTTTCCCCGGGCATATCTTTTCGAAAGTGTCCTGATCGAACAACTCGAAGCAGAATGACACCCGGTTCACTCCAATGGCCTGAAGGCGGTCGTATCGCGACAGATCATGGTGAGGCGGCGTCTGCACCCCGATGAACAGATCGGTTTCGGTTTTGATCCTGCGGATCATGGGTTCGAGGATGTCGAGATAGGTTTCCCCTGTATAATGGCCGGTATTGAAATCAACATAGGTGATGCCTGTTTCCTCCCGGGCGGCATGGACCACATCCATGATGTCCTCGATGGTTTTATCGTCTGCGTCATCGTATCCCAGATTGAGGCCGACTGAGCAGAAACGGCAATTAACCCGCGGCGATTCTTTCCAGTATTCACAAACCGCCGCTGGATAGATGGCCAGGTATGTCCCCTGCAGTGTCCCGATCCGGTCCATGCGTTTTCCTGAGCGCGACTGCTGATCATACCAGAGCGGGCGCGGGGCGATCCCCACCTCCACCAGCCTCTCCCCTTCGTAATGGACAAAATACCCATGCTGGTCGTGGATAAGCTCATACGGGCTGTCGGCAGCGAATTCCTCCGTAACCGGGACATTGGTCCAGAGGTTTTCCGGGAGGATGAGCTCGATTCCGCTTCCCAATCCCGCACGAGTCCGCAGGATGGGCCTTCCATGCGTATCTTTGGGTAGACACCCTTCCGACAGACGGATCCCTTTGCAATACAGATCCAGTTTCAACCAGGCGGGATTTGTTCGATCGATCCCATTTCCATTCACGCAGCTTTTCATGGTTTGAAAACTCCCAGTCACCTGTTCATGGCATCGGGTTATTTTACCTTACTTTTGCCGCTGAGGGCACCTCTTCCCAAGGTTGCCGATTCGCATATCATCACCCCCTTGTTGATTGATGATTGGAGTCTGAAGGATATAATTCCTGGAAGGAGCAAGACCAGCGTGTTTGAAGAACAGCAGCAGATGGCGAAAGCCCTCTTATCACGGGTGACCGAACTCGGAGGCCGTCTTTGACGTTGCCGGAAAACGGCAGCGCCTTTCCGAACTCGAAGCCTTCCTCGAACAACCGGATGTCTGGGGAAATCCCGCCAAAGCACAGGAAATCGGACGTCAGACCAAACGCCTCAAAGATGAAATCAACCGCCATTCCGGTATCAATGGCCGTGTCCATGACCTTCTCGCCCTGATCGAAATCGCTGAGGAGGAAGGCGCCGAGTCTGAGGCCCCTGAAATCGACAGAGAACTGAATCAGATCTCGGAATCGGTCGATTCGTATGAACTCGAGTGCACCCTTTCCGGGGAGCACGATGCCGAAAACTGTTATCTCACGATCCATCCAGGAGCGGGTGGCACCGAGTCCTGCGACTGGGCTGATATGCTCCTCCGGATGTACCTTCGTTATTTTGAACTGCGGGGCTACAGCATCGAAGTCATCGACCACCAGCCGGGAGATGAAGCCGGAGTGAAAAATGTCACTCTATGGGTTAAAGGGGATTATGCCTTTGGAAGGCTTCGGGCCGAGCATGGCATTCACCGGCTGGTGCGGATTTCCCCCTTCGATTCCCAGAGCCGCCGCCATACATCCTTTACCTCGATCTCTGTGGTGCCGGAAATCGATGATGACATTGAAATAGAGATCGATGAAAAGGATCTGCGGGTCGACACTTATCGATCCAGTGGTGCGGGCGGCCAGCATGTCAACAAAACCGATTCGGCTGTCCGCCTGACCCACCTTCCCACCGGAATCGTGGTGTGCTGCCAGAATGAGCGCTCTCAGCACAAGAACCGTGCAACCGCTATGAAGGTTCTCCGTTCCAAACTGTACGAACTTCAGATCAAGGAGCAGGAGGAGCGTCTTGCCGCAGCCAGTGATGAGAAAAAGGAGATCGCCTGGGGGCACCAGATCCGTTCCTATGTTTTTCACCCCTATAACCTTGTCAAAGATCATCGTTCGGGGTATGAAACAAGCAATGTCAGCGGGGTCATGGATGGAAACCTGGATCCATTCATTGAATCTTACCTTCGCTGGCGCTTGGGAAAGGTTGTCCAGCAGGAACCCTGAGAAGCCTGTTCTCCTCCATTCTGCTGATTTTTACATGCCAGGAATCATTAACTGAAAAACAGGCTTGAAATTCAGTGGCCATTTTATCCGGATGTGGATAGAATAGATTGTGGTCGGAGGGTGTGGGAAATTTTATCCGTATTGTTTTCGATAATCCGTTTCATTCTCACCCCTCCACCACCTTGTTTTGTTCGAAATCCGCCATCTCAGCCACCCAGTTGACACAGGCATACCCTCCTCATGCGTGTCGATGATTTTGATTACCCTCTTCCTGAGGAACTGATAGCGGATCGCCCTCCCCAAAATCGCGCAGATTCCCGGCTGATGCTGGTGAACCGTGAAAAGAGCACGATCGAGCACCACTCCTTTCGGGATCTTCCAAGGCTTCTGCAGGCCGGAGATGTCCTTGTCTTCAACCACTCGCGGGTCATACCCGCCAGATTATTCGGGACCAAACGTGGCGGGGGAGCCAGAATTGAAATTCTTCTTCTGGAAGAAAAAGGGGATCACTGCTGGGAGGCTCTGGCCCAAAGAGCCATCCGCCTCAATCCGGGAACCTGCATCGATTTCACGGATGGGGATTGCTGCCATGTGGCGGAAATCCTTGGTGAAGGGCGGTTTATTCTTCGATTCGCTTTCCAGGGAACCTGGCTGGATTTCCTGAACCGGGTCGGTTCAGTTCCCATACCACCCTACATCCTGAAACAACGGGAAAAGTTACCGGCAGAAGAACAGCGTGCTCTGGCGGAGATCGATCGAGAGCGTTACCAGACCGAGTTTGCGGAGATTCCCGGTTCTGCTGCTGCTCCTACTGCCGGGCTGCATTTCGACCAACCCCTTCTGGCTGAATTGCGGACTCAGGGGCTTCAGCTGGCCAGTGTGGTCCTTCATGTCGGCCTGGACACCTTTTCTCCGGTTGTGGTTGAGCAGGTGGAAGATCATAAAATGAAAAGCGAGTGGTGTTACTGCCCCGGAGAAACTGCACAGCTCATAGAAGAAACATCCAGAAGGAATGCTTCCCGTGTTATTGCTGTTGGAACAACCTCATGCCGAGCTTTAGAGGCCTGTGCCCGCCTGGAATGGCCCGCCGACCCAATCCGGACCGCCCTGTTCATCAAACCGGGCGACCCTTTTCTCGTGACAGAGGGCCTGTTGACTAATTTCCACCTGCCGAAAAGCACTCTCTTGATGCTGGTTTCGGCGTTTATGGGGAATGACCTTCGAAAAAGAGCGTATGAGGCCGCTGTGAAAGAGAAATACCGCTTCTATAGTTACGGCGATGCCATGCTGATTATATAGGTCATTGAAAAACCTGAGGCTGATTTCTGATCTTCCCTGCTGTGATGCTCAAATCGAAATGTCCAGCCGTGGCTGTTAAGAGAATAGCGGTTTTTCAAATATGACGCGATGTATTGCGTTTCATTTTCTGAAGGGAGTTTGTTTATGAACAGAATCTTATCCTGTGTTCCTCAATTCCTCATATTCCTTTTTCTCGTCACACTCACAAGAACGGGCATGATGGCTCAGGAAACCCCATCGATAAAACCCTCCCTCTGTGATGTCGTTGGCATCAACCATATCAACTCCATCTACCATCTGACAGAAGAAGACTACATCAATGAAGGCGCGGACAGGATCCTTGAGCTCGGCAGCCGGGTCATCAAACTCATCATCCGGGATCATCTGGAAAAATATTACTCCTTCAATTCCGAATGGCCTGAAATCACGAGCCTGGTTCAGGCTGCCGAGACGCCCATCTTCCAGAAAGTCTTCGCTAAACCATTCACCACCTATGTGCTGATGACCTTCACTCCAGGGCACGATATCCACTATTTCACCAATGGCATGACAAAAGAGGATGTAGAGCGCGAACGAAAGGCCTGTTACGATTTCACCAGGTATCTGCTCACCCGTTACAAGGGCACGGGGAAGACCTTTGTCCTCCAGAACTGGGAGGGAGACTGGGTGCTGACCCCACCTCCCCTCGATATGGAAAAGAAACCGGATCCGAAGGCCATACAGGGAATGATTGACTGGCTCAATGCACGCCAGGATGGTGTGCAGCAGGCTCGCGATGAGGTTGGCACGGAGGGGGTGAGGGTTTTTCATGCAGCCGAGGTGAATCTGGTCGAGAAAGCCTGGCTGGGGCATCCCACTGTGACCAATGATGTGCTGCCAAAAACCCACTGTGATCTGTATTCATATTCAGCCTATGACACCATGGCGCAAAGCGAGGAGAAATTCCGTAAAGCGCTGAATTATCTCGAAGAGAAGGCTCCGGACAGTGCTGCTTTCGGATCGAAAAACATTTATGTGGGTGAGTTCGGCTGGCCGGAAAACCTGGTTGGGGAAGAGAAGCGTGCGGAGATGATCCGCTATACCGTCGAAACCTCCCTGGAACTCGGTGCACACTATATCCTCTTCTGGGAGCTCTACTGCGATGGCCTCAAAGCCCCGGTCGAGGGACGCTCCATCGGGAATGCCGACATGGCGGGCAACTGGCTCCTGCGCCCGGATGGGACCAAGTCGGCTGCATGGAATTATTTCGAAGCTCTCTATAAAAATGATGATGCCATCAAAAAATAGGGCCATAGATTCATTAAGTAATGAGATCTGAGCTGGTCCTGCTTATCTCACAGAACAATGTTGCTGTGGTTCGATCAGAATCTGCTGACAAGCCTGATGTCGATCACTGGATGATACTTCACAACCCTTGCGGGGGCCTCATTTTCGAATTAAAGTCAATTTTATCGGCACTGATAAAGTGCTCTGGCGCCCGCCAGCCTATCAGAACAGAAATCTGCCGAATAACGACAACGCACCAGGATCCGGTGCAGGAGGAAAATCTCAACTATGGCTCATGTACTGCCCGATTTACCGTACTCCTTTGATGCCCTCGAACCGCATATCGATGCCACCACCATGCAGATTCATCATGGGAAGCATCACGCCACTTATGTAGCCTCTCTCAACACGGCACTTGAGGGGCTGGATTCACTCGCTGCCCTTTCCGTTGAAGATCTTCTGCGCAAAATCAAGGATGTTCCAGAAGCCAAACGGCAGGCAGTCACCAATCATGGTGGCGGCCATGCCAATCACACCCTTTTTTGGAAAATTATGGGTCCTGGCAAAGGGGGAGCACCTAAAGGCGACCTGGCATCAGCCATCAATGGCGCTTTTGGAACCTTCGAGACATTAAAGGAAAAGTTTGAAGCAGCCGCAAAAACCCGTTTCGGAAGCGGCTGGGCCTGGCTGGTTAAAAACAAGGATAACTCACTGGAAGTCCTGAGCACCGCCAACCAGGATTCTCCCCTGATGAATGGGCAGACACCAATCCTCGGGTTGGATGTCTGGGAGCACGCCTATTATCTCAAATACCAGAATCGCCGCCCGGACTATATTTCCGCCTGGTGGAATGTGGTTAACTGGGATGAAGTAGCAGCGCGTCTCAAGGCTTAATTACCGTTCAGCTTCCGGTCCCCCAGCCACTGTCCGGCCTGGGGGGCCGGGCATCGATCACTCCTGCCGTTTTGTTTCCATCGTTCTTCATGATAATCCCCCGGCTGTGTGCAGCCAGCACCCATACACGCACCATATCGAGCCTTGGGGGGCGTATCTGGTTCTGCTGTGCGAATTCGGCCAGCTGTTTCTGAAGCTCTTCCGGTTCCTGGCTTTCCAGGTCATCCACCCGTTTGATTCCTGCCATCTGAAGCAACCGCCCATGACGCGAGCCAATCCCTTTGAAAGACAGCAGCCCGGCTTCATCCAGCAGGGCATTGAACTGGGCTGTTTCCATCCCTGTTGCTCCGCGAATCTCCTCACGCCTTTCTGGATCCTTTGTCTCTCGGAGAAGTTGAATCGGCCTTTCAATACCTTCTTTCTCGAGGGCTTCACAGGATGGAGCGGACAGCAGGGACAAATCACTCAGATCAAGCCGTTCCGATGCGATATTGACTGACCAGACACCCTGCAGCACCAGAATTGCGAATAGAATCTGCACCGGAATCGACCAGGCGAACACTGTCCGGGAAAAAGAGGGAGTCTGTGGAAGCTCATAGCCAAGGTCATCTGGATGTTCCCAGCTTTGATTATTGAAAAAGTATCGTGCCAGCAGGGAATACACAGTCAGCCCATCCAGAACAAGCGCCGGAAATCCAAGAAATCCGAGCAACGGCATCTCGAACAGCTTGAAATTCTCCAGCCCGCGAACTGTGTAAATCCACTTCTGCGGGGCGAAGAAATTCATGCTCTCCCAGAATCCTCCACAGATCAGGCCTGCCAGCAGGAAACGCAGCACCATGCCGTAGTCCCTGACCTCAAAGTCCCGCAGGATCGAACGTGAGTTGCGACGGTAGTTAATCGGATCCAGCAGAAATGAAACACTCCCCCACACCAGTGGGGCCAGATACTTCGGAAAGACCAGCGACAATGTCACCATGGTCAATCCGACCAGCTGCACCGCATAACTGACCCAAACAGGGAATTGGGTTGGAGTTTTTCGCAGTTTTTTCCAGAGACCAGTGGCAGTCAGTGCTTCATACGACTCGAACATCCCGATCATGACAGTCGCGAAACAGACAAACGAAAAAACTACCCGGCCATAATAGTTTTTGTAGACCCCGACATAATACCAGTTCTGATAACGCAGGTTCAGAAGCTCGAAAAAGTACCAGAAACTCACTGACCAGATGAGAAGAGCGGGAACATAGCGGTACCGGGTGGTCAACAGTGAATTGCCACGGCGGACTGCTGTGAATCCATCCAGAACGAGGATATACCCCCACCAGGCAAACGCATAAAAGGGCTGAGCGATCCAGCCGATATCAAACCACAACCCCCAGCATCCCACTGAAAAAGTGGCAATCCCGCCGGCAATGAGAAATTTTCCGGCCAGCCGGGCCTTTCTTTCGTTCATATTTTCGTTCATTTCATCGATTTATTCGGTTAAGTCCTGGTAATGAAACTGAACCAGGCCTGTTCCCATTATTGCCAGAGTGTAGATCAGCACCAATACCGCCCGCGGAATGATCTCACCCCACTCAATCGCAGGATAGAAGACATACATCCAGGATTCCATGGCGGTCGTAAAGAGATAAGGCTGAATCCGGCTGAACAGCGACAGCCATTCGATATTTCCAAGCCCCTGCAGGACATAACTGCCATAAAAAATCAGCAGGCTGGTGGCCATGGCGGTGTGGGTCTGATGGAACAGCAGGCTGCAGTAAAAAGCGATTGCCCCGGTCGGCAGCAGGAGAAATGTGAGCACCAGTGAGGTTATAAAGAGGCGGTAAATGCCGGTCTCGAAGGACAGTATCGTGCTTTTGTACTCATCCAGCAGATCGAAAATCCTTGGCGATGACAGGAAATCATGTGCCCCGAAAAGCACACACCCCACCAGGAAAGTGAACCCGACAAAAAACAGCACCACTGCCAGCAAGGCCAGCGTTGAGACCAGGAATTTCCCGAGAAAAAGTGACCAGCGTGAGACAGGGCGAGACAGTATTCCGAACAGGGTCCCTTGGGAACGTTCCCCGGCAATCTGGCCGGCAAAGATCATGGCTGTCAGGATTGGGAGAAAGAGGTAATAGCAGGAATTGACAATCAGGCGGGTGGAGTTGATCGAATTGAGAACCAGCTCCATGTCAAAATCCCCACGCCGTGCAATGGCAGTCAGCGGGTTGCGGCCCTGATAACGGAAACCAACCTGAAGGAAGAGGGAAAATAAGGCCAGGCCGGCTACACCCAGGGCCAGTTTCCTCTGGTGGATCATTTTATAGATCTCAATCCGCAGGATCTGCATCACACGGTTTCTCCTGCTTTCTGGTGAGGATGAAAAACATGTCTTCCAATCCGGCTTTGTGTCTTTCGATTTGAAAGACCGAAAATCCCTGGCTTACAAGGAATTCATTCACCTGGGCGGCCTCCTGATCGGTTTTGGCGCGCACCTTGATGCATCCATTGGCCCCCGGCTGAACCTTGAAGTTCCGTTCGATCAGAGCCTGGTGAGCCTTTTGAGGTTCGCTGCATCCGACCAGAATATCCTCTTCCTGCTCGAGCAGGGGAGTCACTGGGCCTTCATAACGCATCCTTCCATCATGGATGATGCCGACACGATGGCAAACCTGCTCGATTTCATGGAGACGGTGGCTGCTGATCAGGATGGTCACTCCCTCCTGAGACAGTGTTTTGAGGATTTCCCGCAGGTTTCGAATCCAGAGAGGGTCCAGCCCATTCTGTGGTTCATCGAGGATGAGCAGCCGGTTTTCCGGAAGGAGAGCCTGGGCAATGCCCACCCTCTGTTTCTGCCCATGAGACAGAGTCCCGGCTGCTTTGGCGCGCATCTCGGAGAGCCCCAGCAGTGAAAGAGCACGGTCCACCTGGCTTCGATGAACGTCCCCGCTCAATCGGGCGAACAGGCGCAGGTTCTGCTCGACTGAAAGGTGGCCATATAAACAGGGGTTGTCCAGCATAGCCCCAACTCCATGAAGGGCGGTTCCAGACCCTGTTCGTACCGCCAGGCCGTTAATGAATGCTTCCCCGCGATCCGGCCAGATCAACCCCAGAATCATCCGGATCGTGGTGCTTTTGCCAGCGCCATTCTCTCCAAGGAAGCCATAAATTTCGCCGCAGGGGATAGTCAGATCCAGATCCTGGACAGCCGCCCGGGATCCATACAGCTTTGTGAGACCATGCGCCTCAATTGCGTTCATACAGTGTTTCCCGCTGGCTGCGGACAAGGTCGCCATCGCTCAGGATCCCATTCGTGGGGGCATAATGGATCAACCTGCCAGTAATGCCATTCAGGTTGATATCTTTATCCGGTCCGGTTGAAAGGATGATCCACTCCCCATAGATCTTTTGAAATGGAAGAGTCGCTTTTTCATTGATCAAGGTCGAAAAATACTGATAGTTTCCGCCGGTAAATGGATCTTTCGGGAGTGTGCTCAGAAAGCGATTCGGGGTTGTCAATGCCGGCAGTGTGGCAAATATCCCCAGCTCGATCTCCATATCTCCAAGGTCGGCAAAGATGCTTTTGGGATATTCAGGGTAATGGGTCCGGTAATTTTCCAGCGCATGTCCCAGTGTCCGAAGATCCCCCTGGGCGCGTGCGATTTTGGCTTTGACCATCGCATTCATGAACCTGGGCAAAGCAATCCCGGAAAGAATCAGCAGGATGCTGATCACAACCATGAGTTCAACCAGAGTAAAGCCTTTTTTCATGGCCTTTCACCGGGAGAGGCTCCAGGCCGGTGGGGCCGCAGCCGCCGGTCACGTTCCTCCATCATTTCTTTGAAAGTACCGCGCTGTTCCGGGGTGAGGATGCTTTCAAGCTGGCCACGAATTTTCTCACTCAGTTCACGCATCTTTTCACGCCGCTCCGGGGGCATGTCTTCCCGGATTCCGGCCTGGGTGGCCACCATCGCTGCACCTTTGATCAGCCCCTTGGTTTCGACTTTCTGGCTCTGCCTCAGGTCGAGTTTCTCTTCCATCAGGTCGACCACTGCATTCAGGAACTGGTCGGCACGATCCATGCGCTGTTCTTCCGGCAGGGTTTTCCACTCCTCAGCCCACTGATTGATGGTCTTTTCCCGTGTGGCGGCATCCTGTTTGTCCAGTGCCACCAGGTCGTAGGGATTTTCATTTCGTTCGCCCCGCAGGTAACCGAACCAGGGGAGATAAGACAGCGCGAATACAGTCGATCCTGCCAGCAGGATAATCGCAGCGGTCAGTGTGATCTGGTTACGGTTTCTGTGGGAGTATGAAGGGTTTGCTGGCATGGGAATTCCTCACCTTTCATCGTATCGGAATCCGCTCTTCTGCCATAGCCCGCTCCTTGCCTTGTTGCTCTCATTGCTCCACCTGGCGAAGACTGGTAAACTCCCCCGAGTCGTTGTTCAATTCTGCCAGCAAATGGATGGGGACCATGAAATTATTCCTGCTTTTCTCAATTCTTCTGTTGACTCAACCTGTCTGGGCCTTCGCCCCTTCTCCAGGAGGACAAGGCTCCGATCCAACTCATTTCCTCCTGATGATCCTGATGTTCTTCGCCATCTTCTACTTCATTGTGATCCGTCCCCAGCAGCGCGAACAGCGCCAGCATCAGGAACGGATCAACAATGTGAAAAAAGGAGACCGTGTCGTCACCAGCGGCGGCATCCATGGAGAAATCAAAGCGGTTAAAGAGAAAACTCTGGTGGTGGAGATCGCAGATGGGGTCAAGATCACTGTCAATCGCCAGGCGGTCTCCGCAGTCCTTGAAAACACCAGCTCCAAGGGCCGGGCTGAGGATAACTCGGATGACGATGAAGAGGGGAATTGAAAACCATGGAGAAACCGGGTGAATCCATTCTGTTAGCCGGTCCGAAGGAATTTGACCAGGCTGTCCACCACCTCGCTGAGACTATTCAGAAAAAAATCATGTCTCCGGAAAAGGTGGCCCTGATCGGGATTCATACTCATGGTGTCCCCCTTGCCCATCGTTTGAAATCGATCATCGATCGCCAGATGGGCATTGATTGCCCTGTCGGGACACTCGACATCACTCTGTATCGTGATGATTATGATCTGCGCGGGGTTAAACCACGCATCCAAAGCAGCCAGATCCCCTTTGCGATCGATGAGAGCGAACTGATCCTGGTCGATGATGTTCTTTTTACCGGACGAACCATCCGTGCAGCCATTGAATCCCTGGTGGATTATGGCCGCCCCAGTGCGATCCGCCTGGCGGTCCTGACAGACCGCGGACATCGCGAGCTGCCGATTCAACCGGATGCTGTCGGCCTGGTCTTCGATACCGGCAAACAGGATCGGATACGTGTCAGAATGCAGGAAGTCGATGGAACCGATGAAGTTGTCCTCATCAAAGGAGAACTCCACGAGGGGGGCACAGAGTGAACCGTAAAGACCTGCTCGATATCCAGTCTCTCGAAACAGAGGAAATCTACGAAATCCTCGATACAGCAGTTCCTTTCAAAGAAATTTTCACACGTTCGGTCAAAAGAGTTCCTTCACTGCGCGGCAAGACAATTGTCAATATCTTCTTTGAACCCAGCACCAGAACACGCACTTCCTTCGAGCTGGCGGCCAAACGGCTTTCGGCGGATGTCATCAACATTGCCTCCGAAAGAAGCAGCTTTGTCAAAGGCGAATCCCTGATCGACACTTTCCATACCCTGCTGGCGATGAAAGCGGATCTCTTTGTCATGCGCCATTCCTTTGCGGGAGCCTGCCATTTCCTCGCCGAGCGCATCCCTGTGCCGATCATCAATGCCGGTGATGGCGCTCATGAACATCCCACCCAGGCTCTGCTGGACCTGTTCACTATCCGTGAAAACAAGGGAACCCTCTCGGGGGTAAAAGTGGCCATCATCGGGGATATTGCCTTCAGCCGTGTAGCGCGTTCCAACCTGTGGGCTTTGACCAAGGTGGGCGCCGATGTCCATATCACCGGTCCGGCAACCCTGCTCCCGAAGGGAATCGAACGGATGGGTGCGAAAGTTTGCCGGCGTGTCGAAGAAGCCCTGGATGGCGCGGATGTGGTCTACATGCTGCGCATTCAGAAGGAAAGGCAGGGGTCCCATTTCTTCCCGACCATCCGGGAGTATTACCACCTTTTTGGATTGACCCCCAACCGCTTATCTCTGGCCAAACCGGATGCGATTGTGATGCATCCCGGCCCGATGAATCGCGGGGTTGAAATCAATGACTATGTGGCGGATGGGCCGGCCTCCAGAATCCATGACCAGGTGACCAATGGGGTCGCCATCCGCATGGCGGTCCTGTTTCTCCTGGCGACACAGCATCACCCGCAGACCGCCCATGAGCTGGCGGCTGAAGAATAACCCTCGGGAGGAAGAGCCTGGTTGGCTCTTCCTCCCGGTCGATTGATCCATTGTTATTACTGGATTTCCCCCGCGGGCCGTTTGATCACCTTGGGTGGCTCCTGTCGATGATCAACAATCGAGGCAGGATCGATCTCAGCGGTGAGCAGCTCGGGGGTGAAAGTTTTCTCGTCGAATGTGATCCCGATCTCGAACTGAGAAATGGTGTAAGTGGTTCGGCGCGCCACTGAATCCCCCTCGAATGACTCCCGAACCACTCTTTGTGGATAGTATCCGGCTGGATGCCGATCGGATGGTTTGAACTCGGAACAGGCAACCTTCTGAATCACCTTCCCATCCCTGCCGAACAGGGTTGATGCGACCACCGAATAACCGAGGTCCGGATCAATCAGGAATTCGGCCTTTTGAACCTGTCCGGATGGATTCCCTTTGGGAAGGCATGATAGAACCATGCATTCATGGTCCTGGCCAGGGAGAGTCCTTTCGGTGATTTCAAAATCGAAGGGGGCTGTGCCTGCCCCGTTGATCCATTCTTTCGGGTGAAAGTCTTCAGATATTATCGAGGAGCAGAGGCTGGTTTTTACTTCATGGGAGAGGCTTGTTACTTTTTTCTCGAATTTTCCTGTGTCGTCGGCATTATAGATACCAAGGCTCTTGTTCCCTCCCTGGTATATATACAACTCCTCACCATTCTTTAAGTAAATCTGGTTCACTGACCGGGTGCCGGGGTTTGAATCTGCATCGAGAACAACCACATCCTCATCGAGATCCATCCGAAAATTATTCGACTCGCTCTGTTGTGACCAGGTAATATGAAATTGTGGCTTTTCCAGATCGGCTGGTTCCTGAGGAGTCTCGTTTTCTCTGGTCCATGACATCCGGGTTTGGAAATCCCCGGAATCCAGAACATGATAAAACTGGGTTGAATTGTCCGCTAACCTTTGAAAGAGGAGGACCTTCCCATCCTGAGAATCTCCGGCGAAAGAACTCGCTGAGAGTAAAAACCAGCCGACCGCGATGCAACCAAGTTTCCTCATGGCAGCGCCCTCCCTCTTGAAAAAAAGATCCTCTTCCATAGGTTTTATCCGCTCCTTCTGAGTGTAAGAGGTAAATAACCACTGTCAAGTTTTTTTTAAATTTTTTTTTTTCGCAAATCCTCCTCCTGCCCTCGTTACCGGAGTGGAAAGCAAAGGCTTCCAGAAAAAACAAGAGGAGGATACGAAAATGATTACAGCAACAAGAAATCTGGTATTGATCGCCCTGGTGGCAATGGCAGCATTGGTGAGCGGAGTTCAGGCTCAGGGGTTTTATAACAGTGGCTTTTCCAATTCATACACAGCCACTCAGGCAGGCGGGTTTCAGAACAGCTACGCAAACCCATTCGGCAGCAGCTCCAACTGGGGCAGCTACTCAAACTCACAGACTTCTTCCAACTGGGGAAATACCTCCTACATCCCCACCGGTTTCCCGGTTTCCAGTGGTGGCTACTACAACTCACAAACTGCTTCCCAGGCCGGTGGATATTCGAACTCCTATGCGACCCCCTTCGGCAACAGCTCCAGCTGGGGCAGTTATTCCAGCAGCAGCACCTCGAGCTCCTGGGGAAGCTACGGCCCGGTCTTCTGAGAATCCCACAACAAGTGACTCCGCCTATCCCATACATCCAACCCCCCCCGCGCACCCTCTCTCATCACTGGGAGAGGGTTTGCGGCATTTTCAGTTCACAACAAAACACCCGAATCGCCTGCCCCGGAGGTTCACCGAACGATCGGCAAATCCGGGGCGGATTTTCGTTAGACAAGGGGAGGGAACGCCCCTCCTTCCAGCAATCTGAAGAAAACAGGAGGTTTCATCCAATGCTGTCAACAAACAGGCTCACAAGTATCTTCTGCCAGGCCATGCTTTTTCTGCCCATCAGTGTTCTCCCGGTCATGGCTCAGGCTGATCTATCCATCAGCCTTCCAGAGAACCCCGGGCAGGCTTTTAAAACTCAGGTGACTCCCCATGCCGGTTATTCAGCCACCCGGGAGATCGATTCCGCCACGAGCACACGCATCCACCTGAAAAAATCGAATCCCACAACATCCGGTGAAGGGACCCTGGAGTACCAGTCCACCCGGGATGAAAACAGCAGCCGCCTCAAATGGTCCGGACACTCGCGAGAGGTGAACACTTCAGGCGCTCCAGCAACCCCGGGAGCGGCTTTTCCGCCCGGATTCCCGATGCCACAAATGCCGGCACTTCCTCAGATCCCCATGCCGGTTCCACCATCCCCATTTCCGATGAAAATGGAGTTTCCCATGCCACCAATACCGTTCCAGGCGCTCCCGGTCCCACCCGGCTTTCCGCAATCCTTTCCGCCAGCGATGCCTCAGCCATCTGCACATCCGGGCCTGGCCATGCCTCCAATCCCCGCTCAGGCACGTACAGTGACCTCTGCAACCGGGACTGGTGATATCGACTACTCTCAAAGCCCCGATGGGCGCAACCGGAGCCTGAAGTGGAACAACAGTTCCTCGGTTTCAACCTCAACCGCATGGCCGCCGCATACACAAGGAGCCTCGGCTCCGAAATCCAACACGCACAAGGAAACCCGGAATCGATAGATCCCTTTCGAAAAAAAGGGCTTGACGATTCCCTGAGGATGCCGCATACCGATAATGCCATGACAAACTCTCACAGTGATCTCATGAGTCTTTTGCCCTGGCTGCTCCGGGAGAAACGGGAGGCCGAAATGAATTCAGCCTCCCGTTCCCGCGCAGTCGAAAACGAGGAACTCTTTGATCTGGTTGAAGGCAGATTGTCAGCGACTGAACGCGAAGATGTCCTCGAAAGGATTGCCGATTGCCCCGAATCCCTCAATGCACTGGCGGATATTCTGGAGGGAATGGCACTCGAAGAGTCGGCCATGATCCAGGAGGCCCGCAAAGAGGCTGTTCCGGCGATAACCCTGTTTGATCGGGTCCGCTCATGGTTTCGCCCGGAGGTCCTGATCCCGGCGATTTCCCTGACTCTTCTGCTGCTGGCAGCCCTGCCTCTTTTTCAAAGAGGCGACCTGCAGCCTCCTCCTGGAGTGGAAGTCCGTTCAGTCGGAGAAGACCTGTTTCCAGCCGAACCCACACCAACTCCCACCTCCACCCCGGCAGCGGGCGGGCCAATTCAGGCAGCCACCTCGGAGGTGGATTCAGCAACACAGCCGATTCAATCGAGAGGGCGATGATCGACGAGGGACCTAAGCAAGTCTCGCCTGTTCTGCACTCCTCCAGAGGGCCTGGACTGGATCGGTTCACTGCCGAGCTGAAACAGCTCTTCGAATCTCCCAGCCAGGTCTGGCGTTCACCTTCCTGGGATTTCGATTTATTCGCACAAAAATGCCTGAGGCATGGATTCAGCCGCACATCGAAAGAAGATCAGGTTGAATCCCTCCTCAAGCGCCTGGAAGACCACCCCGAGCACCACCTCTGTCTGGGGTTGATCGACTCGCTGCCCGATGCTCTTGCTTTCGCCAGCCATAATCTCCAGAACCTGCTGATGGAGAAACAGGCCTCCTCAAAAAGTGGATTTCCCATCCCGGATGTCTCATACGATGATTTCTCAACCCATGTCCTCAGGAAAGCGGCCCTGGTGTCCATGAACCAGATCCTCCCTTTGAAATCGGTGATCGAGAAAAAGATGCGCTTCCCCGATTTTTACCTGGCCTGCGCGGTATTCTCCTCAGAAGAAAGGGTGGCCCGGAAAGCGCGGGATGTCTTCACCAGCCTGTACTATGAAAAAGTGATCAGGCCCTATGCGCGAAACCACTGGCAGACAGTCAGCATGACCGATGATCGGATCCAGGATCTGTTCTTCTGTGTCCTGTTTGAACATTTTCCCTCCGAGAAAACCGGCCACAAAGGACGCCCGGAGGAAAAGCGCCCGCCGCTGCTCTGGGACTACCGTGGGGAAGGACCGCTGGGGGGCTGGCTGACTTTGACATTCGGCAACATGATTCGGGACACCCTGCGGACAACCATCGAGGATGTGAGCCTGGATGAGGAACGCGAAGCGGATGAAGATGGTTCAATGGTGCGAAGGATCGAACCGGCTGAAAAGGCGAATCAGCCGGATCATCTGGACCGATCCCCCTGCCTTCGGATGCTGCACGAGGGCCTTTCACAGGGATGGAAAAAACTCAAGCCGCGTGAACGCCTCACATTGATTCTGCAGACACTTCACCAGATACCTCCCTCGATCATCGCCAGAAAGATTTTTCAGGTTCATGAAGGGACTATCACCAAATACACCTCAGCCGGGCTGGAAAAAATCCATGATTCCATCCTGGACTTTGCGCAGTCAGCCCTGCATTTCACCACGAATGAAGTGGAGGATTGTTTTCAGTTTGCACGGGATGCATTCCCGGAAACCGAGACCCTCTCAGGTGGCATGATCTCCCATGCCGCTCGGGGAGAATCAGCCTGAGCCAGTGGATGGCCCGGGCAGTTTTACCGGGCAAGCTCCGGAAGCAGATTCGGAGTGGGTTGCAGGCTGAGTTCTTCGAGTGTCAGGGTTGGCCCTGGAAGCGGGGTTGCAGTCGGGACAGGACGGTTTTCCGCCACTGAGGCTTGTGTCAGATCGGCTGTGGCCTCTTTGATCCGTTCATGGCGGTGGAAGAACTCCGCGCGCAGCCGGAGCAGCCTCGGGTCATTCGGTCCGGCCGAGTCCACCGCCCGGTTCAGGTCTTCAACTGCATGCCCCAAATCCCCTTTGAGCTCAAAGACCCGTGCACGGTCCGCAAGAACCGCTGGATCATTCGGCCGGAAGAAAATCTCATCTTCGACATATTTCAGGGCGCTGGCCAGGTCCGCTGTACGGCTGGCTTCAAGGCCCTGTGATGCGGATAGCACAGCCTTTTCAATATAGACCTGATACCTTTCAGGCTGCAGCCTGATCGCCTCATCCAGATCCTGCCGTGCTTCAGTATATCGTTTCAAACTGCCATACACCCGCGCACGCGCAATGCGGAATGGGACCATGTGATTCGCCAGCGCGATCGCTTCGGAATAATCCTTCAAAGCATGAGTGGAATCCCCGATGGTTCGATAAGCATCTGCGCGGACAAACAGCAGATAGGGTGATTTCTGCACCTCCAGGCCAGCGGTGTAATCCTCAATCGCCTCCTTGAAATTTCCCTTTCTGAAGGAAATCTCCCCACGATAGAAACGGCTTGTGGAGTCGCGCGGGTTGTCCTGGATGATCTGGCTCATTTCCCTGTGGGCCTGGTCGAACTTGCGCAGCGACAGATACGCCATGGCACGGTTCATCCACAAAGGCCTTCCCTTGATCCCAAGTTTTTCCGCCTGGTTGAAATCATCGAGCGCCTTTGTGAAATCGGAAACCAGGCGGTAACAGATCCCGCGGTTCAGGTAGACATACGCATTATCCTCACTGATCGAGAGGATGTATGAATAGATCTTTATATTTTCAAGCGGATCGGGGTGGGAGTTTGCCTGTCCGGAAAACATCAGGCACCCCACCCCGGCCAGAATGATATAAACCAATGATCGAACTGAAAGAGCCGTTCGCATTCGCAGCCTGTTACTGTGCTTTTCCTTGAAGCCAGGCGGCACGATCTTTTTCGGGAATTGACTCCGGGACTCCATCGAATTCCACTTCGATCACAGAGGTATGCGGATTGGGGGGATCTTTCGGCAGCCCGCACAGTATCAGGCGCCCATTGGATTCATGGCGGATCAGAACCTTTGAGCCTGTAGTCAGCAGCCGTGCCGATACCGCCCGGGTTTTAACACAGGGG
>WBZO01001427.1_pt1 | contig 37409 bp, 34 predicted proteins | sample 5204261 | NCBI WGS metagenome assembly WBZO01 (sample SAMN12412400, study PRJNA552823) | activated sludge metagenome | isolation source: activated sludge from anammox sidestream of wastewater treatment plant... | place: USA: North Carolina | collected 2017-09
GACCGGCTTCTTCAGCGCCTCGGAGATCCAGACGTGGGTCGATTCGTCGAGCGGCTCGCCCGCGAGGAAGAGGTGGCGCAGGCTGGAGAGATCGTACCGGGTGAGGAAGGCGGGGTCCTGCTTCTTCAGCACGCGGATCGCGGTGGGCGCCGAGAACATCACGTTCACCCGCTGGTCCTGCACGATCTTCCACCAGATGCCGGCGTCGGGCCGGATCGGCGTGCCCTCGTACATGACGCTCGTCATGCCGGCGATCAGCGGGCCGTAGATGATGTAGGAATGGCCGACCACCCAGCCGATGTCGCTGGTGGTGAACATCGTCTCCCCGGCGTTGCCGCAGTAGATGTGCTTCATCGACGCGGCGAGCGCCACCGCGTAGCCGCCGGTGTCGCGCTGCACGCCCTTCGGCTTGCCGGTCGTGCCCGAGGTGTACAGGATGTAGGAGGGCGCGCTCGACTCGAGCCAGGTCACCGGGACCTGCGCGTCCAGGTGCTGCGCGCGCAGCGCCGCCCAGTCCACGTCGCGCCCGGGCACGCGCTGCGCCCCCGGGTCCACCCCGCGGTCCACGAGCAGCACCCGGTCGGGCTTGGACTGCGCGCGGGCGATCGCCTCGTCGAGGAGCGGCTTGTAGGGCACCGCCTTCCCCGCGCGCATCCCGCCGTCGGCCGAGACGATGAGCTTCGGGCGGGCGTCGTCGATGCGCGAGGCGAGGCTGTGCGCGGCGAACCCGCCGAACACCACCGAGTGGATCGCGCCGATGCGGGCGCAGGCGAGCATCGCGAAGGCCGCCTCGGGCACCATCGGCATGTAGATCAGCACCCGGTCGCCGCGCCCCACGCCGAGCGCGCGCATCATCGCCGCCGCGCGGTTCACCTCCGCGTGCAGCTCGCGGTAGCTGTAGGTGGCGCGCCGGTCGACCTCGGTCGAGATCCACACCAGCGCCGGCTGGTCGGCGCGCGCGGCGAGGTGCCGGTCGACCGCGTTGTGGCAGAGGTTGGTCTCCCCGCCGACGAACCACTGCGCGAACGGCGGGCGCGAGTAGTCGAGCACCCGCGCGCACGGCCGGTGCCAGTCGACCAGCTGCGCCTGCTCGGTCCAGAACGAGTCGCGCTCGGCGAGCGAGCGCGCGTGGAATGCGTGGTATCTCTCACCTGCCATGACGCCTCCTCATCGGCGGTCGGTCGCTCCTGGCGTCCCGGAATTGTCCGCTGCGGCGGTCTAGGCCGCCATGTCCACGACGATCCTACCCCGCACGCGCGCCTGGATGAAGTCGTCGAACACCCGCGGCAGGTCGTCGAACGGGATGGTGCGGGTGAGCTGCGCGAGGTGCCGGGGCCGCATATCGGTCGCCAGGCGCTGCCAGACGGCCTGGCGCTGCGCCATCGGGCAGTTGACCGAATCGACGCCGAGCAGGCTCACGCCGCGCAGGATGAAGGGCGCGACGGTCGTGTTCAGGTTCATGCTCGCGGCGAGGCCGACCGCCGCGAGCGGGGCGCCGATCGCCATCGTGCTCGCGAGCCACGCGAGCATCTCGCCGCCGAGGTTGTCCACGGCGCCCGCCCAGGTCGCCTTGTCGAGCGGCTTGATCTGCGTGAGGTCGATGCTCGAGCGGAGCTTCACCTCCTTGGCGCCGAGGCCGGTGAGGTAGTCGGACTCCGCCGCCTTGCCGGTGATCGCGACCACGTGGTGGCCGAGCCCGGCCAGGATGTCCACCGCGATCGAGCCCACGCCGCCGGTGGCGCCGGTCACGGCCACCGGCCCGCCGCCGGGCCGCAGACCCTCGTGCTCCATGCGCACGACCGCCAGCCCCGCGGTGAACCCGGCCGTGCCGAGCGCCATCGCGTCGAAGAGGCTCATCGCCTTCGGCATCGGCACGACCCAGTCGGCCTTGATGCGCGCGTACTCGCCGTAGCCGCCGTCGTGCGCGACGCCGATGTCGTAGCTCGTGGCGAGCACGGCGTCGCCCTTCGCGAAGCGCGCGTCGCTCGACTCGACCACGGTGCCGGCGAGGTCGATGCCCCCCACGCACGGGAAGCGGCGGATGATGCGGCCCGCCCCGGTCGCAGCGAGCGCGTCCTTGTAGTTCACGCCCGAGTACGCGACGCGGATCGTCACCTCGCCCGGGTCGAGCTCGTCGATCGTGCTCTGCTCGAACCCCGCGACCACCTTCCGGTCGGCCTCGCGCAGCCGGTAGACCCTGAACTTGTCCATGCGGAAATCCTCCTTATCGCGTCACTGCCTGACGCCCTGCTCACGTCGGCGCCGCGACGGGCGCGGCCGCGACGTCGACCACCGGCGCCGGGCCCGCGCCCGGGCCCTGCCGCGCGGCCATCAGGTACTCGCGCGTCTGCATTTCCGCCAGCCGGCTCACGGTGCGCTGGAACTCGTTGGCGAGCCTGCCCTCCGGGTAGAGCCCGTCGGGCGGGGCCGCGGCGGAGACGATCAGCTTCACCTTCGCATCGTAGAAGACGTCCACGAGGAGGGTGAACCGCCGCGCCTCGTCCGCCTGCCGCGCGCTCATGCGCGGGACGTCGGAGAGGAGCACGGTGTGGAAGCGCCGCGCGAGGTCGAGGTAGTCGAGCTGCGAGCGCGGCCCCCCGCACAGGATCGCGAAGTCGAACCACACCACCCCGCCCGCGCGCCGGCGGTAGGGAATCACGCGCCCTTCGACGTCGAGCTCGTGGAACTCCTCCTCCACGTCGGCCACTTCGCGAAACGTGCGCTCCAGCGCGCCGTCGGCCGCGGGGCCGAGCGGCGTGTGGTAGACGGCGATGCGCGCGAGCGCGCGGCGGCGGTAGTCGACCGGCCCGTCGAGCGGCACGACGTCGAGCCGCGCCTTGATGAGCTCGATCGTCGGCAGGAAGCGCTCGCGCTGCAGCCCGTCCGCGTACAGCGCGTCGGGGTGGTAGTTGGACGTCATGCAGTACACCACGCCGCGGTCCATCGTGCGCTGGAGCAGCCGGCCGAGGATCATGGCGTCGGCGATGTCGTTCACGTGGAACTCGTCGAAGCACACCAGCCGGTAGCGCTTCGCCACCCGCCACGCGACCGCGTCGAGCGGGTCCTCGCGCCCCTTCAGCCGCGCGAGCTCGCGGTGGATGTCGCGCATGAAGTGGTGGAAGTGCACGCGGCGCTTGCGCACCAGCGGCACCGTCAGGTAGAAGCTGTCCATCAGGAAGCTCTTGCCGCGGCCGACCGGCCCCCAGAGATAGGCCCCGCGCGGCAGCGGCGGGCGCACCACCATCCGGCGCAGCGCGCTCGACCGGCGCGACTTGTAGTCCGCCCACAGCTCGTAGGTCCGCTGGAGGCGCTGCACGGCGGCGTACTGCGCATCGTCGGCGACGAACCCGCGCCGGGCGAGCGCCTCCTGGTAGTACTCGAGCACCGTCAGCGGCAGCCGCTGGGCGGGCGCGGTGTACTCGGTCGAGTCGAAGACGCTGTCCCCGATCGGGGGCAGGGGCTCCCCCGGCTCATCGTGCGCGCTGTCCCTCATCTGGAGCGGGTGCAAACGGACCGGCGCAAGCGTAGCACCGCGCCCGCCGCCGCGAGCTACATGTTGAGCGCGCGCTTGTCGACCGCCAGCGCCGCCTCGCGCATCGCCTCCGACAGCGACGGGTGCGCGTGGACGATGCGCGCGATGTCCTCGGAGGCGGCGCGGAACTCCATCGCCACCACCGCCTCGGCGATCAGCTCGGAGGCGTGGGTGTTGATGACGTGCACGCCCAGGATCTCGTCGGTGCGCTGGTGGGCGAGCATCTTCACGAACCCGCTCGTGTCGCCGTGCCCGAGCGCGCGCCCGTTGATGCTGAACGGGAACTGCCCGGCGCGGTAGGGCGTCCCCGCGCTGCGCAGCTCCTGCTCGGTCTTGCCCACCCATGCGATCTCGGGCGCGGTGTAGATGACCCAGGGAATCGTCTCGAGGTCGACGTGCGCCTTCTGGCCGGCGATCAGCTCGGCCACCATGACGCCCTCCTCCTCTCCCTTGTGCGCGAGCATCGGCCCGCGCACGACGTCCCCGATCGCGTACACCCCGGGCAGGCTGCTGCGGCAGTGCTCGTCCACCTCGACGAACCCGCGCGCGTCGATCTTCAGGCCGACCGCCTCGGCGCCCAGGCCGTCGGTGTTGGGGACGCGTCCCACCGACACGATCAGGCGGTCGCACTCGAGCTGCTCGCTCCTCCCGTCCTGCTCGTAGGCGACCCGCACGCCCTTCCTGGACGCCTCGACCTGGCCGAGCTGCACGCCGAGGCGGATGTCGAGCCCCTGCTTCTTCGTGAAGAGCTTCCACGCCTCCTTGGCGACGCTCTCGTCGGCGGCGGCGAGAAAGGTCGGCAGCGCCTCGAGCAGCGTCACCTGGGCGCCGAGCCGGCGCCACACGCTGCCCAGCTCGAGGCCGATCACCCCGGCGCCGATCACGCCCAGGCGCCGCGGCACCTCGGTGAGCGCCAGGGCGCCGACGTTGTCGCACACGATCTCGTTGTCCACCGCCACGCCCGGCAGGTGGCGCGCCTTCGAACCGGTGGCGACCACCACCGCGCGCGCCTCGACGACCGCGGCCGCGCCGTCCCCCGCCACCTCGATCCGCCAGCCCGCCTCGCCCCGGCCGGCGAACCGGCCGCGGCCCTTCAGCCAGGCGATCTTGTTCTTGCGGAAGAGCGTCTCGATGCCCTTGGTCATCTTGGCGACGATCGCGGCCTTGCGGGCGAGCATCTGCGCGAGGTCGAGCGTGGCGCCGCTCACCGTGACGCCGTGCTCGGCGAGGCCGGTGCGCGCGTGCTCGTACTGCTCCGAGGACTCGAGCAGCGCCTTGGACGGGATGCAGCCGACGTTGAGGCAGGTGCCGCCGAGCCTGGGCTCCCCCGCCGGGTCGCGCCACGCCTCCACGCACGCGGTCGCGAGCCCGAGCTGCGCCGCCCGGATCGCGCAGATGTAGCCGGCCGGTCCGGCCCCGATCACGACGACGTCGAAGGTCTGTGCCATCGCGCGCTCAGATGTCGAACAGGAGCCGCGCCGGGTCCTCGAGCGCGTCCTTCATCGCCACCAGCGAAAGCACCGCCTCGCGGCCGTCGATGATGCGGTGGTCGTAGGAGAGCGCGAGGTAGTTCATCGGCCGGATCACGATCTGGCCGCCCTCCACCACCGGCCGCTCCTTGGTGGCGTGGATGCCGAGGATCGCGCTCTGCGGCGGGTTGATGATCGGCGTCGAGAGCATCGAGCCGAACACCCCGCCGTTGGAGATCGAGAACGTCCCGCCGGTCAGCTCCTCGATGCCGAGCTTGCCGTCCTGGGCGCGCTTGCCGAACTCGGCGATCTTGTTCTCGATGTCGGCGAACGAGAGCTGGTCGGCGTCGCGCAGGATCGGCACCACCAGGCCGCGCGGGCTGCCGACCGCGATCCCGATGTCGAAGTAGCCGTGGTAGACGATGTCGTTGCCGTCCACCGACGCGTTGACGACCGGGAACTTCCGCAGCGCGTGCACCGCGGCCTTCACGAAGAACGACATGAAGCCGAGCTTCACGCCGTGCTCCTTCTCGAAGCGCTCCTGGTGGCGCTTGCGCAGCTCCATCACCGGCTGCATGTTCACTTCGTTGAACGTGGTCAGGATCGCCGCGGTCGACTGCGAGAGGACGAGCCGCTCGGCCACGCGCGCGCGCAGCCGGCTCATCGGCACGCGCTGCTCCGGGCGCCCGGCGACGATCCGGTCGACGCTGACCGGCGTCGGCGCCTGCGGCAGCGCCGGGCGCGCGGCCGCGGGGGCGCCGCCCGGCGCGCCCGCCGGTGGCGGCGCTGCCTGGGCGCGCGCCACCTGCTCCAGCACGTCCGCCTTCGTGATGCGCCCCTCGCGCCCGCTGCCGGTGAGCCGCGTCGGGTCGACCGCATGCTCCTCGACCAGCTTGCGCGCCGCGGGCATCAGGCGCGCGTCCTGGCGCGCGGCTTCCGGGGCGGGGGCGGGGGTGGGCGGCACCGCCTCCGGGGCGGGACGGACCGCCGGGGCCGCGGCCGCGCCGGCCGCCGCCTTCGCTGCGGTGTCGATCGTGGCGATGACTTCCCCGGCGACCACCGTGCTGCCGTCGCCCTTCAGCACGCTGGCGAGGACGCCGTCGGCCGGCGCCGGCAGCTCGAGCACGACCTTGTCGGTCTCGATGTCGATGAGGTTCTCGTCGCGCTGGACGGCCTCACCCTCCTTCTTGTGCCACGCGAGCAGCGTCGCCTCGGCGACCGATTCCGACAGCTGCGGCACCTTCACTTCGACCAGCATTCGACTCTCCGTCCGGTTTTTCACCGCGCTCGGCTGAGCTTCCCGCGGTGGACAGCAAAACCCGAGCGCGCAACGCGCCGGAGGCTGCGCCGCGGCGGTCCGCGGCGCGATCGGGCGACGCGGCGCTAGGTCATTTGAACTTCCCGAGCGCCTGGTCGACGACCGCCTTCTGGCGCTGGTTGTGGCGCGCGAGGTAGCCGCCCGCCGGGGCGGCCGCCGACGGCCGCCCGGCGAAGAAGAGCTTCTGGTCGGCGCGCATGTTCTCCACCAGGTAGTGCTGGGTCTGGTACCAGGCGCCCTGGTTCTGCGGCTCCTCCTGGCACCACACCACCTCGTGCGCGTTCGGGTAGCGCTTCATCTCGGCGGCGAACTGCTTGTGCGGGAACGGGTAGAGCTGCTCGACCCGGATGAGCGCGACCGTCTCCAGGCGCCGCTCGCGCCGCGCGGCGAGCAGGTCGTAGTAGACCTTGCCCGCGCACGCAATGATGCGCGTGACCGGCTTCGCCTCGAGCGCGTCGATCTCGCCGATGACCGTCTGGAAGCCGCCTTTCGCGAGCTCCTTCAACGCGGACACCGCCTCGCGCTTGCGCAGCAGCGACTTCGGGGTGAGCACGATCAGCGGCTTGCGGAACGGCCGCACCATCTGCCGGCGCAGGAGATGGAAGATCTGCGCCGGCGTGGTCGGCACGCACACCTGCACGTTGTGCTCGGCGCAGAGCTGCAGGTAGCGCTCCAGGCGCGCGGAGGAGTGCTCCGGGCCCTGCCCCTCGTAGCCGTGCGGCAGGAGCAGCGTCAGCCCGCACATGCGCCCCCACTTCACCTCGCCGGAGGTGATGAACTGGTCGATGACCACCTGCGCGCCGTTCGCGAAGTCCCCGAACTGCGCCTCCCAGATCGTCAGCTCGTTCGGCTCGGCGCAGGCGTAGCCGTACTCGAACCCGAGCACCGCCTCCTCGGACAGCACCGAGTCGATCACCACGAAGTCGGCCTGGCCTTCCTGCAGGTTCGAGAGCGGGATGAACGAGCCGGCGTCCCACTTCTCGCGCTTCTGGTCGTGGAACACCGCGTGCCGGTGCGCGAAGGTGCCGCGGCCGCAGTCCTGGCCGGAGAGGCGCACGCCGTAGCCGCTCACCAGCAGCGATGCGTACGCGAGGTTCTCCGCCATTCCCCAGTCGAGCGCCTGCTTGCCGCGCGCCATCTCGCGCCGCGCCGCCACCACGCGCTCCACCGAGGGATGGAGCTTGAAGCCCTCCGGCACCGTCGTCAGGCGCGCGCCGAGCTGCTCGAGCTCCTTGAGCGGCACCGAGGTGTCGGCCGCGTCGGTCCATTTCGCCCCGAGGAACGGCGTCCAGTCGACCGCGTACTTGCGCTGGAAGTTCGACAGCACCGGGCTCGAGGTCTGGCGGCCCTGGTCGAGCGCCTGGCGGAAGTCCTTGATCAGGCGCTCGGGCTCCTCCGCGGCGACCACTCCCTGCGCGACGAGCTTGTCGGCGTACAGCCGGCGCGTGCCCGGGTGCTGCGCGATCTTCTTGTACATGAGCGGCTGGGTGACGAACGGCTCGTCCTGCTCGTTGTGCCCGAGCCGCCGGAAGCACACCAGGTCGATCACCACGTCCTTCTTGAACTCCTTGCGGAAGTCCATCGCGAGCTGGGTCACGAAGTGCGCCGCCTCGGGGTCGTCGCCGTTCACGTGGAAGATCGGCGCCTCCACCATCTTCGCCACGTCGGTGCAGTAGATCGACGAGCGCGCGTCGCGCGGGTCGGAGGTGGTGAAGCCGATCTGGTTGTTGATGATCAGGTGCACGGTGCCGCCGGTGGAGTACCCGCGCGTCTGCGAGAGGTTGAGCGTCTCCATCACCACGCCCTGGCCGGCGAAGGCCGCATCGCCGTGCAGCAGCACCGAGACCACCTTCTCGCCGCCGCGGTCCTTGCGCCGGTGCTGGCGGGCGCGCACCGAGCCCTCGACCACCGGGTTCACGATCTCCAGGTGCGAGGGGTTGAAGGCGAGCGTGAGGTGCACCGGCCCGCCGGGTGTCGAGACGTCGGAGGAGAAGCCGAGGTGGTACTTCACGTCGCCGAGCGAGCTGCTCGCCGCCTCGCTCTTGCCCTCGAACTCGGCGAACAGGTCGTTGGCGGACTTCCCGAGCGTGTTGACGAGCACGTTCAGGCGCCCGCGGTGCGCCATCCCGATCACCAGCTCCTCGACCCCGTGCGCGCCCGCGCGCTGCACGAGCTCGTCCATCATGGCGATCGCCGTCTCGCCGCCTTCGAGCGAGAAGCGCTTCTGGCCGACGTAGCGGGTGTGCAGGTACTTCTCGAGCGTCTCGGCGGCGGTGAGGCGCTCGAGCAGCCGCCGGCGCACCTCGGGCGCGAGCTGCGGCCGGCCGCGCGCCGCCTCCAGGCGGCTCTGGATCCAGCGCTTCTGCGCGGGGTCGGAGATGTACATGAACTCGGCGCCGATCGTGCCGCAGTAGGTCTCGCGCAGCTGCTGCAGGATCTCGCGCAGGCTGGCACGCTCCGGGCCGACCAGCGTGCCGGTGTTGAACACCGTCTCGAGGTCGGCCTCGGTGAGGTCGTAGTACGCCGGCTCCAGCTCCGCGATCGGCGGGCGCGGCATGCGCTTGAGCGGGTCGAGCTCCGCCCAGCGGTTGCCGAGGAACCGGTAGGCGCTGATGAGCATCTGGACGTAGACCTGCTTGCGCTCGACGCCGGGCTGCGCCAGGGCGCCGGCCGCGCGCAGCGTGCCCTGCTTCGCACGCTGCGCGAACGCGCCCACGATCGGCGCGTGCGCCACGTCGCGCCCCTCCGCGGCCCCGGGCAGGACCTGCAGCCGGTCGAAGTACTCGCGCCACTCCTCCGGCACCGACTGCGGGTTGTGCAGGTACGACTCGTACAGGTCCTCCACGAACGGCGCGTTGCCGCCGAAGAGGTAGGACGTGGCGGCGAGCTCCTTCATCATGGCGCGCTTCCTCCTCGCCGCGTTCAGCGCTTCTCGATCGGCACCACGTCGCGCCGCGCCGCGCCGGTGTAGAGCTGGCGCGGCCGCCCGATCTTCTGGTCGGGATCGGAGATCATCTCGTTCCACTGCGCGATCCAGCCCACGGTGCGCGCGAGCGCGAAGATGCAGGTGAACATCGAGGTCGGGATGCCGAGCGCGCGCTGCACGATGCCGGAGTAGAAGTCGACGTTCGGATACAGCTTGCGGCTGACGAAGTACTCGTCCTCGAGCGCGATCTTCTCCAGCGCCATCGCCAGCTTGAACAGCGGGTCGTCGCCCAGCCCGAGCTCGCTCAGCACCTCGTAGGTGGTCTCGCGCATGAGCTTCGCGCGCGGGTCGTAGTTCTTGTACACGCGGTGGCCGAACCCCATCAGCTTCGCGCCCGAGTTCTTGTCCTTCACCCGCGCGATGAACTCGCCGATGCGGGCGACGCCGCCCTGCTTCTGCACGTCCTCGAGCATGTTGAGCGCCGCCTCGTTCGCGCCCCCGTGCGCCGGCCCCCACAGGCACGCGATGCCCGACGCGATGCAGGCGAACGGGTTCGCGCCCGACGACCCGGCGAGCCGCACGGTCGAGGTGGACGCGTTCTGCTCGTGGTCGGCGTGCAGGATCAGGATGCGGTCGAGCGCCCGCACCAGCACCTCGTTCACCGTGTAGTCCTCGGCCGGGACGCTGAACATCATGCGCATGAAGTTCGCGCTGTAGCCGAGGTTGTTGCGCGGGTACACGAACGGCAGGCCGATCGAGTACTTGTAGGCCATCGCGGTGAGCGTCGGCATCTTCGCGATCAGGCGGTAGGCGGCCACCTCGCGCTGGCGCGGGTCGTTGATGTCGAGCGAGTCGTGATAGAAGGCCGAGAGCGCGCCGACCACGCCGACCATCACCGCCATCGGGTGCGCGTCGCGCCGGAACCCGGTGAAGAAGCGGTTGATCTGGTCGTGCACCATGGTGTGGCGCATGACCGTCTGCACGAACTTGTCGCGCTGCTGGCGGTCGGGCAGGTCGCCGAACAGGATCAGGTAGGCGACCTCGAGGAAGTCGCAGCTCACCGCGAGCTGCTCGATCGGGTAGCCGCGGTAGAGCAGGATGCCCTGGTCGCCGTCGATGTAGGTGATGGTCGACTGGGTGCTCGCGGTGGAGAGGAAGCCGGGGTCGTAGGTGAACATCCCCGTCTTGCCGTACAGGGTGCGGATGTCCACCACCTCCGGCCCGATCGTGCCCCCGAGCACCGGGAACTCGACCATCTTGCCTTCCCCGTAGTTCAGTACCGCCTTGCCGCTCTGCCGCATCGATCTCTCCAGTCGTTCACTGCCAGCGCGCCGGGGTCGCCGGCGCGCGCTTCGCTCACGCGTCGCGGATCATCGCGACGACCGGCGCGAGCCGCGCGTCGTCGCACTCGACGCGGCCGCTGAGCAGGTCCCACAGCTCGTTGTCGCCGCGCTCCAGCAGCGCGTTCAGCGCGGCGAGCCGCCCCTCGTCGAGGGTGGCGGCGTGCCGCACGAGGAAGCGCTCGAGCAGGAGGTCGTTCTCGAGCAGCCCGCGCCGGCAGCGCCAGCGCAGCCGCCGCAGGTCGGCTTCGGTCACCGCCATGCCGCCACCGGCTCCGGCCGGCGCAGGCGGGGGCGCGCGGTTGCGCGCGCGGCCCGGATCGGGCGCCGGCTCATGTCCTCGTCGCAGGTCGAGCGGCACGGGCTCGGGACGGCCGCGTCGCCGCACCGGCGCTACACCGACCGCTTGACCATCAGCTCCTTGATCTTGCCGATGGCGCGGGTGGGATTCAACCCCTTCGGACAGGCATCGACGCAATTCATGATCGAGTGGCACCGGAACAGCCGGTACGGGTCCTCCAGGTCGTCGAGCCGTTCGCCGGTCGCCTGGTCGCGGCTGTCGGCGAGGAACCGGTAGGCCTGGAGCAGCCCCGCCGGACCGACGAACTTGTCCGGGTTCCACCAGAACGACGGGCACGAGGTCGAGCAGCAGGCGCACAGGATGCACTCGTACAGCCCGTCCAGGGCCTCGCGCTCGGCCGGCGCCTGCAGCCGCTCCCGCTCGGGGGGCGGGTCGTCGTTGATCAGGTAGGGCCTGACCGAGTGGTACTGGTGGAAGAACTGGGTCATGTCCACGATCAGGTCGCGGATCACCGGCAGCCCGGGCAGCGGCCGCAGCTCGACCGTGCCCTTCAGGTCGGCGAGCCGGGTGATGCAGGCGAGGCCGTTGCGGCCGTTGATGTTCATCGCGTCGGACCCGCACACCCCTTCCCGGCACGAGCGGCGGAAGGCGAAGCTGTCGTCCATCGCCTTCACCCTGACGAGCGCGTCGAGCAGCATCCGGTCGGACGGCTCGAGCGCGACCTCGTAGTCCTTCCAGTAGGGCTTCGCGTCGCGGTCGGGGTCGTAGCGCAGGATGCGGATGTGCATGGGCGGTCGGGCTGCGGGAGGGTCAGTACGCGCGCGCCTTGGGCGGGATCGTCTCCGCCGTCAGCGGCTTGAGGTTGACCGGCTTGTACTCGAGCCGGTCCCCCTCCTTGTACCAGAGCGTGTGCTTGAGCCAGTTCTGGTCGTCGCGCCCGTTGGGGAAGCCCGGGCGGTCGTGGCAGTCGGCGCGGTCGTGCGCGCCGCGCGACTCCTTGCGCGCGTGCGCCGACACCATGGTCGCGCGGGCGACCTCGATCAGGTTGTCGAGCTCGAGCGCCTCGACCCGGGCGGTGTTGAACACCTTGCTCTTGTCCTGGATCTCGCTGCGCGCGACCCGGTCGGAGAGCGCGCGGATCATCTGCACGCCCTCGGCGAGGAGATCGGGGAACCGGAACACCCCGCAGTGCGCCTGCATCGTGCGGCGGATCTCGTTGCCCAGCACGTGCACGCTCTCGCCGCCCCGCTGGCCGTCGAGCCGCGCGAGGCGCGCCGCCGAGCGCTCGGCGGCGTCGGCCGGCAGCGGCTTGTGCCCCGGGTTCTCGCGCAGGAACCGGATCACCGAGTCCCCCGCCGCCTTGCCGAACACGACCAGGTCGGTGAGCGAGTTGGTCCCGAGGCGGTTGGCGCCGTGCACCGAGGCGCACGCGCACTCCCCGGCCGCGTAGAACCCCGGCACCACGGTGTTCGGCCCCTGCCGGCCGGGCACCACCACCTCGCCGTGGTAGTTGGTCGGGATCCCGCCCATCTGGTAGTGCACCGTCGGCACGACCGGGATCGGCTCGCGCACCGGATCCACGTTGGCGAACTTCTTCGCGATCTCGCGGATGCCGGGCAGGCGCTTGTCGATCACCTCGGGTCCGAGATGGTCGAGCTTGAGCAGCAGGTAGTCCGCGTTCGGGCCGGCGCCGCGGCCCTCCTTGATCTCGGTGGCCATCGCGCGCGACACGACGTCGCGGCTGGCGAGATCCTTCGCGCTCGGCGCGTAGCGCTCCATGAAGCGCTCGCCGTTCTTGTTCAGCAGGTAGCCGCCTTCGCCGCGCACGCCCTCGGTGATGAGCACCCCCGCGCCGTACACCCCGGTCGGGTGGAACTGGTAGAACTCCATGTCCTCGAGCGGGATCCCGGCGCGGGCCGCCATGCCGAGGCCGTCGCCGGTGTTGATGAACGCGTTGGTGCTCGCGGCGAAGATCCGCCCGGCCCCGCCGGTCGCGAACAGCGTCGCGCGCGCGTGGAACAGCACCACCTCGCCCGTCTCCATCTCGAGCGCGGTCACCCCCAGCACCTGGCCGGACGCGTCGCGCACCAGGTCGAGCGCCATCCACTCGACGAAGAACTGGGTGCGCGCGCGCACGTTGCGCTGGTAGAGCGTGTGCAGCATCGCGTGGCCGGTGCGGTCGGCGGCGCAGCAGGAGCGCTGCACCGCGGGGCCGGCGCCCATGTTCTGCATGTGGCCGCCGAAGGGGCGCTGGTACACCGTGCCGTCCTCGTTGCGGTCGAACGGCATGCCGAAGTGCTCGAGCTCGATCACGACCTTCGGCGCCTCGCGGCACATGTACTCGATCGCGTCCTGGTCGCCGAGCCAGTCCGAGCCCTTGACGGTGTCGTACATGTGCCACTGCCAGGAGTCCGTGCCCATGTTGCCCAGGGCCGCGCCGATGCCGCCCTGCGCCGCCACCGTGTGCGAGCGCGTCGGGAACACCTTGGTCAGCACCGCGACCCGCAGCCCCGCCTCCGCGAGCTGGAGCGCGGCGCGCAGGCCGGCGCCTCCGGCGCCCACCACCACTGCATCGAACTGCCGCACGGCGAGCGCCACGCCTCAGGTCCTCCAGAGAATCTGCACCGCCCACCCGGCGCAGCCCACGAGCGCGAGGATCACCAGCACCTCGAGCGCGAGCCGCAGCCCGGCCGGCTTGACGTAGTCCATCAGGATGTCGCGCATCCCGACCCACGCGTGCAGGAACAGGCTCGCGAAGAAGAGCAGCGTCGCGAACCGCATCCAGCCCGGCGCGAAGAGCGCCTTCCACGCCGCGTGGTCCGCCGGCCGCGCCGCGGCGAACGCGGCCGCGAAGACCAGCGCGTAGACGGTCATGACGACCGCGGACATGCGCTGCACGAGCCACCCGCGCAGGCCGTAGTGCGCGCCGACCACCACCCGGTTCACCATAGCAGCAGCGCTACGAGCAGGGCCGTCAGGGCGAGGCTCACGCCGAACACGAGTCCGGCCGTCAGGCGGGCGGTGGGCAGGTCCACGCCCTTGTGCAGGTCCAGGAAGAGGTAGCGCACGCCGGCGCAGAGGTGATGCAGGAAGGCCCAGAGCAGGCCCAGCAGGACGAGCTTGGCGAGCGGGTGGGCGAGCGTGGCCGCGACCGCGGCGTACCGCTCCGGGGACGCGAGGCTTCCGTCTAGCAGGTAGAGGAGCCAGGCGCTGAAGAGGAACAGCAGTGCGCCGCTGATGCGGTGCAAGATGGAGACGACACCGGGAAGCGGGAGGTTGAGGAGGCTGAGGTTGTACCAGAGCGGGCGATTCTTTTTCAGCGCAGCATCAGGCATCTAGCACATCCCTGTCGAACTTCACCGCGGGCGCGGAGCGTAGTCGGAAGGCGCTGAAGTATAGCAGCGGCCTCCCCGGTTTGTGGCTTGCACAAGATTGCGCGACGGCGCCGCGCTCGCAGCGCCGCGACGCCGGACGGTGCGAACGGCGATCGTTCGCGCGCGTGGGCCGCTGCGTTGACACTGCCGGGCGCGCCGCCTAAACTCGATTCGCACGTTGCGCCGCAACAACGCCGCGCCCCATCGTCCTCGTCCTCTCCTCGGAGCACACGCCATGGCGAAAGCCCCCGTTCGCGTCGCCGTCACCGGCGCCGCCGGCCAGATCGGTTACAGCCTCCTCTTCCGCATCGCGAGCGGCCAGATGCTCGGCCCCGACCAGCCGGTCGTCCTGCAGCTGCTCGAGATCCCGGACGAGAAGGCGCAGAAGGCGCTCAAGGGCGTGATGATGGAGCTCGACGACTGCGCGTTTCCGCTGCTCGCGGGCATGAGCGCGCACGCCGACCCGAACACCGCGTTCAAGGACGCGGGCATCGCGCTCCTCGTCGGCGCGCGCCCGCGCGGCCCGGGGATGGAGCGCAAGGACCTCCTGTCCGCCAACGCGCAGATCTTCACCGCCCAGGGCAAGGCGCTCGACGCGGTCGCCAGCCGCGACGTCAAGGTGCTGGTCGTCGGCAACCCCGCGAACACGAACGCGCACATCGCGATGAAGAGCGCGCCGGGCCTGCCGCGCACGAGCTTCACCGCGATGCTCCGTCTGGACCACAACCGCGCGATCTCCCAGCTCGCGGCGAAGGCGGGGAAGCCGGTGAGCGCGGTCGAGAAGATGATCGTCTGGGGCAACCACTCGCCCACCATGTATCCGGACTACCGCTTCGCGACCATCGACGGCCAGCCGGCGCCGCGCGTCGTGCCCGACCAGGGGTGGTACCGCGACACGTTCATCCCGACGGTGGGCAAGCGCGGGGCCGCGATCATCGAGGCGCGCGGCCTGTCCTCGGCCGCCTCGGCGGCGAACGCGGCGATCGACCACGTGCGCGACTGGGTGCTCGGCACGGCCGGGAAGTGGGTGACCATGGGCATCCCCTCGGACGGCGACTACGGCATCCCGGCGGACGTCGTGTACGGCATGCCCGTCACCTGCGCCGGCGGCCAGTACACGCTGATCAAGGGCCTCGAGATCGACGACTTCAGCCGCCAGAAGATGGACGGGACGCTGAAGGAGCTGCTCGAGGAGCGCGAAGGCGTGCGGCACCTGCTGCCCGGTTGAGCGCGGCGCGCCCGCCGGCCGCGGGCCCGCTCCCGCGCCGCGACCGGCTCGGGAGCGCGCCGTCCGCCGCTGCGGCCGGACGCCGCCGCAGGAGGCAAAGGTCACAGGGCCGAGGCTGCCGCAGGACGCCGCGCGCGTTCTGCCGACCGCGCGGGGCGAACTTGCGCTACGATGCCAGCGTCATGACCCGCACCCCCGCGGAGGCCCGATGAAACGCCTCACCCTGCTCGCCGGCGTCGTCCTCGCCGCGCTCCCCGCCGTCGCCTCCGCCCAGGACACCGCCCGCCTCGTCGGCACCTGGGAGTGCCGCGTCCCGGGCGCCGAGCCCACCCGCACCCCGCCGATCGTGTGGTTCGGCGGCGCGTACTCCGAGGGCAAGATCGTGCCCTCCGCCATCGACCTCGACGGCTTCGCGCGCGCGGTGTCCGGGCTGTCGAACGTGGCCGCGGCGGCCGACGGCTGGATCCAGATCCAGCCGCAGCAGGGCGAGCCGTTCACGGTGAAGCCGCTCGGCCACGCCGGCGACCGCGTCCCGGCGATGACGCTCCGGCGCGGCAACGCGTCCTACCACTGCCTGCGTCTCCCGCTCGCCGTCTGAGTCCCGCGCGCGCGGCGCGCGCGCACCCGCCGCGACGCGTAGCGTAGAATACGCGCCGCTCGGCGCCGACCCGCCCGTGCGGCGGGCGGCGCGCACCGACCGGACCCGGCCGTGAAGCCATTTTCCAGGCGAGCTTTCGTTCTCGCCGCCCTCCTCGCGCCCGCGCTCGCCTGCGCGCAGGCGCCGGCGCGCGACCCGATGCAGCACTTCTTCACCCCGACGCTCGGCGACCTGAAGGCCGAGCTCGACGAGGCCCGGCGCGACGGCAAGCAGGCGGCGTTCGTCATGTACATGCGCGACGACTGCCCGTACTGCGAGCGCATGAAGAAGAACATCCTCTCGCAGCCGGCGGTGCAGGAGTGGTACCGGCGCCGCTTCGCGACGCTCGCCGTGGACACCAAGGGCGCGGTGCCGATCACCGACTTCGCCGGGCGCGCCACGACCGAGAAGGACTTCGCCCTCGCGCAGGGGGTCAAGTACACGCCGGTGATCGTCTTCTACGACCTCGCCGGCAGGCCGCTCACGCGCGTGGACGGCGAGATCCGCACGACCGGGGAGTTCATGCTGCTCGGCGAGTTCGTCGCGACCGGCGCGTACGCGAAGATGAAGTTCGCCGATTTCAAGCGCGCGGCGCCCGCGCGCTAGCGTCCCCCGCCGTCCCCGACTCGGGCCAAGACCGCAAGGAAGGAAGATGCCGCACAACACGTTCAACGCGCTCCAGGACTTCAAGCTCGGCGGCGGCCGCACCGGCCGGCTCTACTCGCTGCCCGCGCTGGAGAAGGCGCGCCTGGGGCGGATCTCGCGCCTGCCGGTCTCGATCCGCATCGTGCTCGAGTCGGTGCTGCGCAACTGCGACGGGAAGAAGGTGACCGAGGAGCACGTCCGGCAGCTCGCCGGGTGGAAGCCGAACGCCGCGCGCGTGGACGAGATCCCGTTCGTGCTCGCGCGCATCGTGCTGCAGGACTTCACCGGCGTGCCGCTGCTCGCCGACCTGGCGGCGATGCGCGGGGTCGCGCGGAAGATGGGCAAGAACCCGAAGGTGGTCGAGCCGCTCGTCCCGGTGGACCTCGTGGTGGACCACTCCGTCCAGATCGACAGCTACGGGACGAAGGGCGCGCTCGCGCAGAACATGCAGCTCGAGTTCCAGCGCAACCAGGAGCGCTACCAGTTCATGAAGTGGGGCATGCAGGCGTTCGACACCTTCAAGGTCGTCCCGCCCGGCATCGGCATCGTGCACCAGGTCAACCTCGAGTACCTCGCGCGCGGCGTGCACAAGTCCGCCGAGGGCGTCTACTACCCCGACACGCTGGTCGGCACCGACTCGCACACCACGATGATCAACGGCATCGGGGTGGTGGGCTGGGGCGTCGGCGGGATCGAGGCCGAGGCGGGCATGCTCGGGCAGCCGGTCTACTTCCTCACCCCCGACGTCGTCGGGGTGCACCTCAAGGGCCGCCTGCACCCGGCGTGCACCGCGACCGACCTCGTCCTGACCGTCACCGAGATGCTGCGCAAGGCCAAGGTGGTGGGGAAGTTCGTCGAGTTCTTCGGCGCCGGCACCGCCAGCCTCGGCGTCACCGACCGCGCGACGATCGCCAACATGGCGCCCGAGTACGGCGCGACGATGGGCTTCTTCCCGGTGGACGAGAAGACGGTCGAGTACTTCCGCGGCACCGGCCGCACGCCCGAGGAGATCGAGGCGTTCGCCGCCTACTTCAAGGCGCAGGGCCTGTACGGCATCCCGCAGGTCGGCGACATCGACTACAGCCAGGTGCTGGAGCTCGACCTCGCCACCGTGATGCCCTCGCTCGCCGGGCCGAAGCGCCCGCAGGACCGCATCGACCTCGAGCGCGTGAAGAGCACCTTCACGTCGCTCTTCTCGAAGCCGGTGGCGGAGAACGGCTTCGCCAAGAAGCCCGCCGACCTCGACCGCCGCTTCAGGACCTCGAACGGCATCGACATCGGCTCGGGCGACGTACTGATCGCGGCGATCACCTCCTGCACCAACACCTCCAACCCGGGCGTCCTGCTCGCCGCCGGCCTGCTCGCGAAGAAGGCGGTCGAGCTCGGCCTCACGGTCAAGCCGCACATCAAGACCTCGCTCGCGCCCGGCTCGCGCGTGGTGACCGAGTACCTCACCAAGGCCGGCCTCCTTCCGTACCTGGAGAAGCTCGGCTTCGCGGTCGCCGCGTACGGGTGCACCACCTGCATCGGCAACGCCGGCCCGCTCGCCGAGCCGATCGACGAGGCGATCGTGAAGAACGACCTCGTCTGCGCGGCGGTGCTCTCCGGCAACCGCAACTTCGAGGCGCGCATCCACCCCAACCTGCGCGCGAACTTCCTCGCCTCGCCGCCGCTCGTGGTGGCCTACGCGATCGCCGGCACGATGCTGCGCGACTTCCGCACCGAGCCGCTCGGGACGAGCAAGGACGGCCAGCCGGTGTACATCGGGCACGTCTGGCCCACCCACGACGAGGTCGCGGCGCTGATGAGCCTCGCGATGGACGCGCCCACGTTCCGCCGGCTGTACGCGAACCTCGCGGAGGCGACCCCGCTCTGGAAGAAAGTCCCGTCGGCGTCGGGGCAGGTGTACGACTGGCCGCGCTCGACCTACATCGCCGAGCCGCCGTTCTTCGACGGTTTCGGCATGCAGCCCGGCAAGCCGGCGGCGATCGCCGGGGCGCGCATCCTCGGCATCTTCGGCGACTCGGTCACCACCGACCACATCAGCCCGGCCGGCTCGATCAAGCCGACCTCGCCCGCCGGCGTGTACCTGCTGGAGCACGACGTGCCGGTCGCGGACTTCAACTCCTACGGCGCGCGGCGCGGGAACCACGAGGTGATGATGCGCGGCACGTTCGCGAACGTGCGCATCAAGAACCTGATGCTGCCGGCGCGGGCCGACGGCTCGCGCGTCGAGGGCGGCCTCACCCTGTACCAGGGCGAGCAGCTCCCGATCTACGACGCGGCGATGAAGTACCTCGCCGCCGGCACGCCGACGGTGGTGTTCGGCGGCGAGGAGTACGGCACCGGCAGCTCGCGCGACTGGGCGGCGAAGGGCACGCAGCTGCTGGGCGTGAAGGCGGTGATCGCGCGCAGCTTCGAGCGCATCCACCGCTCCAACCTGGTCGGCATGGGGGTGCTGCCGCTGCAGTTCCTCGGCAACGACTCGGCGCAGTCGCTCGGCCTGAAGGGCGACGAGACGATCGACGTGCTCGGGCTGGACGACATCCGGCCGCAGCAGGAGCTCACGCTGGCGATCCGGCGCGCGGACGGGTCGCGGCAGGAAGTCAAGGTCCGCTCGCGCATCGACACCGCGATCGAGGTCGACTACTACCGGCACGGCGGCATCATGCCCTACGTGCTCAGGGATCTCCTCGCAAAGGCGGCTTAGCCGGCTCGCGGCAGCCGCCCCGCGGGCTAGTGGTGGTGGTCGCCCGGCCCGTGCGCGTGGCCGTGGGCGATCTCCTCGGGCGACGCGGGCCGCACCGCGAGGACCGTCGCGCGGAACTCGATCTCCTGCCCGGCGAGCGGATGGTTGCCGTCGAGCGTGATCTCCGACTCGGTGACCTGCACGACGCGGAAGGCCATCGGGTGGCGCTCGTCGCCCGCGGCCGTCTCTCCCCGCACCTGCATGCCGACCTTCGGTTTGCCCCCGAACTTCGCGCGCGGCTCGACGCGCACCAGCGCGGCATCGCGCGCGCCGAAGGCGTCGGCGGCCGCGAGCCGCACGCGCACCTTCTCGCCGACGTCCTTGCCGGCGAGCGCCTCCTCGACGCGCGGGAAGATCCCCTGGTAGCCGCCGTGCAGGTAGTAATAGGGGCTCTTCCCCCGCTCCACCAGCGCGCCTTTCGCGTCGAGCATCTCGAACTTCAGCGCGACGACGCTGTTCCTGATGATCTTCACTGCGCGGCCCTCCGCCGGGCAAAGGCGCGATGATACGCGCGCGCGCCGCAGGCCCGTAGAATCGCCGCCGCCATGCCCGCACCCGCCACCTGCGCCCCGCGCAGCCTCGCGATCGACGCCGCGCTGCGCGCGTTCCTCGCCCCGGACGCCGATCCCGCGCAGTGCTTCGCGCGGCTGTTCGACGCGCTGCGCCCGCGGCCGGGGCGCGGCGCGCACGGCGACATCGAGCTCATGCTGGGCGCGGTCGAGGCGCACCCGGCGTACCGCGCCGCGCTGCGCAGCCGGTTCTTCGCGTTCTTCGACCGCCGCCGGCAGGTCGACTTCTTCGCCGACAGCGGCATCCTGGCGAGCGCCGGGTTCCTGCCCGAGCTCGCGCGGCGCATCACCGAGCGCGTGCTGCCGCCGGTGCGCGACCGCGCCTCGCTCAAGGACGCGGTGGGCATCGTCTTCCACGGCCGGCACGACCTCGCCTGGCTGAACGCGCTCCCGGAGGCGCTGAACCGCCGCTTCTGGGCCATCGTCCAGCCGGTCGCCGGCCCGGACGCCGGGCTGCCGCGCAACGTGACCGAGCAGATGCTCGAGGCGCTGCTCGTGGTCTCGCACCGGGTGAGCGCGCTCGGCCTGGAGCCGGAGCTCGCGCGCAACCACCCCGATCTCCTCCAGCGCGAGTCGCCGTTCATCGCGCAGAGCGTGGAGGCGGCGCGGTTCGTGGACGGCTGCCGGCGCGCGCTCGACGACCCCGCGTCCCCGCACGAGGACGAGCGCCACCTCGTCGTGCTCGTCGAGCAGTGCCGCGCGGTGCTCACCCGCGTGCGGCGCACCGCCCTCACCCGCGGCGCGAGCCTCAGCCTCACCTACCTGCTGGTGCGGCTGTGGCAGAGCCTGCGCCGCATCGAGGCGCTCGCCGCGGTGCTCGGCGCGCAGTTCCGGCCCGCGGCGGCCGACGCGGCCGCCGCGCAGTGGTCCGACCTCATGCGCACCGCGTTCCGCGCCGAGCTCGAGCGCGGCAGCGTCCGCCGGCACTTCACGCGCCTCGTCGGGCTGCTCGCGCTGCGCGTGACCGACAACGCCGCCCAGACCGGCGAGCACTACGTCGCCGAGACGCGCAGCCAGTACGCCGCGATGTGGCGCTCCGCGATGGGCGCCGGGCTGATCATCGCCGTCATGGCGCTCGACAAGATCTTCGCCGCGAAGCTCGGCTGGGCGCCGCTCAACCAGGCGTTCGTGTACAGCATGAACTACGCGCTCGGGTTCGTGCTGATCTACCTCCTGCACTGCACGGTGGCGACGAAGCAGCCGGCGATGACCGCGCAGACGATCGCGGCGAGCGTGAGCGAGGACTACACCGCGCGCGGCGACCTCGGGCGGATCGTGGACCTGGTCGCGGCGGTGGCGCGCACGCAGCTCGCCGCCATTCTCGGCAACGTGACGGTGGCGCTCCCGACCGCGCTCGCGCTCGGGTGGGCGCTCGGCGCCCGGAAGGGGGCGCCGTTCGTCGACGCCGAAAAGGCGCACGCCCTGCTCGCGGATCTCGACCCGCTCAGGAGCCTCGCGCTCCTGCACGCGGCGGTGGCCGGGGTGTGGCTGTTCGTGTCCGGGCTCATCTCCGGGTGGGTGGACAACTGGACCGTGTACGAGCGCGTCCCGGAGCGGATCGCGCGCCTCGGCTGGCTGCGCGCGCTCCTCGGGGTGCGGCGGGCGCAGGCGTTCGCCGGCTACGTCGGCCGCAACCTCGGCGGGATCGCCGGCAACTTCCTGTTCGGCGTGATGCTCGGCTCGACCGGGGCGGTGGCGGCGCTCTTCGGGCTGCCGATCGACATCCGTCACATCGCGTTCGCCGCGGCCAACCTCGGCTATGCGCTGGTCGCGCTCGGGTTCGCGCTGCCCTGGCCCGAGATCGCGTGGTGCGCGCTCGGCGTCGCCCTGATCGGGATGGTCAACCTCGGGGTCAGCTTCGCCCTCGCGCTGTGGATGGCGCTGCGCGCGCGCGGAGCCGAGTTCCGGCGCACCGGGGAGCTCCTGCGACTGCTCGGGCGCGAGGCCCTCGCCCGGCCGGGCCGGTTCTTCCTTCCCCCGCGCGCATCGACCTCGGCGCCGGCCTGACGCGGTAGACTCGCCCCCGATGACCCGGTTCGCCCGCGCCGCCCTGCTCGCCCTCCTCGTCGCCGCCTGCAGCGAGCCGCCGAAGAAGCCGGCCGCGGCCGTCCCGGATCCCGAGCCGCGCTACGGCATCGTCGCCCTGGTGAGCGAGACGAAAGTGCGCGACATCAAGAACCGCGACGACTTCATGGGCGCGCTCAACTCGATCTGGACCGGCGACACCGACAAGGCGGTGGTCTCGAACTACTGGGAAGTCACCGTCTTCTACGAGGACGGCTCGACCGGCGTCGTGCAGGTGGACCGGCGCCCGCAGGTCCAGCCGGGCCAGAAGGTGCGCGTCACCGGCAACAAGGTCGAGCCGCGCCGGTAGCGCGCCGGCGCGCGCCTACGCCGCCTTCGTCTCCGCCCCTTCCCGCGCGCGGAACTCCGGGATGTCGGGCCTGGAGCCCCACATGCAGAACGACGAGGCCGCGAACGGGAACTGGCGCGGGCGGTAGGTCGCCTCCTCCTCCGGCTTGATCAGCCGCACGCCGGTCGAGTACTCGTACACCATGCCGTCGGGCCCCTCGAAGTACAGGAACACCGCGCCCGAGGTCGGGTGGCGGCCGGGGCCGAACACGATGCGCACCCCCTGCTCGCGCATGAAGTAGTAGGCGCGCATGATGTCGTCCACCCCGTGCACCTGGTGGTTCACGTGCTGGACGCCCGGATAGGACGACGGGAAGAGCGCGATCGTGTGGTGCACCTCGTGGATGCGCAGCAGCGGCGCCGAGCCGATGCGGTCGGAGACGCGGGCGTTGAGCACCGTCGTCCAGAACGCCTCGTCGCGCGCCGCGTCGGTGGTGCGCAGCCCGATGTGCGAGAAGCTCCACACGCCGCAGTCGCGCGCGGGGAAGTAGCGCCGCCCGCTGTGATGCGGGCGCACGACCAGGTCGTGCGCGTTGCCGCTCGGGTCGGCGAAGCTGACGAAGTCCTCCACGTGGCGCGCCTCCGCTTCGCGCCGCGTGCCCGCCCGCACCGCGATCCCCTGCGCCTCGAGCGCCGCGCCCGCGGCGGCGAGCGCCTGCGCGTCGGCGAGCTCCCAGCCGGCCACGTGCGCGGCCGGGTCGCCCTTGAAGTACACCAGCGTGTGGTCGCGGTCGTCCCCGCGCAGGTACACCGCGCCCCCCTCGCGCCGCACCAGTTCGAGCCCGAGCACCTTCTGCGCGTACTCGGCGGCGGCGTCGGGATCGCGCGTGCCCAGGCGGACGTAGCGCAGGTCTTTGAGATGGATCACGGCGCGGCTCCTCTCGCGTGCTCGATGCGAGCATCTTGCACCAGCGCGCGCGCAGGCTCAACCCGTCCCGGTTGCCCGCCCGCGCGCGCGTCGAGTATCCTCGCCCCGATGAGCACGCCCGAGCTCCGACCGCGCGCCGCGCGCGCCCGGAACGCGCTTCGCACCGGGGCATGACCACGATCGACGTGCACACGCACTTCTTCCCGCGCATCACGCGCGCGGAGGCGGCCGGGCTCGACCCCGACCGCGCGCCGTGGCTGCGGACGAACGCCGACGGCAGCGGCCACATCATGCAGGGCGACCGGCCGTTCCGGCCGGTGCACGCCGCGCTGTGGGATCCCGCGCGCCGCATCGAGGAGATGGACCGCGACGGCGTCGACGTGCAGCTCTTCTGCGCGACCCCGGTGATGTTCGGATACGGCTACCCGGCCGAGCGCGCCGCGGCCTGGGCGCAGCGCATGAACGACCGCGCGCTGGAGTTCGCCGCGCACGCGCCCGGGCGCCTCAAGGCCCTCGCCCAGGTGCCGCTCCAGGACCCCGCGGCCGCGTGCAGGGAGGCGAGCCGCGCGCAGGCCGCGGGCCACGTCGGCGTGCAGATCGGCAACCACGTGGGCGAGCGCAATCTGGACGACGCCGGCCTGGTCGAGTTCCTCGCGCACTGCGGCCGCGCGGGCATCCCGGTGCTCGTCCACCCGTGGGACATGCTGGGCACCGACCGGATGCGCCAGTGGATGCTGCCCTGGCTCGTGGCGATGCCGGCCGAGACCCAGCTCGGGATCCTCTCCCTCATCCTCTCCGGCGCGTTCGAACGCCTGCCGCGCGGCCTCAAGCTCTGCTTCGCGCACGGCGGGGGCAGCTTCGCGTTCCTGCTCGGCCGCGCCGAGAACGCGTGGCACCAGCGCGACATCGTGCGCCAGGACTGCCCGCGGCCGCCCTCGGCCTACGTCGAGCGCTTCGCGGTCGACAGCGCGGTGTTCGACGCGCGCGCGCTGCGCCTGCTGGTCGAGGTGATGGGCGAGGACCGCGTGCTGCTCGGCTCGGACTACCCCTTCCCCCTCGGGGAGGAGCGGGTCGGCGCCCTGGTGAACGGCGCCGCGGGCCTCGGGGAGGCCGCGCGGCGCAAGATCCGGGGCGGGAATGCGGCCGCGTTCTTCGGGCTCGCGTAGCGCCGCGCCGGCGCGGAGGTTTCCTGGACACCCGCGCGCGGGCCTTGGTAGACTGCGCGCCACAAATCGGCCGGCCGCGCCCGATGCAGGCGCGCCGGCGTCCCGTCGCTTTCGAGGAGGGTATCGTGCGTAGTGCAATCCGCGTGCTGTGCGCCGGCGCCGTCGCCGCCGGTCTCGTCTCCACCCCGGCGCTCGCCCAGCAGAAGCTGAAGATCGGCTTCATCACCACGCTGTCGGGCCCGCAGGGCGTGATCGGCGAGGACATGAAGAACTCGGTCGAGCTCGCGCTCGACGTCCTCAACCGCAAGGTCGGCGGCCTCGACACCGAGGTGATCTACGGCGACGACCAGGTGAAGCCCGACGTCGGCAAGCAGCTCGCCGACGAGATGCTGAAGAAGCACCAGGTCGACTTCGTCTCCGGCATCATCTGGTCGAACGTCATGCTCGCGGTCGCCCCGACGGTGACCGAGGCGGGCAAGCTGATGATCGGCACCAACGCCGGCCCGCACCAGCTCGCCGGCAAGGAGTGCAGCGAGCGCTTCTTCACCACCTCGTGGCAGAACGACCAGACGCCCGAGGCGATGGGCAAGTACATGAGCGACCAGGGCATCACCGACGTGTACGTCATGGCGCCCAACTACGCCGCCGGCAAGGACATGATCACCGGCTTCAAGCGCTACTTCAAGGGCAGGATCGTCGACGAGGTGTACACCAAGCTCGGGCAGGTCGACTACCAGGCCGAGATCAGCCAGCTGCGCGCGAAGAACCCGAAGGCGGTGTTCGTCTTCTTCCCCGGCGGCATGGGCATCCAGTTCATGCGCCAGTACGCGCAGGCCGGACTGCGGCAGACCACGCCGCTCTACTCCGTCTACACCGCCGACGAGCTGTCGCTGCCGGCGGTGAAGGACGCCGCGCTCGGCCAGTTCGAGACGCGCTTCTGGAGCCCGGACATCAAGGTGCCGGCGAGCGAGAAGTTCGTCGCCTACTACCGCAAGAAGTACGGCAAGACGCCCTCCTACTACGGCGCGCAGAGCTACGACGGCATCATGCTGATCGACTCCGCGGTGCGCGCGGTCAAGGGCAACCTGAAGGACCAGAAGGGCATGATCGCCGCGATGCGCAAGGCGAACTTCGACTCGGTGCGCGGCAAGTTCACCTACAACGTGAACCACTTCCCGATCGAGAACTTCTACCTGCTCAAGGTCGTGAAGGGGCCGGCCGACATCCCCGACATGGCGATCCAGAAGACGGTGTTCGAGAACCACAAGGACTCGTACTACAAGGAATGCAAGATGAAGTGGTGACGCTCCGCTCCGCGTGAGCGCGGCGAGGGGCGCGGCCGGGCCGCGCCCCTTTTTCGTTGTCCGATGAACCTCGTCCTCCTCCTCGAGCAGGCGCTGAACGGGCTGCAGCTCGGGGTGATGCTGTTCCTGATGGCCGCCGGGCTGACGCTCGTGTTCGGCATCATGAACCTCGTCAACCTCGCCCACGGGTCGCTGTACATGGTGGGCGCGTACCTGTCGGTGGCGCTGTTCGGCCTCACCGGCTCGTACCTGCTCGCGGTGCCGCTCGCGCTGCTCGGCACGCTGGCGGTCGGCATGATCGTGGAGCTCGTCGCGCTGCGCACGCTGTACGAGCGCGACCACCTCGACCAGGTGCTCGCCACCTTCGGCCTGATCCTGTTCTTCAACGAGCTGGTGGCGATCCTGTGGGGCCGCGCCGCGCTCTACACGACGCTGCCCGCCTGGCTCACCGGCCAGATCGAGATCGTGAGCGGGCTCAACTACCCCGCCTACCGCGCCGCGATCATCGCGGTCGGCCTGGCGGTCGCGCTCGGGCTCTGGTACCTCGTGGCCCGCACCCGCCTCGGCATGCTGATCCGCGCGGGGGCCTCCAACCGCACCATGGTCGCCGCGCTCGGGGTGAACATCCGCCTGCTCTACACCGTCGTGTTCGGCTTCGGCGCGGCGCTCGCCGGCCTCGCCGGCCTCATGGCGGGCCCGCTGTACACCGTCCAGCCGGGCATGGGCGAGGACATCCTGATCGAGGTGTTCGTCGTCATCGTGATCGGGGGCATCGGTTCGATCCGCGGCGCGCTCGCCGGGGCGCTCATCGTCGGCATGGTGGACACGCTCGGGCGCGCGTTCCTCAAGCCGATCCTCGGCACGGTGCTGTCGCCGACCGCGGCCGAGGCCGCCGGGCCCGCGCTCGCCTCGATGCTCATCTACCTGCTGATGGCCGCGGTGCTCGCGGTGCGCCCGGCGGGACTCTTCCCCGCGCGCGGATAGGCGCCGATGCCCCGCCGCGGCCGCACCCTCACGATCGTCGCGCTGCTCGCGCTGCTCGCCGCGGTGCCGCCGCTCGCGGCGCTCGCCGGACAGCCCTTCTACCTCGACCTCTTCCGCCGCGTCATGATCTTCGCGATCGCGGCGCTCAGCCTGAACTTCATCCTCGGCTACGGCGGCATGGTGTCGTTCGGCCACGCCGCCTACCTCGGCATCGGCGCGTACGCGGTCGGCATCCTCGCCTACCACGGCGTGCACGACGGGTTCGCGCAGTTCGCGCTCGCGATCGGCGCCTCCGCGCTGGTCGCGCTCGTCATCGGCGCGATCTCGATCCGCACCAGCGGCCTGTACTTCATCATGATCACGCTCGCGTTCACGCAGATGCTGTTCTATCTCGGCATCTCGCTCGAGGAGTACGGCGGCGACGACGGCATGCGGCTCGCCGGCCGCTCGGTGTTCGCGGGGCTCCTCGACCTGCGCGACCCGATGCCGTTCTACTACTTCGTGTTCGCGATCCTGGTCGCCTGCCTCTACCTCGTGCACCGGCTGGTCAACTCGCGCTTCGGCATGGTGCTGCGCGCGTCGAAGTCGAACGAAGGCCGCACGCGCTCGATCGGGTTCTCGCCCTACCCCTACCGGCTCGCCGCGTTCGTGATCGCCGGGGCGATGTGCGGGGTCGCGGGCGCGCTGTTCGTCAACCAGACCGCCTACCTCACGCCCGCGTTCATGAGCTGGACGCGCTCCGGCGAGATCATGTTCATGGTGATCCTGGGCGGCATGTCCACCCTGATCGGACCGGTGCTGGGCGCGGCCGGCCTGCTGCTGCTCGAGGACCTGCTGCAGGGCTGGACCGAGCACTGGCAGATCATCCTCGGGCCGATCCTGGTGCTGGTGGTGCTGTTCGCCAAGCGCGGCCTGGCGGGGCTGCTGCCCGGGGGCGGGCGCGATGAGTGAGACCCTGCTCGCGGTCGAGGACCTGTACAAGGCGTTCGGCGCGCTCAAGGCGACCGACCACGTCACGCTCGAGGTGCGCGCCGGCGAGACGCACGCGATCATCGGCCCGAACGGCGCCGGCAAGACCACCCTGATCAGCCAGCTCTCGGGCACGCTGCGGCCCGACTCCGGCCGCATCCGCTTCGGCGGCGAGGACATCACCCGCCTGTCGGCGCCCGCGCGCTCGCACAAGGGCCTCGCGCGCTCGTTCCAGATCACCAGCATCTACCGCGACTTCAGCGCGCTCGACAACGTGGCGCTCGCGGTGCAGGCGCACGCCGGCCACAGCTTCCGCTTCTGGCGCGACGCCCGCGGCGACGCCCGGCTGCGCGACCCGGCGCGCGCGATCCTCGACGAGGTCGGGCTCGGCGCGCGCGCGGGCGTGCTGGCGGCGAACCTCGCGCACGGCGAGCAGCGCCAGCTCGAGGTCGCGATGGTGCTCGCGACCCGGCCGCGCCTCATGCTGCTCGACGAGCCGGTGGCCGGCATGGGGGTGGAGGAGTCGCAGCGCATGGTGCAGTTCCTCGCGCGCTTCAAGGGCCGGCAGACGATCGTCCTGGTCGAGCACGACATGGACGCGGTGTTCTCGCTCGCCGACCGCATCTCGGTGCTCGTGTACGGCCGCGTCATCGCCACCGGCACGCCGGCCGAGATCCGCGCCAACCCCGAGGTGCGCAACGCCTACCTGGGCGAGGAGGCCTGATGCTCGCGGTCGAGGCGCTCGAGGCGGCCTACGGCGTGAGCCAGGTGCTGTTCGGCGTCACGCTGCGCGTGCACGCCGGCGAGGTGGTGACGCTGCTCGGGCGCAACGGCATGGGCAAGACCACCACCGTGCGCGCGATCATGGGCATCATGCGGCCGAAGGCCGGCACGGTCTCGTTCGCGGGCCGGGCGCTCGCCGGGCTGCCGTCCTACCGCGTCGCGCGCGCCGGCCTCGGGCTGGTGCCCGAGGGCCGCCAGGTGTTCCCCAACCTCTCGGTGCGCGAGAACCTGGTCGCGACCGCCGCGAACCGCCAGGCGCAGGCCGATCCGTGGACGCTCGAGCGGGTGTTCGCGCTCTTTCCGCGCCTCGAGGAGCGGCGCGACAACATGGGCAACCAGCTCTCCGGCGGCGAGCAGCAGATGCTCGCGATCGCGCGCGCGCTCATGACCAACCCGCGCCTCCTCATCCTCGACGAGGCGACCGAGGGGCTCGCGCCGCTGATCCGCGCGGACATCTACCGCTCGATCGCGCAGATGAAGGCGTCCGGCCTCTCGATCCTCGTGATCGACAAGGACGTGAAGCAGATCACGCGCGTCGCCGACCGGCACTACGTGCTGGAGAAGGGGCGCGTGGCGTGGAGCGGCAGCTCCGCCGACCTGGCGGGGAACGAGGACGTGCAGCGCCGCTATCTCGGCGTCTAGCGTCTCGGCCGCGGCGCGCCGCGGTCCGCGCCCCTCGCTCGCCCCCGCCCGCGCGGGAGCGGGCCTAGAACAGGTCGAAGTACTCCCGCTGCTCCCACTCCGAGACTTCGAGGTTGAAGCGCGCGAGCTCGGCGTCCTTGAGCCGGCAGTAGTAGTCCACGAACGCCCGACCGAGGCCCGCCCCGAGCACCGCGTCGGCGCGCAGCGCGGCGACCGCCTCGCCGAGCGTGCGCGGCAACGGCGCGCCGGTCGAATCGTAGGGCGTGTCGTCGGGCGGGCCGGGATCGAGCCGGCGCTCGAGACCGTCGAGCCCCGACCAGATCTGCGCGGCGAAGTAGAGATAGGGGTTCGCCGCCGGCTCGCCGGCGCGGTTCTCGATGCGCGTGCCCGGGTCGCCCGGCCCGCCGATCACCCGCAGCATCGCGCCGCGGTTCTCGCGCCCCCAGATCGCGCGCTCGGGGGCGAGCGAGTGCGGGCGGTAGCGGCGGTAGCCGTTGATCGTCGGCGTGGAGAGCGCCGCGGCGCCGTGCGCGTGGGCGAGCAGCCCGGCGAGGAACCGCCGGCCGACCTCCGAGAGCGCGGCGCCCGCCTCCGCCGGGACGAAAGCGTTCGCGCCGTCTGAGGCGCGCTTGAGCGACTGGTGCAGGTGCCAGCCGCTCGACATCGCGTTCGGCAGGCGCGGGCGGCACATGAAGGTCGCGTGGTACCCGTGGCGCCGGCAGATCTGCTTCGCCGCCGCGCGGAAGAGCACCATCGCGTCGGCCGAGCCGATGCCCGGCAGCGCGCCGAGCGTGAACTCGATCTGGCTCGGGCCGTACTCGCACTCGATCGAGCGCAGCGGGAGCCCGAGCGCGGCGAGGTCGCGGCGCAGCAGCTCCGCCACCGGGTCGAGCAGGTCGTAGCGCTGCTCGGTCAGGTACTGGTAGCCCTGCGTGAGCAGCGCCACCTCGGGCGGCGGACCCGGCTGCCCCGCGTCCTCCGGGCGAGTCCTCGCGTCCAGCAGCCGGTACACGTGGAACTCGATCTCGAGCCCGGCGAGGTACTCGAAGCCGTGCGCGGCGAGGCGCTCGAGCGCGCGCCGCGCCAGGGCGCGCGTGCCGAACGGCACCGCGGCGCCGTCCGGGAACCACGGCTCGCACAGGAGCCACCCCGTTCCCGGCGACCACGGCAGCATGCGGAAGCTCAGCGGGTCGGCGACGATCAGCGCGTCGGCGCCCGCGTGCATCTCCGGCATGCCGAACCCGCCTCCGGGCGTGAACACGGGAAAGACGGTCTTGTGCGAGGTGTCTTTCGCGAACAGCGTGGTGGTGATGGTCACGCCCTCTTCGAGCGCGCGCGGCAGCTCCGCCGCGGTGATCGTCTTGCCGCGCAGCACGCCGTGCTGGTCGGGAAACGAGAAGCGCACCACCTCGATCCCGCGCTGCCGCGCGTCCCGCGCGAGCTCGCGCGCGGCGGCGCGCTGCTCGGCGCTCCAGAGCCCGTGCCGCTCGACGAAGCTCATGGCCGGCTCAGGCGGTCGCGACCGGCGCGAGCGGGTCGGGCAGCGCCGCCGCCCAGGGCGAGCCCGCGCGCCGCTCGCGGTCGCGCTCGCGCCAGTACGCCTGCCACGCCTGCGCGGGGCCGAGGCCGTCCACGGTGACCGGCCCGCGCACGCGCTCGGCCGCGGCCGCGTCGAGCGCCATCAGCGGCCGCTCGCCGCGCCCGGCGCGCTCGATCTCCTTGAGCAGCAGGCGCCGGTAGGCGACGATCACCCGGTCGGAGGTGCCGAGATACTCGCGCGTGCGGTCGTGGATGCGCCCCTGCGACTCGCACGCCCACTGGTCGTGAACGTTGATGTCGAAGCCCATCCCGGTGTAGGTGCGGCTGCGCTGCTCCGCGTCGTCGAACCCGTACTGGCTCGCGCGGTTGCGGACCGGCCGGTAGTCGGGCGGCGGGTAGGCGGCGATGCGCTGGCGGCGCATCTCGGCCTTGTCCACCGGCGCGTCGAACGCGGTGAAGATCGAGTACCAGTAGCAGCCGTAGTCGTCCACCGGCACGTGCCACTGGCTGATCGTCATGGTCGGCGAGAGCGGGATCACGAACGCCTGCGGGAACACGAGGTTGGTGACGCGCACGTGCGTCTGGCGCGCGTCGATCCCGCGCAGCGCGAAGATGCGGTAGCCGTAGTCGGTCGTCTCGTGGTCGAGCCGCGGCCGGTGGTGCTCGCGCAGCACCCGCGTCATCGGCAGCGCGGAGCTCGCGGAGGCGGCGCGGAACTGGCGCCCGTAGTTCGCGCCCGGGTCCTCGTCCTCCGCGAACCGGTGCAGGAACGAGGCGTGCGCCGGGTCGATGCCGACCTCGAGCGCCTGCACCCAGTTGCAGTCCCAGTAGCCCTTGAACGCGAACGTGTAGGCGTCGGGCGCGACGAAGCAGTCGAACGCCGGCAGCACCGGCGGGGCGCCCTCGCCGAGGTACGCCCACAGGACGCCGCTGCGCTCCGCGACCGGGTACGCGGTCAGGCGCACCGAGTCGCACAGCCGGCTGCCCTCCGGCTCCGCCGGCGTCTCGAGGCAGCGCCCCGCGACGTCGAACAGCCACCCGTGGAACGGGCAGCGCAGCCCGCCGTCCTCGCACCGGCCGTACGCGAGGTCGGCGCGCCGGTGCGCGCACGCGCGCGCGAGCAGGCCGTGGCGGCCGCGCTCGTCGCGGAAGAGCACGAGGTCCTCGCCGAGCAGGCGCACCGCCTTCACCGGGCGCTCGCCGGCGAGCTCCTCGACGAGCGCCGCGGGCTGCCAGTAGCTGCGCAGCAGCCGTCCGCCCGCGGTGCCCGGCCCGACGCGGGTCATCAGCTCGTTCTGCTCGGCGGTGATCATCGGGGCCCCCCTCCTGCGCGAAACGGGCGAGGATACGACGCGCCCGCCGTCGCGTCGAGCACGCTCGCGCGCGGCGGCCCGCCGCGCAGCAGGCCGACGCGCCCGCGCGACCGCACGGCGCGCAACCCCGGTATCATCGGGCGCGATGCGCCGTGCCGTCCCGCTCATGCTCGCCTGGATCCTCGCCCTCTTCGGCTGCGACGCGCGCATGAGCGAGCTCCAGCCGGGCGTCTCCACCGTCGCCGAGGTGAAGAGCATCATGGGCCAGCCGACCTTCGAGTGGCAGGAGCCCGACGGCAGCGTCACCCTGGAATTCCCGCGCGGCCCGTCCGGGTCGGTGACCTACATGGTCGACCTGCGGCCCGACGGCGTGCTGAAGGCCATCCGGCAGGTGCTGAGCGAGCGCTACTTCGCCAAGATCCAGCCCGGCCTCTCGCAGGACGAGGTGCGCAAGCTGATCGGCCGGCCGGCCGAGACGATGACCTTCCCGCTCAAGAAGGAGGAGGTCTGGTCGTGGAAGTTCGAGCAGGGCAGCGGCGAGATGTGGCACTTCCACGCCCACTTCGACCTCGGCGGCAGGCTCGTCACCGCGACGCGCAACCGCGTCGAGGAGCCGTGACGGCGTAATGCGGCGGGCGCTGCGTCACCGCCTCGCGGCCGCCGCCGCCGCGGCGCTCGTCGCCGCCGCCGCGCTCGCCCAGGAGGAGCCCCGCACCTACGCGGTCCCCGGGCGCGGCACGATCACCCTGCAGGTGCCGGCCGACTGGTACGACGAGCCCAAGGTCGGGCCGAGCGGCATCCCGTCCATCCGCTTCTTCGACCGCGTCGAGTTCCCGCGCCGCTTCGACATGTCGGTGTCCATCCTGTGGACCCCGCCGGGCGCTTCGCCCTACGCCGGGAAGGAGAGCCTGCGCGGGCTCGTGCAGAAGGCCGCCGAGGACGTCGCGCCCGGCGCCGCCGAGCGCGAGCTCCCCCTGCGGGAAATCCAGGTGGAGGGCGGGAGCGGGTTCCTCTTCGAGGCCACGGCGAAGGCGCCGCGCGACGGCGACCCCGCCCACCTCATCCGCGGCGCGCTCGCCGCCGGCGACGTGACCTTCACCTTCACCATCCTCACCGCCGAGCCGAAGAGCCCGGCGGCCGTGTACGCGGTCGAGATGCTGCGCGGCGCGAAGCGCGAGGCGGCGCAGTAGCCGGCCTACTGCAGGGCCGCGCGCGCGGCGCCGCGGTCGATCGGGCTCGTGACCCCGCGCCCGCCGCGGTTCAGGACGTGCGTGTAGATCATCGTGGTCGCCACGTCCTTGTGGCCGAGCAGCTCCTGCACCGTGCGGATGTCCGACCCGGACTCGAGGAGGTGCGTGGCGAACGAGTGCCGCAGCGTGTGCGGCGTCGCGGCCTTGGCGATCCCGGCCTGCCGCAGTGCGGCGCGCATCGCGCGCTGCACGCTCTGGTCGTCGGCGTGGTGGCGGCGCACCGCGCCCGAGCGCGGATCGACCGATCGATTCCCCGCCGGGAACACGTACTGCCACGCCCACTCGCGCGCCGCGTGCGGATACTTGCGCGCGAGCGCGAACGGGAGGTAGACCTCCCCGAACCCTGCGCGCAGATCGTCCTCGTGCAGCGCCTTCACCCGCGCGAGATGCGCGCGCAGCATCAGCGCCAGGCTGTCGGGCAGCATCGTGACCCGGTCCCGCCCGCCCTTCCCGTCGCGCACCAGGAACTCGCGGCGCTGGAAATCGACGTCCTTCACCCGCAGGCGCAGAACCTCGAGCATCCGCATGCCGGTGCCATAGAGCAGGCGCAGGATCAGCCCGCGCGTCCCGTCGACGCGGCGGAGCACGGCAACCACCTCCTCGGGCGTCAGGACGACCGGGAGGCGCGCCGGCCGCTTGGCCGACTCGACCCCCTCCAGCCAGGGCAGCTCGGTCCCGAGCACCTCCTTATAGAGAAAGAGGAGCGCACTCTTTGCCTGGTTCTGGGTCGCGGCGGCGACCTTCCCCTCCACCGCGAGATGCGTCAGGAAGGCCTCCACGTGCGCGTGCCCGAGCTCGCGCGGATGGCGGCGACCGTGAAACACGACGAACCGCCGCACCCAGTCGAGGTAGGCCTGCTCGGTCCGGATGCTGTAGTGTTTCAGGCGGATTCGATCGCGAACCCGATCGAGCAGGCGAGGACCGTTGGCATGCATGCGCACCCTCCTCCTGATCCACTTGCCCGGCGTCGTTGGGATCTCCAACCGACGCCTAAACCGCTGTATTTCGGCGGCTTGCCTTCAAAGGCTGTATTATTATACAGGTCAGCGACTCTTTGTAAAGGGTCTCTTGGGGGCTCTACTTCTTGTTAGGCATGCGTCATGGCAGTCACACACGGACATGGGAATCCAAACTGGACGCGAGACGAGATAGTCCTTGCGCTAGACCTCTATTTCGACTGCAAGGGCAAGATCCCCGGTCCGTCCGATCCGCGCGTCAAGGAGCTTTCCGAGCTTCTCCGTGCCTTCCCGCACCATAGCGCGGCTGCAAGGAGGGAGTCCTTCCGAAATCCTGACGGAGTGGGTTTCAAACTTCAGAATCTTCGGCAAGTCGCTACCGGTAAGGGCCTTGGAAACGTGTCGCGCACTGACCGGGATGTGTGGAATGAACTCGGGCGCGACCCAAAGCGTACGAAGCAGCTTGCGAACCTCATTCGTGCTGGGATCGAGGTCGTTGAAAGCGCTGGCGAGGACTCAACCAGTGACGACGTCTTCGCAGAAGGCAAAGTGGTGACGGAAACGCACGTTCGGAGAGAGCGAGACCCAAAACTGAGAAAACGCCTTCTCGAGCAAAGACGAAAGGCGGGTGGGCTCACATGCGACGTGTGTGGTTGCGCTTCGTCAGACCATTCTCTCCATCTTGGTGAAGCAGTGTTTGAGGCGCATCATGTCGTTCCTCTTGCTGCTGGACAAGAACGCAAGACGCAGCTGAAAGACATGGCGCTTCTATGCGCTAACTGCCACAGAATGGTTCATCGTGCCATCGCGCAAGCCAAGCGTTGGCTCTCTATTGAAGAGGCGAAAGTTGAAATTCTTTCCAAAGCGCGTGCTTAACCGCTCCCGTCTGAGGACGCCGTAAGCCGCGCACCACCGCGCGGGATCGTTAGCCCCATAAGACCAGGTTGGATTGGACTGGTGCCCTGTACCGATTGTGGACTTTCAAAGAAACTGTACCCGCTAAATGGGCGATTGCTCTGTCATGCGTGCCGCAAGAAAACTCTTCCGTGGCGCTCGTGTCGAAGTTGCGGGGAGACCTTTCGAGGCTATACCAGCTTCGGATTTTGTCCGTCTTGCTACCGGAAGCACAAAGACCATGGGTTTTCTGGTTAGCGCTGCCCTGCCTAACCCGCGGTTCGACCCGACCCGTTCCGGCGGGCTTCGCCCGCCTACACGGGCGGGTCAACCGCAACGTTAGACCGCACATCAACCATGCGCAAGTTCACCTACTGGCTCTGCTTTGCACTGGTCGCGTTCGCAGCCATCTACGCGCATGGCGTGTGGGCCCTGTGGAACCTCGGGGTCCGCCTACCGTACACAACGGCGCTTTCACTGCTTACCCCATTCGGCAAGCTCACGCCACAGATGCTTGCGCCCCACGTACCGGCGGCTCTAATCGTCGGCCTCAACTTCGTTGTCCTTCTTCTTGTCTTCCGCCGCCTGTGGCTCATGCTGGCCAAGCGGCAGGGTGTCCCCCATTCATACTCCGGCGTGGCCAAGGTACTCGGGTACGTCGGTGCGTGGTCGTTTGTTCTCGCCGCTGTTGGCCTGCTTCTCAGCATCCTCATCCGCGCGGGCTCAGGGGTACCCGCAGCCATGCTGGCCTGGCCAGCCTTGTTTTGTGTGCCGTGGGCGTTCGCCATTGCGGAAGTCATGAGCTTTCGCCCTGCGGTAAAGAGTGCGGCCTAACCCGTCGTTGCACCGGACGTGCTACAGCGGGCTGCGCCCGCTTCCGCACGCCGGTGAACTCCAACGTTGGGCGTCACAGGACCTTTCTCGTGATTAGCTGGGTATCGGCCAAGTTCGGACTCGTCTTGGTATTGGCCGCGATTCCCTTCCTCCATGCGGCGGCGGAAAGCTCGCCAGTTGCCGCAGCGAAAGGAATCGCGTTTGTCTACGACTCGCACGGCGATATTCAGGACTACCGTCTCGACGTCGACGGTGACGGGTTCGTCCGCTACTTTGGTCGCTATCGGGTCAAGACCGAGGGTATCGTCACGTTCAGCGTTCCCCGTGAACGCGTCCTCAAACTGGTCGAAGGCCTTCGGCTCATGAAGGCCTTTGATTACAGACCTCAGCGCGGTTTCTTCATCGACGGTGGTGGCTCGCACCTCTCTACCACCGTTGCGCTATACGTGGCCGGCGAATCCAACTCCCTGGTCTATCAAGCGGCGGCCAACGAAGACTTCCACAGGAAGCTCTCTGCCCTTGTTGAGGAACTCATCCCAACGGAATCGCTCCGCTGCCCGTTCGACATGACGGGTAATCCGCGCTTTCCATCGGGTGACATCTGTCGCCTCTTCAGAGATGACCGCAGGTCACGATAGACAGCTGCCGCCCAACCAGCGGTTCCAGGGGAGCGCCGGCCAGCGGGGCTGGCCGGTACCCTCCTCGCTTCGCTCGTCGGCGCCTCCTGAACCGCAGCGTTGGGCCCCAGATCATGAGTAGGTGCGCTGGTCAGTTGATCCTGCTGGCGGCTGCGGTAGCGCTCGCGCTGCCGGCCACTGTCGTCTGCGCGTTTGGCACATTGGCTGTCTTGTCCATGAGCATCGACTTGTTCTCGACGATCTTGGCCATCTGCGGGGCGCTTGGACTTGTCGCCCTGTGGTGGCTCATCGTGAACGGCCGGAATGTCGCTTATCACGCGATCCCCAAGACCGTCTGGATCGGCTTACTTATAGGCGTAGTCGCATCCATCCTGATCATCGTCGGCGCCGGCACTCGCTCAGACGAGATCGTGTTCGCCTTGATGCCCGTTCTGGCTGCCGCTCTCGCTCTCCTGCAACCCGCGCTCCGACCGGCACATGCATAACGTGGGGCCCAACCACGCGTTCCAGGGGAGCGCCGGCCAGCGGGGCTGGCCGGTACCCTCGTCGCTTCGCTCCTTGGCGCCCCCTGAACACGGTCGTTAGGCGTCGGATCTCATGGCGCATGACATCGAAGCCAATAAGCGCGTGATTCGCGCATTCACAGAAGCGATCAATCGACGCGATTGGGCTGCGCTCGACGATCTTGTTGCCGCAGACTTCGTTCGCCACAGCAACGCCGCCCCGGGCATCGACAGTCGTGACGACCTAAAGCGCTATCTGCGCAACG
>WBZO01001428.1_pt1 | contig 37399 bp, 25 predicted proteins | sample 5204261 | NCBI WGS metagenome assembly WBZO01 (sample SAMN12412400, study PRJNA552823) | activated sludge metagenome | isolation source: activated sludge from anammox sidestream of wastewater treatment plant... | place: USA: North Carolina | collected 2017-09
GAGCTTGGTTGGTACAGCGGCAAAACGGGCTGGTTCGAGCTGCTCGAAATATTTGTGGACCTCGGCTATGTGGGCATTGAAAAGGAGTTCAAAGCCAAACTCGTGAACATCCCAATCAAAAAACCACGCAAGAGCAAATGCAACCCCGAACCTAAGCTAACAGAGATCCAAAAGGAACACAGCAAGTCCCTCGGTCAGACTAAAGTGTTGGTTGAACACGCAATAGGCTCCATGAAATTTTTCAAAATCCTCCGGGAGGAATACCGAAACCGACGTGACGGCTTCGACGGCTTGTCCGTAGGAATCTGTGCCGGATTGCACAATTTCTATGTCAAGCGCAAATATCAATTGGACGTTTTTAATTTTTGAACACCATTAAAAACAAACAAATAATTTTATTTTTTTATAACTCCCTTGTAAACGGTGCTACAGGCGGTTACCAGGGCATTACCTGGTTGTTTTCCGCATTGGCTGCAGTTGTACAGCAGTGCCGCTTTGGGAGACAGCCTCAAAAGTCAACTGGCGACGGTCGCTGTCAAATAACCCTTCCGGGAGGGGCATTTTTTAAAAAAAAAGCTCCTCTCTCTAAAGTTATTCATTGCTAAAGGCGGTGGTTTGACTTGTGAGGCAGGCTCGAAGGAGAATGGCAGCGGTGCGGCTGGCCGGTGTAGGCGGAGAAAGGGCAGTGGAGCCCGATTCTCCTCTTGTGTGCAGGTTTTTTCCCCACCCTTGAAGTCTGAATTTTTTCAGTGGTGAGGCCGCATTTGAGGCAGGCCTGACGTTACTTTGTTGTCCTTGGTTTTGCAGGATTTCCGTATTTGGCAATTAAATTTCAAAAGCAGGCCCGAAATGAGAATCCGCATAGGGGGGAGGAATGAGGAAGGGATTTTTTCTTACATTCCGGATTGCCAGCTTCCGTGGAATTAGGCAAAATGCTTTTGAACGACATTCAGAAGGCAAGTTTTTAGTCAATTTTTATTTGAAAATTCCCAATTCACCGTATTTATGCACCGAGTCTAAAAACAATGCACCAACTTGATAACTCAAAATAGTGGAACGTCTTGTACTATGTCGCAGGTTCAAATGCGGCATGGCACGAGACGTTTTTTTTTATTATTTTTTCATCAAATCACATTTAGTATGAAAAGACTCTTATTATTCTTCGCCCTCATGCTGGGTGCCGTCGCTATGACGTTTGCCCAGCGAACCGTGACGGGTACTGTTACCGGAGATGACGGTTCACCGCTCATCGGCGCTACCGTTCTCGTCAAAGGGACTACAGTAGGTACCGTTACGGACGTTGACGGAAGCTACTCCATCCGAGTTCCCGATGGTTCCAACACACTGGTTTTTAGCTACACGGGCTATCAAACCGGAGAAATGACCTTAGGCGCATCGAACGTGGTGGATATGACGCTCAAATCCGGCCAGGTGCTGGAAGAAGTTGTAGTAACAGCGCTCGGTATCACCCGCTACAAAAACGAACTTCCCTATTCTGCACAGAAAGTGGAAGGTGACCAGATTTCAGGTGCCAGGGATGCCAACATGGTGAATGCCCTGAGTGGCCGGGTGGCAGGTTTGAACGTCAGCCGGAACAACAACTTTGGTGGCTCGACCAACATCGTGCTGCGGGGCAGCAAATCACTTACCGGCGACAACCAGGCCATGTTCGTCATTGACGGGGTGCCGGTTGACAACTCCAGCACGAACACCTCTGGCCAGCGCACTGGCCGTGCAGGCTACGACTACGGGAACGCAGCCAACGACATCAATGCCGACGACATCGCATCTATCACGGTGCTGAAAGGCGCTGCTGCTGCGGCACTTTACGGCTCACGTGCTGCCAATGGCGTGGTCATGATCACCACCAAAAAAGGCAGCAAAGAGAAAGGATTGGGCGTCAGCCTGAATACAGGCCTGAACTTTGGCAAAATTGATAAAAGCACTTTTATCAAATACCAGAAAAGGCATGGTGGCGGCTATGGTCCTTACTACGAAGACCCCTCCGCATACTTCCTCTACCGCGACATCAATGGCGACGGCCAAAAGGACCTGGTGATGCCGGTGAGCGAAGACGCATCCTGGGGCGGTGCCTTTGATCCTAACCTCTTGGTTTACCAATGGGACGCCTTTGACCCGACTTCTCCGAACTACGGCAAACCAACCCCTTGGGTGGCAGCCAAAAACGGCCCGGAGACTTTCTTCGAAACGGCAATTGGTACCAGCAACAGCATAATGATTGATGGCAGCAATGACAAAGGCTACTTCAAGCTTGGCTATACTTATGCCTATGACAACGGCATCCTGCCCAACAGCAACATCACCAAAAACATGGTAAACTTCGGTGCAGGATATAACCTGACCAGCAGGTTGAATGTGTTCTCTTCCATCAACTTTACAGCAACCGAAGGACTGGGGCGTTATGGCACCGGTTATGACGCTAAAAACCAGATGACCAGCTTCCGCCAATGGTGGCAGGTCAACGTGGATGTGCAGGATCTGCGCAGAGCTTATGAAAGAACCAAGCAGAATATCACCTGGAACTGGGCTGACCCCGACGACCTGGTGCCAATCTATTGGGACAACCCCTACTGGGTACGCTACGAGAATTACCAGAACGACAGGCGCAACCGCTACCTGGGCTACCTGGGGGCTACTTACAACGTCACCGACTGGCTGGATATCACGGGCCGCGTATCTCTGGACCAGTACGACGAGATTCACGAAGAGCGTATTGCTGAAGGTAGTGTGGACCCGGGCGAATACTCCCGCTTCAACCGCAACTTCCAAGAGATTAACTACGACCTGATGGCACAGATCAAGCCTTTCGACATCGCCACAAACCTCAAGTTTGACGCTTTGATCGGTACCAACATCCGCAAAACAGCGATTTCTTCCATCAGGGCCGTCACCAACGGCGGACTTATCCTGCCCCGCGTGTACTCGCTGTCCAACTCGAAAAACCCCATCCAGGCTCCGGCAGAAAACGCATCGGAACTGGAAGTGGACGGTATCTTTGCGAAAGCTGGCTTCGTGTATGACAGCTGGGCAATCCTCGACTTGTCCATCCGCCGCGACCAGGCATCTTCGCTGCCCGTTGATAACAACACGTACTACTATCCCTCAGCTTCGCTGGGTATTGTATTCTCCCGCTTCCTCGAACAAAATGATGCATTTACTTTTGGAAAGATTCGCTTGAACTACGCACAGGTAGGTAATACAGCTCCTCCTCTCAGCGTCTTTGATGTTTACAACCTGGGCACTTCATTCGGCGATGCAGCCGTAGCTTCTGTGCCTACGACAAAAAACAACTCAGAGCTGAAGCCTGAGCAGACAAAGAGCCTTGAAGCAGGTTTGGAAATGCGTTTCCTGAGCGACAGGCTGGGCTTTGACCTCACCTGGTACAAAACCAATACGGTTGACCAGATACTCCCCGCCGCAGTATCGCGGGCTACCGGATACAGCGCCAAATTCATCAACGCCGGTGATGTAGAAAATAAAGGTTTTGAATTACAAGTATTCGCCCGCCCGGTCAATACCCCTAACTTCAAGTGGAATATTGACCTGAACTGGGCACGCAACCGCAACAAGGTGCTTGACCTGGGTGGTATTGACAACCTCCAACTCGGCTCCTTCCAGGGTGGTGTCAGTATCAACGCTGCTCTCAATGAGCCTTACGGTACAATCCGCGGCCGGAACTTTGTGTATGATGACAAAGGCAACAGAGTCGTAGGTGCCAATGGCCGCTATCTGCAGTCTGCTACATCCGCTGAAATTATCGGAAATATCAACCCCGACTGGACAGGGGGCGTTTACAACACGTTTACCTTTGCTAAGCACATTTCTTTTGGTTTCCTCATTGACGTACGCAAAGGCGGTGACATTTGGTCGCTTGACCGCAACTACGGCCTCGCAACCGGCCTGCCCGAAGAAACTGCTGCCAATAACGACCTGGGCAATGACCTCCGCCTGCCGCTTGACCAGGGAGGTGGTATCATCCTCAAAGGCGTGAAGGAAGACGGTACGCCTAATGACATTCGTGCTGATGCCGAAGCTTATGGCCTGCTGGGTTACCTTCGCACACCTGCTGCCGGCTTTATTTACGACGGCAGCTTTGTAAAACTCAGAGAAGCAACGCTTACGTATGATTTCCCGAAGAGTCTTTTTGCAGGAGCAAACGTAGTCAAAGGCATGAGTTTGGGAGTTTATGGCCGTAACCTGTGGATTATTCACAAAAACATGCCCGATGCCGACCCCGAAGATGGCTTTGGCACAGGCAACCTGCAAGGATACCAGGGTGGTGTTTATCCTACGGTTCGCACTTTTGGTGTTAACCTTAATGTTAAATTCTAAAAATATAGGGTATGAAAAAAATATTGTTTCTAATTCTGGCTGTGTCCATGTTTATGATCTCCTGCGATAAGGACTTCGGAGACCTGAACGTGGATAAAAAAAGGCCATCGCAAGTGCAACCCGGGCCACTCTTTACCTTTGCTCAGAAAAGCCTGGTTGATCAAATGACCAATAACAACGTGAATACCAATATCTTCAGGTTCCTCACGCAACAATGGACAGAGACAACGTACACTGACGAAGTTAACTACGACCTGGCTACTAGAAATATCTCGCAGAACTTTTGGAATACCATGTACCTGAGCGTTTTGAAAAACCTCAAGGAGTGTGATGGCCTTATCGCCGATCAGGATCCCTCGTTCTTCCCACCTGCTGTTCAGGCAAATGAAAAAGCCTGCATCGAAATTCTGAATGTCTATACCTGGTCCTCTCTGGTCAATACTTTTGGCAATATCCCCTACACCCAGGCGCTGGATATCACCAACGTCGCACCAGTTTACGACGACGCAGCAACGGTCTATTCTGACCTGCTCAACAGGTTGGACAATGCGATCAGCTCTATCAGCACTACTGACAGGGGATTTGGCAATAGCGATATCCTTTTCGGTGGCGACATGGCAGCATGGAAAAGATTCGGCAGATCCCTGCAGCTCCGCCTCGGGATGGTGCTAGCTGATGTGGATGCCGCCAAGGCGAAAGCTATCGTGGAAAAAGCCGCTTCCGAAGCCATTACCTCCAACAGCGACAATGCTTATCTGTACTACCAGGCTACTCCGCCAAATACTAACCCCATCTGGGTTGACCTCGTGCAAAGTGGCCGTAAAGACTTCGTGGCTGCCAACACTCTCGTTGATTTCATGACCAGCATTAACGACCCTCGCATTCCTTACTACTTTACTACAGACGCTAACGGCGGTTACTCTGGTGGCATTTATGGCCTTTCAAACAACTATGCTGCCTTCTCTAAGCCTAATACCCGGATTACTGCTCCTGACTTTGAAGCCACCCTTTTCGATGCTGCTGAAACGCACTTCCTGCTGGCAGAAGCTATCGAGCGGGGAATGAGCGTAAGTGGTACAGCGGCTGAGCATTATACGGCAGGTATCCGCGCTTCCATGGAGTATTGGAATGTGCCCGCTGCCGAAATTGATGCTTATTTGGCCCAGGCAGATGTGGATTACGCAACTGCTCCCGGCGACTGGAAGCAAAAAATTGGCCATCAGAAATGGCTGGCCCTCTACAACCGGGGCTTCGAAGCCTGGACTGAGTGGAGAAGGTTCGACTACCCAGTGCTGGTAGCTCCGCCTAACGCCGAATCCGACGTGCCAAAACGCTATACCTACCCGGCACAAGAGCAAACACTCAATGCTGCCAATTACTCCTCTGCTGCCACTGCAGTAGGGGGAGATAAGGTCGAGACCAAACTCTTCTGGGATAAATTCTGATTGATTTGATCAAAATTTTCCTTCCATCAGGGGCTGGACCGCAAGATCCAGCCCCTCTTTTTTGTATGGAATTGACTGAAAATCAAATGGGATCCACATCCACACTGACCCGCACCGTCGAGAAACCCTCGCCTTGCTGCATGACCTGTGTAGCCCGGGATATCTGCTCTTTTGATTTTTTCCAAAGCTTTGGGCTGTACTCCATTTTTATCAAAACGTCCAGTAAAAACTGCCCTCTTACCCGGCCCACCAAAGGCACTGAAGGGCCCAGTACCCGCTCGCCCAGGTTGCCTTTTAATTCCTGCACAAAAATTTTGGCACTTCGGTTGAGAACCTCGGGCTTTTTGTGCTTCAGGGTAACCTTTATCAGGCGGGTAAACGGAGGGTAACCAAACAATTTGCGCTCCAGAATCTCCCGCCCGTAAAAGGCCTGGAAATCATTGTTCTGCACTTCCCGCAGGATCGGATGCGACACGTTCATCGCCTGAACGATAACTTTGCCGCGTTTCCCCTTTCGCCCCGCCCGCCCGGCCACCTGGGTAATCAGTTGAAAACCCCGCTCCCCGGCGCGGAAATCCGGAAACTGCAACAACTGATCTGCACTGATGACCCCCACCACTCCGACATTTTCAAAATCGAGACCCTTGGTCACCATCTGCGTGCCGACGAGGATATCTAAGCGCCGCTCTTCGAAGTCGTTGATGATTCGGGCATGGGCATCCTTGGTGCGCACCGTGTCGTAATCCATGCGGCCGATGCTGGCTTCAGGCAAATAGATCTTTAGCTCGTCTTCTATCTTTTCCGTTCCAAAACCTTGCAGCTTCAACTCTAGACTCCCGCATGCGGGGCAGGTGTTTGCCAGCGGCGACTGGTAGCCGCAGTAATGGCATAACAGGCTGCTGCGATTTTTGTGGTAGGTAAGGCTCACATCGCAGTGGATGCACTCGGCGTGCCAGCCGCAGGCAGGGCAGCGCAGTGTTGGTGCATAGCCCCGTCGGTTTTGGAAAAGAATCGCCTGCTCGCCCCGCTCAATTGCAGCCTTTAGTTCCTCCAGCAGGATACTTGTGAAGTAGCTTTGAAGCTTGCGCTGCCTGGCCTCCTCCCGGACATCTGCGAGCAGCAGCTCGGGGAGTTCCACCTTGCCAAAGCGCTCCTGCATGTTCACCAATCCGTATTTGCCCGAGGTGCAATTATGGTAGCTTTCAAGCGAGGGCGTTGCGGTGCCGAGCAGCACTTTTGCCCCGTGCAGGTGGGCCAGAAAAATCGCCGCATCCCTGCCGTTGTAGCGGGGTGCAGGATCGTTTTGTTTAAAAGAAGGGTCGTGTTCTTCATCCACAATCACCAACCCTAATTTTGAAAAAGGAAGAAACAAGGCCGACCGGGCGCCGAGAAGAATGGAAGACTGGAGACCAGAAGTTCCGGATTTCAAATCGGAATGAGGAGAGAAAAACATGACTCTTTTCCAGAGTTCCACCCGCTCGTTGTTGGTGATTCGGTGGTGGTAAACTGCGATCTCGTCGCCAAATATCTTTTGCAGTCGGCTGATTATCTGCGTCGTAAGAGCTACCTCGGGCAGAAGATAAAGCACCTGCTCGCCCCGGGCTACTGCTTCCCGTATCAGCTCAATGTAAACCCTAGTCTTCCCGCTGCCGGTGACGCCGTGCAGCAAGACTACATTTTTTTGGGTGAAATGGGCGTGTATTTCCTCCAGGGCACGAACCTGCTGAGGGGAGAGTACTCCTGCTTCGGCCAGCTCTTCCTCATAGCCTCCCAGCCTGCTGACTTCCCGCTCATACAGCTCAAAAATGCCCTTTTTGACCATCGCATGGAGGATAGAAGAATCAATGTTTGCCTTTTTAAAAAGCATCTGCCGCAGAATGCCTCCATCGGCAGCGGGGTGTTGGCGGGCCAATTGCACAAAAGCAACGAGCGCCTCTGTCTGCCGCAACGCCCGCGCACACAGATCGAAAGCCGTTTCCAACTGCTGCGGATCGGTGCGGTAGGATGCTGCCAACCGGACGCAGGCAACTTTTTTGGGCTTGTATTTTTCTTCTATTTCTTCGTAGAGGTAAACTACCTGCTTCTCAATCAGGCGCTTGATGATGTGAAAGATGGTTTTCTGATTCAGGATTTTTCGAACCTCGTCAATCGTGATAGTTTTCTGGATGCTGAGTGCCTCTGCTATCAGAAATTCCTTGTCGTCTAAGCCAGCAAAGCTCCCCTCGTAGAGCGGGCTGAGTACCAACCGCCGCTCGCTCGTCAGTTTGAGATTGGCAGGAAGAGCTGCACTCATAACCTCGCCAAGTGTACAGGCGTAGTATTCCGCCAGCCATTGCCAGAATTTGAGCGTCTTCTGGTTTACGATCGGCTCCTCGTCAATGACTGAAAGAACAGACTTCAGCCGATAGGCAGGCTGCTGATCATGCAGATTTACCACCAGGCCTGCGTAAAGCCTGCCCCCCCCAAACTGGACTTCCACCCGGATACCCGGCTGCAGTTGATGCACCATCTCTGCCGGAACACTGTAGCTGTACGGCTTGGGTACTGCAATGGGCAGAATGACGTCAGCGTAAACATTGGAGGTGGGTACGGGGTGAAAGGTTTCTTTGCTCAATGGATGATTGCAGTTTGGAAATGATAAAAGCGAAAGTCGGCATTTTTTTAAAAACAGCCTTTTTAAAACACATCCATCGGCAGGTGGTTGCACAAAGCTGCTAACTCGCTATTTTCGCCATCCTTAGAGCTTGTTTGCGTTTTTGCCTCAAGCATCCAATCACAAACAAGCTCTTAGAAGCTATCTGGATTTGGCTGATGGAGAAAAAGGATAAAATAGACGACTTTTTAGCCTGGTAAGCTCAAGTCAACCAGCTTCTTAGCGCATTGGCCATTACCGGAAAACGCAAAAAAGCGGGAAGAAAGAGCCGAATTCCTTCTTTCCTCTTCCGCAGATTGAAAGAGACCTGCGGGAAATAGCGCCTGGCTTTTCTCGGCAATACTCCTTCACCGACTGCTCAGGGCGTTTTATAAAATCAGGGTGCCTGCTTGGAATCGAAGAGAAATAAAACCTACGTTTTATTTTAAAAAAACCATTTTTCTCTACGGACTTTTTAAAAACAAAGAGTACAATTTATTAATGCCCCGTTCTTTACAGATTATGAAAAAAACAATCCTATTGATAATATCGCTCTGTTTCTACTTTGCCTGCAGCTCTTCGGCGGAGGAGAACGCTTCTGAAGTGAGCGGAGAAAAAATTTTTAAAAGCTATTGCGTCGCCTGTCACGGTGTGAAGGGGAACATGGGCACCAACGGCGCCTTCGATCTGACCAGATCCACCCTCCCACTGCCTGAGCGCATTGAGGTCATTACCAACGGTCGCAATGCTATGACGCCTTTTAAAACTTTGCTGAGCGAAGAAAAAATTAAAGCAGTGGCGGAATACGTGGAGGAGTTGAGAAAGCAGCCAGAAGGAGGAGAAAAATAGTCCCCTCCAAAAAAATCCCCCCTGTTGAGTGCTAAGGAACGTGTCGGAAATAACTTACGCATTTGGGCGGCGTCTTTTGGGTGCTGGCTGTGTTAGTGAAATAGTTACGTAGCTTAGAGCTTGTTTGCGTTTTGGTCACTTGGTCAAAAACGGCCCTTTTTCGCCCTGTTTTCACCTTTTTTCAGTTCCGTAGCGCTGCTATGCAACTTCAAAAAGCTAAAAACAGGGCGAAAAATTGCTCTTTTTTGCCTCAAGCACCAAAACGCAAACAAGCTCTAAGGCTATGCGCCTATTTCACTGCCTTGCCAGCCCCCAAAATACACTCACCGAAATACCCAACTTACTTCCGGCACGTTCCTTAGAAGCTGTTTGAATTGAGTTTACCAGGCTAAAAAGTCGTCTTTTTCTCTCCAACAGTAAAATCCAAACAGCTTCTTAGAATCAAAGAAAAAACAAAATGTACATCTTGTTTTTAAAAAACTATTTCCCCTACGAGTTTTTTGGAAAGGAGGCGTACAATTTATTAATACCCTGTTTCTTAGGCGTGTTGGAGTTTTAGCCAAGTAGCCAAATCCCCAACATGCTCTTACAATAAAATGGTAAAAAAAACCTTCCACGCGTTGGGATTAATGTCGGGAAGCTCGCTGGATGGGCTGGACCTTGCACTTTGCCGGTTTGAAACAGCGAAACAGGAAAGCGACTTTCAACTGGAGCACTGGGAGCTGTGCCTGGCAGAAACCCTGCCTTTTTCGGAAGAATGGCAGGAGCACCTGAGAAAACTTCCCTCGGCATCGGCATTCCAACTTGCCGCGGCGCATGTCGCATTTGGACATTACCTGGGGGAGTTGGTGCAGCAGTTTTTGACCCAAAACCAGCTCGAGCCGGCGGCAGTAGATTTAATCGCCTCGCATGGGCACACCATTTTTCATGAGCCTGCCTGCGGCTTTACCCTTCAGATTGGCGATGGGGCGGCACTGGCAGCAAGGACGGGCTGTGCGGTCGTCTGTGATTTCCGCTCTGCTGACCTGGCACTTGGCGGACAGGGTGCGCCACTGGCCCCGGTGGCCGACAAAATGCTGTTCCCTGGTTATGACTTCTACCTGAACATCGGCGGTATCGCTAACATCACCTGCAACGCCAACGGCCGATTTGTCGCCTTCGATGTCACCGGAGCAAACCAGGTGCTCAATGCCCTTGCCAACCTGCTGGGGCAGGCCTGTGACCAAAGCGGAAAACTGGCAGCCGCCGGAAAGGTGGACGGTCAATTGCTCACAACGCTCAACTCACGCCCCTATTTGGATGCACCCTATCCTAAATCCCTTTCCAACCAATGGGTCGTTGAAAATATGGTGAAAACTTGCCTGCAGGCAGATAGCCCCATCCCCGACCGCCTGCATACTGCGTGCCGGCACATCGCTTTTCAACTGGGCAGATCCACGAAGCAAGTCATTAAAAACGAACACTTTGAAAAAGAAAAATATCGGATGTTGGCAACGGGTGGTGGCGTGTTCAACGACTTTTTGATCCAGTCCATCCGAGAAGAAAACCAAGGCGTAGAGATCGTCATTCCTCCTGAAAAAACCGTGAATTTTAAAGAAGCCTGTCTGATGGCCCTGCTCGGTGTCTTGCGGCTGGAGGGGGTACCCAATTGCATCTCTTCGGTGACTGGGGCAGAACACGATGCCATTGGAGGGGCATTTTATCTCAATGCTTTTAAGAAGTTTTACCCCAATTGAGTAACACCTGCACAACACACCGGGAAAATGGGCAAATGCCAGCAAAACGAGGAACTGCTTGCTGAACTGAAAACCAATGACTAGCGTGCCTGGAGGAAGTTTTTGACAAACATCTCGATGCGTTTCAGCTCTTCGTGATGAAATAGGGCAAGCATTCAAAAGAAAAGATAGCCGAACTGTACCAGGACAGCGTAAGCCGAGCATTGGCGTATAGTCAGCCGAGAGTTTCCCATTCCCGGGGGTGGCAGGCAGAAAAGTTGCTCTGCAGTGGCCTTCCCTGCGAAGCCTTCGCAGGGGAAGTTTTTTCCTGCTTTCGCATTTAGGTGTTGCTCAGGTAGGGTTTCAACTTTTCCCTCAATATTGCCAGCGCCTTGCCCATTTGATGCTCCACGGTTTTTACGGAAATCTCCATGACCTCTGCAATTTCCTGGTAGCTTTTTTCCTCAAAGCGACTGAGTTGAAATACCCTTCGGCAGCGGGGTGGCAGGCTGTCAATGGCCCGGTGTACCTGCTCCTGCAATTCGCTTTGAAGATAGATTTTTTCGCCATCAACCTCAGGTTTGAAGGGAGTTGCAGGACTGATCTCGTCGGGCTGCTGATTTTTTTTGCTGCGCATCCAGGCCAGAGCTTCGTTGACGGCCATGCGGTGGAGGTAAGCCCCTGGCGAACTGGTGATTTGGATCTGGTGCCGTTTTTCCCAAAAACGGATAAACACCTGCTGGGCCAGATCTTCCGTTGAGCTGCGCGCACCGACAAAGCGGTATATCGTTGCACAAACAGCCGCATAGTGCGCCTCAAAAAGCTCTCTTAGCGCTGCTTTGTCATCAGTTCGAAGCCGGGTCATTAAGTCGGACAAGGGAACGGAAGATTAAGAGCTTGTTTGCGTTTTGGTACTCAAGCACCAAAACGCAAACAAGCTCTAATAGAGTAAAAGACTGAGGACAATGATAGGAAATAATTTTTCTGCAGTTTAAATGAAACTTTTGTGGCTTACTCAATATTCAGGAAAGTCCAGACGTTCGGGGATTTTATAAATAAATTGTGGCTACTTAAGAATCGAAGAAAAAATAAAATGTACGTTTTATTTTCAATAAACCATTTCTCCAGCGGACTTTTTGAAAGTGATGGGTACAATTTATTAAGGCCCCTTTCTTTGGTGGGTGACGGAGGAGGAAGAAAAAACCTCCTTAGTGCTTGTTTGCGATTTGGTCACTTAGGAACGTGCCGGAAATAAGTTGGGTATTTCGGCGAGTGTATTTTGGAGGCTGGCAAGGCAGTGAAATAGGCGCATAGCCTTAGAGCTTGTTTGCGTTTTGGTGCTTGAGGCAAAAAAGGGCCGTTTTTGACCAAGTGACCAAATCGCAAACAAGCTCTAAGCTACGTAACTATTTCACTAACACAGCCAGCACCCAAAAGACGCCGCCCAAATGCGTAAGTTATTTCCGACACGTTCCTTAACTCCACCCCAACAGCATCTCTGCTCAAGCACCAAAACGCAAACAAGCTCTAACCCCTCTTGGAAGAATTTTATTCGCCGCCAGCGGTGGTGATTTGACTTGTGAGCCAGACTCCTGCTAATTAGCTACAAAAAATCTTTACTGCATGAAAAAAACAGCAGCCTGGATGACAGCTTCTGCCATCCTTTTTTTACACTCGCAAATCCTCCCTGCAAAAGTCCTCGACGTGACCGAGGCAGTAAAAAGCGGCTACCTGAGCGTGACAGCTGCTGGCAAAGGCGGCCATACTGGGGAATGCCTGAAATTGAAATTGCAAAGCAAGTCCAAAAAGAAACTGGCAGTGCGCATCCCCGCTGGGCAGATATTCGAGCCTCAGGACTCCAACCTGCAAGTCCTCATGATCAGCAGAGAAGAAACTTTTGTCCTAGAACCTGGGCGCAGCCGGATTACCTATATGTACGGACTATGCATAAGAGCGCACAAAAGCTCGCCCAGCGAAGGCAGTGAATTTTCCCTGGGGCCAATGGCGGAGGGCAATTTGCTGACGCTTGCGAATTACCTGAGCGAGAACAAGCTGTACCAGCACCCCTCTGCCCAGTATGCCGTGTGGTCTGTTTCCGATGAGGAGCGGCTCGAAGGTATCGGTGACCAGGAGCTGACGAAATTCGTGGCGACCCTGCTCAACAAACCCATGCCTGAATACCACATCCAGTATGTGCAACCTCCCCATGATCGCCTGTTGCCGGGCCAGCCTGCCAATTGGCGGGAAGCCATGTCTTTAAACGGCTTGTTTTACTACACCCTGGACGCTGACCAAAAAGTTGACTTCGGCTTGTACGATGAGCAGGGCGAGCTGGCAGCTCCTTTTTTTAAAAACAGAATACAGAAACGGGGCTATCACAAATTCCGGTTTAATTTCGAGATCAGAGGCCTGAAAAAAGGAAAATACTTTGTCCGCCTGATAAGCAAAAACGGCGTGCTCAAAGAATTGCCGGTCGAGTTTTAGCGCTCGTTTGTGGTTGGGAACCCCGGACAAAAGCAAAACAAGTGCCTTCCTCGCCTGAAAATGGCCTCCGCCAGCCCGAAAGAGGATGCATGAGCCGAACATTGCACTTTTTTAGTTGTAACTACTTAGGAGCAGACCCACCCTCCTAAATAACTACACAAATTCAACTCAAGAAAGTACGCTGCCAGCACGACAAAAGGCTTTGAGAGAGAGGGAACTGGGAGGATTTCCCTTAGAGCTTGTTTGCGATTGGGTCACTTGGCTAAAAAACGGCCCTTTTACACCACTTTTCCTCCCTTTTTCAGTTCCGTAGCGCTGCTACGCAACGGAAAAAAAGGAGAAAAATTGACGAAAAATTGTTCGTTTTCAGATGTTGTTGGGGTTGAGCTGCCGGAGATAAAAAGACACCTTTTTAGCCCGGCACGTTCCTTAACTCCACCCCAACAGCATCTCTGCTCAAGCACCAAAACGCAAACAAGCTCTGAAAGTACCTCAAATTCTACGGGAGGAGAAAGAGAAAGCCCCATGCGCCTCTCTCTTCCTACCTCTTTTATGTTGTTACCAAATTGGAAAACGAGTTTACTTTTGCTATTTCAAAATCAAGCATAAAATGAAGCATCTCTTAGCGCTCTTATTTGTCATTTTCACTTCCTTCACGGCTGCATTCGCCCAGGCAGATACCGCCGTTGCAGATGCCAGTGCCTTTGCTCCATCGCCGGACGAAAATTCGCTGTTGTGGAAAATCAACGGTAAAGACCTCAAGACGTCTTCTTACCTGTATGGCACCATCCACATCATAGGCAAGGACGACTTTTTTCTCACAGACAGCACCCGTGCAGCCATTGACAGAGCAAAGCTGGTAACTTTTGAGATTAACATGGATGACATGATGAATCTAAGCTCCCAGTTTTCGCTGCTGATGAATTCTTTTATGAGCGATAACAAGACGCTTCAGGATTTGCTCAGCAAAGAAGACTACCAACTCGTCAAAGCGCATTTTGATAAGAAAGGCTTGCCGCTCTTCCTTTTTGAACGCATGAAACCCATGTTTCTGACTGTTTTTGCCGACATGGACATTAACCCCGGCAGCATGGGGAGCAGCGATGCAGATATGGTCTCGTACGAATTGCAGATCAATGAAATTGCCAAAGAACAAGGCAAGGAAATTGGAGGGCTTGAAACGGCAGAGTATCAGATGAGCATGTTCGACAGCATCCCTTATGAGGATCAGGCAAAGATGTTGGTGGAAACGATTAAGTCTTCCAACACAGGAGAACAGGACTTCAGGCAAATGATTGAAATGTATAAAAACCAGGATATCTACGGCATGGTTGCTATGATGGGCGAGAGCCAGAGCCTGGGTGGTTACGAAAGTCTCTTGCTGGAGACCAGGAATAAAAACTGGATTCCGGTGATGGTAGAAATGATGAGAGAGCAGCCGGTCTTCTTTGCAGTAGGAGCAGGGCATCTGGGAGGGGCCTGGGGAGTGGTTGCCCTTTTGCGAAAAGAGGGCTACCAGGTGACGCCTGTCCGGTAGTCATTTTTCCGATGATTCTACCTGGTTTTTTCAGGCAGAGCAGGGCAATGGTTTGACTCTGTGGATGCTGCTCTTAACCCGATTTTTTTCAACAACTACCTGGCAGGAGATACAGCCTCTCAAAATTTTCTTCACGCTGGACAAAAAACTCATCCTTTCTATCTCGGGCAGCCAATCCAAACAGCATCTGAAAACGAGCAATTTTTTGTCCGATTTTTAGCTTTTTGAAGTTGCACCCTATCCCTACGGAGTTGAAAAAAGGTAAGAGGCAGACAGAAAAGAGCCATTTTTTGCCTCAAGCACCAAAACGCAAACAAGCTCTAAGGCTATGCGCCTATTTCACTGCCTTGCCAGCCCCCAAAATACACTCGCCGAAATACCCAACTTATTTCTGGCACGTTCCTTAGGAGAAAAAAGCGATTGGCAGCAGGGGGAGACTTGCCTTTTGCTGAATACTACTTGCCGTATTTCTGCTTCACCTCCGTAATTTCATAGCCTTCCACGATATCGCCGACTTTGATGTCGTTGAAGTTTTTGATAGTCAAGCCGCATTCCATCCCCGATTTCACTTCCTTCACGTCCTCTTTGAAGCGCTTGAGCGAAGCCAGTTCGCCATTGGCTCCCTCACGAGTGGGGAAGATGACGATGCCATCTCTGACGAGACGGATGTGGGTATTGCGCGTGAGCTTGCCGTCCAGCACATAACAACCGGCTACGGTGCCCACTTTGCTGATTTTGTAAACTTCTCTGACTTCCACGTTGGAAACGATTTTCTCCTCTTTGGTAGGCTCAAGCAAGCCTTCGATAGCCAATTTGATTTCTTCAATAGCCTCGTAAATGATGGAGTACGTTTTGATTTCGACGCCTTCCTGCTCGGCCAGCTTGCGGGCGCTGGGCGAAGGCCTCACCTGGAAGCCAATGATAATAGCATCAGAAGCGGAGGCCAGCAGAACGTCGGACTCCACAATCTGACCGACGGCCTGGTGGATGACATTGACCTGAACTGTTTCGAGTGAAAGTTTGATGAGCGAGTCGGAGAGCGCTTCGACGGAGCCGTCCACGTCGCCTTTGACGATGAGGTTGAGTTCTTTGAAGGTTCCAAGTGCAAGGCGTCGCCCGATTTCGTCGAGGCTGATGCGCTTGGTAGCTCTGGTGGCCTGCTCCCGGTTAATTCTTGCCCTGGTGGAGGCCAACTGGCGGGCTTCGGACTCGTCGTCCATCACCTTAAATCGCTCCCCAGCCTGAGGGGCGCCACCGAGGCCCAAGACGAGGACTGGGGTGGAGGGGCCTACCTCGTCCACGCGCTTTCCACGCTCGTTGAACATGGCTTTCACCCTGCCGGAATACTCACCGGCTACCATGGAGTCTCCGATTTTAAGCGTGCCGTTTTGAACGAGGATTTTGGCGATGTACCCCTTGCCTTTGTCGAGGGATGCTTCCAGGATGGTACCTGCGGCATTCCGGTCGGGGTTGGCTTTGAGCTCGGCCAAGTCAGCAACGAGTGCTACTTTTTCGAGCAGCTGATCAATACCCTGCCCGGTTTTTGCCGAGATGTCCTGTGACTGGTAGGTGCCGCCCCAGTCTTCGACCAGCAGGTTCATGCTTGCAAGCTCCTGTTTGATTTTGCCGGGGTCAGCGCCGGGTTTATCTATTTTGTTAATAGCAAAGACGATGGGAACGCCGGCAGCCTGCGCGTGGCTGATGGCCTCCTTGGTTTGGGGCATCACGTTGTCGTCTGCTGCGACGACGATAATGGCGATGTCTGTCACTTTGGTACCCCTTGCCCGCATAGCGGTAAAGGCTTCGTGGCCCGGGGTATCGAGGAAGGTAATCCTCTTGCCATTCACATTTACTTCGTAGGCGCCGATGTGCTGTGTGATGCCGCCGGCCTCGCCCTCTACGACGTTGGCTTTGCGGATGTAGTCCAGCAATGAGGTTTTACCGTGGTCAACGTGCCCCATGACGGTGACGATAGGGGCGCGGGGCAACAGGTCCTCGGGAGCATCTTCTTCTTCCTCCTCGATGTGGGTTTGTTCTTCTACGCTGATAAACTGAACTTCGTGGTTAAACTCACTGGCTACCAGCTCGATCAGCTCTGCATCCAGGCGCTGGTTGATGGAGACGAATACGCCGAGACTCATACAAGTAGTGATGACTTGCGTTGCTGATACGTTCATCATGTTGGCCAGCTCCTGCACTGTGACGAACTCAGTAACTTCCAGTTTATCGGTGTGCTCCTCCAGTTCTCGCAGTTCTTGCTTTTCACGAATGCGCTCCCTTGTTTCACGGCGCATTTTCTGGCGTTTTTTCTTGCCTGCTCCCGACATGGAAGCCATTGTTTTGCGGAATTGCTCGTCCACTTCCCGTTCGGAAATTTCTGCTCCGGCCTCGCCTTTTCTGCGTCTTTTGCTGCCAGTATTTACATTGGTTTCAGGCACATTGGAAGAGGTCACCTTTTTGCGTTTGCGCTTGGGTTTTTTCTTGTTGTCACTTTCATCGGATGATGCGACGGGCTGTTTGGTGCGGCGCCCTTCTTCCTTGTTTTCTTCTGCTTTTTCTTTTTCTGTTTTTTTCTTCTTTTTAGCGGGTTTGCTGGCTTCCTTTCGCTTTTCGATGTCGATCTTGCCCAGGATTTTCAAGCCCCGAAGCTCGGGCGTCTCCATACGTACAAGCTCGTCCTCTTCCAGCTCTTCGGCGACCTCAGCGGGGGGTTCCTGGTCCGGGGTGGGCTTGCCGGCGGTAATTTTTTCTTCTGTATCGCCGCGAGCCTCGGCAGCAGGTTCTGCTTCTTTTTGTTTTCCTGTTTTAGAGTTGGCTTCGTCGGGTTCTGCAGGGGGCTGCTCTTCGATCACTTCTTCTGCTGGTTTCTTTTTCTTTTCCCTTATGGGCATGCCTTTTTCGTCGAGGTTAATTTTTCCTTTGATGGTCAGGCCACTCAATACGTTTTGCTTGCTTACAACTTCTTCTACTTCTGCGACGGGTACCTGTTCTTCAACAGGCGGCGGTGCAGGAGCTTCTTCTTTTTTTCTGGCGGCAAGTGTTTTTTGCAGCAATTCGTCCTTTCTCAAAGGCGGAAGGGGTGGTGTAGGTGGAAAAAGGGTACTGGTTGCTTCCTCTTTCTTTTGGAGGGGGTCTTTTTTCAGGAGTGGAGGGCGCAGGCCAATGGTCAATTGATCAGCTTTCTCTTTAACGGCCATGTCTTTTTGAAATTCCTTCAACAAGAGGAGCTCCATTTCCTCCGTTACCTTGGAGGTGGGTTTGTTTTCAATGGCAAAGCCCTTACCATTGAGGAATTCCACAATAGTACTTGTACCAACGTTTAATTCCTGCGCTACTTTGACTAAGCGTTTCTCCATTCAGATATCAGTAAAAATTGATTTAGTTATTGCCAAAAAGCACCTCCCCAATTAGCTGTAACGCCGTGTTTTAAGGTATTACTCTTCAAATTCGGAAGCGAGAATACTCAATAATTCATCTATGGTTTCTTCCTCCAATTCGGTACGGCGCAGCAGCTCGGCCTTGTTGAGGTTCAATACGCTGCGGGCTGTGTCACAGCCGATGCGCTTGAGTTCGTCAATGACCCAAGGCTCGATTTCATCGCTGAATTCGTCGAGGTCCACGTCGTCAATTTCCTGCTCATCCGTGTTGCGGTAAACGTCAATTTCGTACCCGGTGAGTTTACTGGCCAACTTGATGTTTGTGCCGCCTTTGCCGATCGCCAGAGAAACCTGGTCGGGTTCAAGGTAAACCGAAGCCCTTTTGTTTTCCTGATCCAATTCGATGGTGGAGACTTTGGCAGGCGTCAGTGAGCGTTGGATAAACAGGCTGTCATTGGTTGTAAAATTGATGATGTCAATATTTTCGTTGCGCAGCTCCCGCACGATGCCGTGTATTCTCGAGCCTTTCATCCCTACGCAGGCTCCGACGGGGTCCACCCGGTCGTCATACGATTCTACAGCCACCTTGGCGCGTTCGCCCGGTAGGCGAACAATCCGCTTGATAGCGATGATGCCGTCCTCGATTTCGGGCACTTCCTGCTCCAGCAGTTTTTCGAGGAATCCATTGTCGGTGCGCGAGACAATGATCACCGGCGAATTATTTTTCATCTCTACCTGTTTGATAATCCCGCGCACGATGTCGCCTTTGCGGAAGTAGTCACTTTTGATCGTTTCAGCTTTGGGCAGAAGCAATTCGTACCCCGTAGCATCATCAACAATCAAAAACTCCTTTTTGATGATCTGGCTTACCTCGCCCGTCACCAGGTCGCCTACCCGTTCGGCGTATTTGCGGTAGATGTCGTCCTTTTCAAGGTCCATGATCCTGGAAATCAAAGTCTGACGGGCAGCCTGGATGGCTCTTCGTCCAAATTCTTCGAGGAAAAGTTGTTCGTAGCATTCCTCGCCGATCTCATAACTCTCATCAATAGAAAGTGCTTCTGAGTAGGAAATTTGGCTGCGGTCGTCTGTCACCTCTCCGTCGGGCACAATCAGGCGTACTCTCCAAAGCTCAAGGTCGCCCTGTTGGGTGTTGACAATGACGTTGAAGTTTTCGTCCGAGCCGTATTTCTTCTTGATGAGTGTACGAAACACATCCTCCAGCACCCGCACCATGGTCGGGCGGTCAATGCTCTTGCTGGTTTTAAAGTCGGAAAAGGTATCAACTAAGTTTATCATCGCTAAAATGATGATTTGTTAAAATTGATTGGCAGATTGGCCAGCGTGGCCACTATGTGCCGCTCAATTTAAAATCTGATAATTATCACTGCTTTTTTAATATGGTCGAATGGCAGTTCCGTTTGGACTACTGTTTTCTTTTTCTTTTTACCTTGTGTCAGTATGATTTTTTCCTCAAGGGTTACTGACAATTCAGTAACGGATTTTAATATGCCTGTTTTTACAGTTCCGTCGGAGAGCGTGATTTCTAAATCCCGGCCGATGTTTTTTGTGTATTGTCGTTTGAATTTGAGGGGGTGGCCGATGCCGGGTGACGAGACTTCCAGCACGTAGTTTTCATCAAGCCAGCCTTGTTCTTCTATGTGTGCTTCGAGATAGCGGCTCAGTTGCTGGCACTTACTTAAAGTCAGACCGCTGTCACAGTCAACAAAGACTTCCAACTTATTGCCTCGGAGAAGGTTGAACTCAACAAGGAAACAGTCCTTAAAAGTTTCTTCTTGAAATTTTGCAGTAAGTAACTCGCGAATCTTTTCTTCGATAAAAAATGCGTCCACAGATTTTTTAAAGTAAAAGAGGGAACTTTTTGTTCCCTCTTCGACGATTTTCTTCAGTCGGGCGCAAAGGTAAATACTTTTAACAGAATTACAAACCCAATGTTAATAAAAGGGCTCAGCGCATCGGGCTGTTTTTCGCTCGGTCAGGGTCTGTTTGTTTGTGCTTGTTTTTGCAGCCTTTCCTCCACGCATTTGACGGCATTTTGCAGTGCTGTTCGTTGCTTTTCTTCCAGCTCAAGGGTGCTCTTGTAGTCGTTGTACTCAATGCGGATGGCTGCCACCTTTTCGTTTTTCAGCAGGTAGAAATACTCCAGCGGGATCACGCAGGTATGCATAAACTTCCACATCAACACCTTGCGGTCAAATTCGCCCTCATTTGGCACGTTGAATAGCTTGACAATGGTGCCATCGGCAAATTTCAGCCAGACGTTGTAGCCAGGTTCAATCATGTAAAACTTGCGTTCAACAACGCCCAGCGTCAGAAAAAAAGACCGGATATTTTTTTCGTTGCTGAAGCTGAAGATGGCTTTGGCTTCTTCCACAGTCTCCTGCCCCGACAAGTCCTCTGCGACATTGCCCGAAGGGACGAGGTAGCCCAGGACGACGGGAGCAGCAGCAATGACGCGGGTAGAGTCAAATTCATCCGTCTTATCCAGTGCGATTTTACATTGGGAAGAGGCGAAGGTGGGGTACAGTAGTAAAAGTGTAAAAGGCAGCAGGTACTTCATTTCTCAAGGTTTGTTTAAAAAAGCAAAGGTGAACAAAATGTCCGTTTGCTGTTACCGCCTGACCTCGAATCCTTCAAAATGCTGTAAAGGGCCTTCCCTGGCTTCCACTTTTTCTACCCTGGCCAGCTCCGGCCCTCTGTGGCACCAGTTGACAAATGCCTGTAGGCTCTCAGCAGGGCCTTCTGCCTCGGCATAAACGCTGCCATTGGGCATGTTTTTGACGAAGCCCCTAAGCCCCAGTTCGCTGGCCTTGCGCTGAGCAGATGCCCGGTACCAGACGCCCTGTACCTGGCCGGTGATCAGGATGTTAAAATGTTTTACCACTTTTTTTAAAAAGCCGAATCTGCTGCCTGGAAGCCTGCCGGAAACAAGTTGGGCATCTCTGCTCAAGCACCAAAACGCAAACAAGCTCTAAGGGCATGTTGGGGATTTAGCCGCTTGGCTAAGAACGGCCCTTTTTCGCTTGCTTTTACTTTTTTCAACTCCGTAGGGATGCTGCGCCACTTCAAACAACATCCCGGTTCAAGCATCCAAACCCCAACATGCTCTAAGCTGAAAGCGAAGCTTCCTTGAGGCGGAACTCCCGGAAGGTGATCATCCTTTGGTCCTGCTCGTCCCACAATTTGTGGTTTATAAAAGAAAGACTTTCCAGAAAAGACACTTTCGTTACGTACTTGTTGATAATGCTGTTTTCTTCAAAGCAAGCTCTGAGGTGATAGTTGGGTATGCCCGGCTGGAGGTGGTGGATGTGATGGTAACCTATGTTGCCGGTCAGCCAGTGAAAAAGGCGAGGAAGATTGTAAAACGTGCTCCCTTTGATTGCTGCCAGCAGGTAGTCCCAGTTCGTCTTCCAGGATTTGTAGCTGTACTCGTGCTGGTGCTGCACATAGAAAAACCACACTGCGATGATGGCAAAGAAAATGATGATTGGCACGTGTACCAGCAGGAAGGCCTTGACGCCCAGCCACCAGCAAAGGAGAACGACCCCGGCTACGATGGCCAGGTTGTTCCACAACAAAGACCAGTACACTTTCTGCCAGCCCTTCATCTGTACAAGCGGCAGGCGGTTATTCACCAGGAGGTAATAAACCGGGCCAAAAATAAAGATGACGACCGGCATCCTGAAAACCCGGTAGCCGAATTTGCGCAGGGGCGAGAGCGCCCGGTATTCGTCGGTCGTCAGGAGGTTGATGTCGCCGATGTCCCGCGTTTCAAGCTGGCCGCAGTGCCCGTGATGGAAATCGTGCACCCTTGCCCAGTAGCTGAAGGGTATGGTGCTGAAAAAACTACAGGCGTACCCCACGACGCGGTTCCATTTCCTCGACTCAAAGAAAGACTTGTGGCCGCAATCGTGCTGGATGATGAAAATACGCACCAGGAAAAAAGCATTTACAAGAGCCAGTGCCAGCGTAAGCCAGTAGCTCACTTTCAGGCTGAAATACATGGCCACCCACAAGCCGATGAAGGGCAAATACGAATTGAGGATTTGGGTGATTGCCTTTTTAGGGTTCGATTTTGTGTACTTGCGAAGCATGGTTGGCCAGTTGGCCAGGGCTTCTTTTATTTCCTTTTCTAAGTTATCTGACATTTCTAAAGTTTTTTGTAACTATTAAGAAACTGTTTGAATTGAGCTTACCGGGCTAAAAAGTCGTTCTTTTTCTCTTTGGCAACCCAATCCAAACACCTCCTGCTAAGTAGTTCATTCGCCGCTAGCAACGGCGATTTGATTTAGGAGACCGGTTCTACCCCCCCTGGGTAGTTCCAGTTTTTTTTACAAAGATAATTATTGGATTTCACTCGGGTTGCAGGAGGCGTTCAGCACCCTGTTTTCTCCACGAAAGGCTTTAAATAATATTCCAGCTACTGTTGAAAGTAGATGACTGAACTCTGCCATTTTAAAACTCGACCCATTTTTTTCTGCTTTTGCCTGAAGCAATTACTTTTTCTATGAACTGCATTCCTCTGACGCCGTCCTGCACGGTGGGGAAGTCGCTGTAGATTTCGGGGATTTCCTGGTTTTCCAGCCGGGCACGCACGCAGATGGCGAAGTTGCGGTAGATGTTGGCGAATGCTTCGAGATAGCCCTCGGGGTGGCCTGCCGGGATGCGGGTATGTGCAACAGCCTCGGGGTATAAGTTGCTCCCACCGGTGCGGAACACTTCCATCGGTTTGTCCAGCCATTTGACATAGAGAGAATTTGGCTCCATTTGAAACCATTGCAGGCCTGCTTTTGTGCCATAGATCCGGATGTTCAGGTTGTTCTCCTCGCCGGCTGCGATTTGGCTGGCGTGGAGGATGCCTTTGGCTCCATTGCTGAACCTCAGCAACACGTTGCCGTCGTCGTCAAGCAGGCGGCCACCGACAAAGGTGGTGATGTCCGCACAAAGCTCTGATATTTTCAACCCCGAAATGTACTCGGCCAGGTTCTCGGCGTGTGTCCCGATATCGCCCATCGCGCCGGCGATGCCCGAGCGTGACGGATCTGTGCGCCAGCCGGCCTGTTTGTTGCCCGATTCTTCTACCTTGGTAGAAAGCCAGCCTTGTGGATACTCTACGACGACTTTGCGTATTTCGCCGATGTCGCCGTTTTTCACCATCCTCCTGGCTTGCTTCACCATCGGATAGCCCGTGTAGTTGTGTGTCAGGGCAAAGAGCAGCCCGCTGCGGTTGACCAGCGTTTCTAAGTGAAGGGCTTCCTTCATATTGAAACACAAGGGCTTGTCGCAAAGAACGTGAAAGCCATTCTCCAGAGCCATTCTCGCCGGGCCGTAGTGAACGTGATTTGGCGTGACGATGGAGGCGAAATCCATGCGCTCCCCTGGTGGCAATCTTTTTTCCTTTTCGATCATCTCTTGGTAACTGCCGTAAACCCGGTTGGGAGACAGGCAAAAGTCTTCGCCTGAGAGGCGAGACTTCTCGGGATCGGAGCTGAATGCGCCGCAGACGAGTTCGATCTCGCCGTCAAGTGCGGCTGCCATGCGGTGTACAGCGCCAATGAATGCGCCCCTGCCACCGCCAATCATCCCCATTCTGATTTTTCTTTTCATGTTTTTTATTAAAACTGGTTGGTCTGAGAAGGAGGATAAAATTCGGCAATGGGATTTTCAAGCTGATGGCAAAGCCCAGTGGGGGTAGTCTGGCTGCTCTTTTGGAAGGGAGCTGTGCCCGTTGGACTTTCCTGCTGTCTGAATTTCATTTGCCTTCTTTTTGTGTCTTCTCAGAAGCTGTTTGAATTGAGCTTATCGGGCTTAAAAAATCGTCGTTCTCGCCTGAAATGAAGCGCATTTTTAGACGGTAAATATAAGTCCAATGGCGGTGACAGCCGCCAAATAACCTTCCAGAGAGGGCCGTTTTTTAGCCAAGTGACCAAAGCGCAAACAAGCTCTTAAAGGTTTTTGATCTTGATGTTTTTGAACCACACCTTGTGCCCGTGATCTTGGAATCCGATGTGGCCCCTTTGCGCCATTCCGTATTTAGGGTAGTCGTGGAATTTTGACTTAGCCAGTTGCTCCTTCCATTTGGGGGAGCCAATTTCATATTCGAGGCACTTGTTGCCATTGAGCCAGTGTTCTACGTGGCCATTGTTGTGAATGATGCGGGCGGTATTCCACTCGCCTGCTGGTTTCATGTAGTCAGCAGCGGAGGCTTCCATGTCGTAGTTGTCGCCGGTGCGGTGAGAGCTCATGTTGAAGTTGGGGTCGGATTTTGCCCAGGTCTCATTGTCAATAATCTGATATTCGGGGGCATTGTACCAGATAGGGCTGCCTTCTTCTTCGATGACCAGGTAGAGAATGCCGCTGTTGGCCGTGTCGGAAATCATAAAATCCACGGAGAGTTCGAAGTTTCCATATTGTTCCTTGGTGATGATGTCTCCGCCGAAATCAGCGGGTTTGGGATTGGGTGTTTTTTCGATAATCATAGCACCGTCTTTGACGACCCAACCCGTCGCCGGGAGGTCGGGGCGATTGTAGCCGCGCCAGTGGTCGAGGGAGCTGCCGTCGAAGAGCAGGCTCCAGCCTGCAGCTTTTTCTTCATCGGTTAGGGTGTTTGCGGCGGGTTGCTTTGCAGGCTCGTTCGATGCCTGTGTACCGGATTGGTTGGATTGACAGGAAGAAACCACCAGCGCCGTGATCAGCAGCGTAAAGAGTTGATTTTTCATGACTTTGCGATTTTAAATGAGAGAGGGCAAGGTAGGAATTTTTACCGGGTTCAAAAAAAAGAAAAAACCCCTCCGGAGCAGGTGCAGCTGGAGGGGTTTTTTGTCTTTTGCTCTTGTTAGCCGTTGGGTGCCCGATGCAAACACGCGCTGTATGTTGGGTCGGGTGGCTAATTGACTGCCCTGCTTTTGTAGCGCTGTAAGGCTCAGACGCTCATCAGGTCTTTCTCTTTCACTTCGATGAGCGCTTCGACTTTTTTGGAAAACTCGTTGAGCAGGTCCTGCACCTCTGCTTCTCTTTGTTTGCCGGCGTCTTTAGAATAGCCGTCCTTTACTGCTTTTTTAATAGAATCAAGGACCTTGTGGCGGGAGGAGCGCAGGCTGATCCTGGCTTCTTCGCCGAGTTGTTTGGCTTGTTTTACCAGGTCGCGGCGGCGCTCTTCTGTGAGCGGAGGGATGCCTAGCCTGATTACTTCCCCATCGTTCATAGGGGTAATGCCGAGGTTTGCTTCAAAGATGGCTTTCTCAATTGGACTCAGCATGTTTTTTTCCCAGGGCTGGATGATGATTGTGCGGGCGTCTGCTGTGGAGACACTGGCCACCTGCTCAATGGGCGTCATAGCACCGTAATAAGAAACGGCAATATCTGTTAAAATAGCAGGAGAAGCTTTGCCTGTTCTGAGTTTTGTCAATTCAAATTGAAGGTGGTCAACAGTAGCCGCCATCGCTCCTCTAGCGGAACTCATCAGTTGGTTGATTACATCTTCTTGCATAGTCCGTGATTGTTTTAAAAATGCAGAAATTACCCGGAGGATGTTTTCGGAGGAAAGGCTCTCCTCCCCCCAAGTAGCTGCGAAATACTCAAATTTGGGTTATAAAGTCACGGCAAAGTTAATAATCTTCAGAAGGGGGGAGCCAGGAAATCTTTAGAAGTTATAAGTTATCTTGCCCTTTTTGACCTCGATATCTTTCGATTCTTCCATTTTTTGAATGATTCTGTCTGCATTGCCGTGGAGGGCCAGCTCCTGGCTATTAAGGGAAATGTATTCTTTGAGCGCAGAAATTTCAGCAGGGCGGTTGCCCGATCGTATTAGGCGCTTTACGGTTTCTTCCGCAGTGCGGACGATCATTTCATCATCTACGAGCACGGGGATGTCCCCGTCATCATCGGTGAATGAAGAGGTGCTATAGTCCTCGTCGAAGTGATGGTCGTTGTGGTGGGCAGATTCGGGGTAAAAGCCGACGTCATCTTTTTTGCGCTTTACTCTGACGCATCTTCTACCCGAGTCATTGATAAAAGTGATGAGTGGATCGAATTCTGGATCGTGCGATACGACCGCAAATTCTACATCATTCACCAGTTTTTGGTGCAGGGAGCCCATGATAAAAGCAATTTGATAGTTGAGCTTGCTGCTGGTGGGTTCGTGTACGACAATCCAGCGAAGGCTTTTCCCTGCTCGTTGAACCTGGTTGACCAGGCTCAGGGGTACCGTCTCCTGGCTGGCTTTGACAAAGACGAAAATCTTGGAGGCGACTTTCTCCAGCTTTTTGAATTTAACCTGCAACAGGTTTTCGTAGTCTATGAAAATGTACCGACGGGCTTGTGCGTTCATGTTTTTCGTTAATAGATTCTGGTGAATGTGTGGAAACACGAAGTGGCCTATGGGTTTAAACAGGGAAACCCCATATTGAAGGGGCTAAAATATATATTTTACTTGACATGCGATTTTTTTTGCGCAATTTTAATTGCAAAAAACAAAGTTGCCAGTTTTTATCTTTGCTCGTTTCCCGAAGGGATTGAAAAACTGCAAGGCCCGAAATTGTAGGGAATCAGGCCAGTTTGTGCCCTGGAAAATCTTCATTTTTAAATGACCTGCTAAGGTTGCCATTTTTTTTGTCAGGTGGCCAAATTACAGACAAGTACTTATCAAAAAAGCACATCACAAAAGTAACCTCATGATCAGGAAAGTAGTTCTTCTTTTTTTCATCTTGACTATACTGGACCATGCTTTCGCTCAAAACAGCGACTATCTTGACTACATTGGTCAGTACAAGAAAATTGCCATCAGGGAAATGAACCGTGCGGGGATTCCTGCAAGCATCAAATTGGCACAGGCCCTGCTGGAGTCCAATGCCGGGAAGAGTGAGCTGGCCCGCCGGGCAAACAACCATTTCGGCATCAAATGTGGCCCTGACTGGTCGGGGAAAACTTTCAACAAGGAAGATGACGACTACAACGAGTTCGGCGACCTGGTAAAATCCTGCTTCCGCAAGTACAAATCAGCCGAAGACTCCTACATCGCTCATTCCGAGTTTTTACGCGACCCCAAAAAGGCAAACCGGTACGGCTTCCTCTTCCGCTTGCGGCCAACGGATTACAGACGTTGGGCTATCGGCCTGCGTACCTCAGGCTATGCAACCAGCGCTAGCTACGATGCCAGCCTCATCCGCATCATTGAGACCTACAAACTCTACGAATACGATCAGTTTGGAGGCGGTTTTACCCCCGGTAGCGAGCCGGAGGAGACAATCGCAGGCCTGGACCTCCGCAGGGTAAATGATGTGAAGGTCGTGTTTGCAAAAGACAATATCACCGTCCAGGAAATTTCGATAAAATCGGGCATCAGCCTTTCCCGCCTGAAACGCTACAACGAAAAACTTCCGGCTCCCAACGATGTTCTGGCCGAAGGCACGAGGATCTTCCTCCAGCCCAAACGCTGTATTTTCAGAGGCAAGCAGAAATGGCACTACGTACAACAGGGGGAGACGCTTTTCGATATCTCCCAGATTTATGCCGTTAAACTGACAAGGCTGCACAAGCGCAACAGAATCCCCGAAAACGCGGAGCCCCAAGCTAACGAGCGGATAAAGCTGAAGGGTTGCAGAGTGAAACCAAGCGACAGACCCCGCCTGCTCAGCGAGCCTAAGCCCACGGCTACCGTGCCACCGCTCATCCAGGGAGACGATGATTTTATGAATCAGGAAATTACCCCACAAAAACCCGATACGCAGCCTGTTAGGCCGCCCGCAACCCAACCGGGCACAGACACCACCCAACCGGATGTCGAGCCCCGGCCCGAAGACAAACCCGTTCAACCTGCTCCTGCTGCCATTACCCACACAGTAGCTAAAGGCGATACGCTTTTCAGCATTTCCAGGCGCTATGACGTGAGCGTTGACGAACTAATCCGACTGAACAACTTGCTCAATACGACTATCAAAATCGGCCAGATTTTAATTGTGAAATGATACCTTTGTTGAAAAATGAGGCTGAAACCTGCTGGGAACAAGTGCTTCCAGCAGGTTTAGTTTTTAAAAAGCGCGACAAATGAGAATCAGAATTTTACCGGCACTCCTTTTCATCTCCTTGTCTGTCAATTATTTGTCTGCCCAGGGTACGGTCTTTGGCCTGAAAGGAGGCCTTTTGATGGGAATACAAAAATGGGGCGGATTTCAACAGGACCCGCTTATCAAGTACCACGGAATTGCCTTCGTGGAGAGCGTGGATGCATCTTCCCTGTTTTCCATCTTTGCGCAGGCGGGATACCACCTGAAAGGCAGCGCCATCCGGAACCGGAATTTTTTTAACCCCATCAATGGGCAGTACTTCCGGCCACCCGCACAAGAGTTTGTTTTTAAAAACGTTTCCCTTACCCTTGGCGGCAAAAACAGATTTGTACTTGGCGACATGACAAAGGCGTACTACCTCTTCGGGTTGCGCGGTGACTACACCCTTGGCACTAACCTGGACGAATACAAGGAGCTCAATGAGCTTAACCACAGTTTGTTTTTTCCCGACAATGCTTTTGTCCGAAAGTGGAACTACGGCGTCACGCTGGGCGGCGGCTTTGAATTTGCCCTTGGCGAATTGGTCGGGGCGCAAATTGAATTCACTGCCAACCCCGATTTTTCATTTCAGTACAAGCAGCCTGCGATACCCAACGTTACAGATCCATACACGGGCCAACAAAGAACCATCCCTGAACGCACCATCCGCAACCTCACCTTTGAAATAGGGGTGGGCTTTCGTTTCTTGCGAAAAGTAGAATACATTGATTGACCACAGACAACAACTATCCTACGCCGAAAGATGGCATTGTACAAAAAACATAGCATAGACTGGATTGTCTTATCCATTTACTTAGCGCTGGTATTTATCGGATGGGCTATGATATACACTGTAGGTTATGGCCAGGGCTATAGTGGAGACTTTTTTTCCCTTTTAAGTACCCCTGTGGGGAAGCAATTGATCTGGGTAGGCATCTCCTTATGTGTTTTTTTCCTGGCATACACCATTGAAGCTAAGTTCTGGCGGCGGTTTGCCAATGTCATTTACCTGCTTTGCATGTTACTGCTCTTGGCTGTTTTGTTTTTGGGTAAGACGATCAAAGGCGGTACATCATGGTTCGATTTTGGAGCCGGAATCACCCTGCAACCCTCGGAGTTCGCAAAATTCGGAACCGCAGTAGCCCTCGCCAGCTACCTGAGCTCTTATGCCAATAATCTGAAAACCATCGTTTCCAATCTGTATGCGATGGCCTTTTTCCTGACCCCCTTTCTGCTGATTATGCTTCAGCCCGATGCAGGCTCTGCACTTACCTTTCTCGCCTTTTTCATCGTCTTGTTCCGGGAGGGCTTCCCCGGATGGATTTTCGTGTTGGGATTCAGTGTGGCTTCAGTCCTTATAGCAGGGTTAGTCAATCCGCCTTCCACCGTGATTTTGATCCTGGCGACAATTGGCGCTGCAATCGGCATGTGGAACCTGGAGAATAAACTCTATGGGTATGCGGGGCTTACACTAGCAGTCACTGTCGGCATTATTGGCGTTCAAAAAGGCTTCGTTTCTTATGTTTTGCCTGCAGGGCTTCTGGCTTTGCTGGCTTTGCTGGTCGTACTCTTCCGCAAAAAAAAACAACGCGTCGTGATCTTTGTGGCTGGAAGTATGCTGCTGGGCAGCCTTTTAGCGATGGCTTCCAACTTCGCCTACGAGCATCTTTTGAGGCCGCATCAAAAAGAGCGGATAATTGTCTGGCTCAAACCTTCTGAGGCAGACCCACAAGGCGCAGCGTACAACCTGAACCATTCTAAAATGGCCATTGCATCGGGCGGCTTGTTTGGCAAGGGGTTCCTGGACGGAAATTTCACGCAGGGCAACTTCGTGCCTGAGCAGATTACCGATTTTATTTTTTGCGCTATCGGAGAAGAACAGGGATTCGTGGGCAGCATGCTCATCATTGGCCTCTTCCTCGTTTTGCTCTGGCGAATTATTTTTATTGCAGAGCGTCAGCGCTCCGACTTCAACCGGTTGTATGCCTATGCCGTTGCCAGTATTATTTTTATCCACTTTTCAATCAATATCGCGATGACCATGGGCCTGTTGCCGATTATTGGCATCCCACTGCCCTTCCTCAGCAAAGGCGGCTCTGCTCTGCTTGGCTTTACGATGATGATCAGTGTGCTGCTAAAATTGGATGTCGAGCGAAATTGAGCGGCTTCTGCCTATTGCTTTTCTCCTGTCTGAAGTGGTTTTGAGGGAGTACTTATTGAATTGGCTCTTTTGAAGGCACTCCTTTTTACACGAGGAAGTCGAGCTGTTCTTCAATCCTTGCTTATTTTGGCGTCGCCTTTAGAAGCTGTTTGAATTTAGCCCGGTGAGCTAAATCCAAACCCCTTCTTAGAGCTTGTTTGCGTTTTTGACCAAGTGGCCAAAACGCAATCAAGCTCTAAGAGCGGCAATATCACACTAACCATGACAGAGGGGGAGAGGAGAGGCAATCCTGGCTTTCCTCCGTGCTTTTTTGTCTTTACAACTACTTAGCAAGGGGGTGCTTTTGAGAAGCCGTTTGGATATAGTCCGGTGAGCTAAATTCAAACAGCTTCTGAGAAAAATTAAAATTTTTTTCCAAAAAAACACCCCTCCCTGAGGTTATTTGGCGACTACTGCCACCATTGACCTTTTGAGGCAGACTCCCCCTCCTGAGCAGTTACTTGTCTTTTAGAGAAATGTCGAACAGGATAGATACCTGGCTGGTGCAAAACAACTTTTTCGACTCCCGCCAGCGGGCACAGATGGCTATTAAAGAAGGGAAAGTATGGTGCAACGGCAAGCCGGTGAACAAGCCTTCGCAGTGGGTTCAACCTGGCGATTCCATTGAGGTGGAAGGAGACCCTCTGCCCTACGTCAGTCGGGGTGGATTGAAATTAGAAAAAGCGATCCGCACCTTTCAACTCGATTTTACAGGCAGGAAGATCCTTGATGTGGGAGCTTCTACCGGTGGCTTCACGGACTGCGCCCTGAAACACGGAGCAGCGGGAGTTTTCGCCGTAGATGTTGGCGCCGGCCAGCTGGCAGCAGCCCTGCGCGAGCATCCCCGCGTTGTTTATTATGAAAATTTCGATGTGCGGCAGTTGTCAACGCAGCAACTGGGCAACGGGCAGGTAGATGCCATCGTCTGCGATGTGTCATTCATCTCGCTGCGCCATATCTTGCCGGTTTTCCCTTTGCTGCTGAAAGAGGGAGGATTTGTGGTGCTGCTTATCAAGCCGCAGTTTGAACTGGAGCAGCGCAGGGCGCTGAAAGGCGGCATTGTCAAGGATCCTGCGCTGAGGAAACAAGCCCTTGAAAAGGTGCTGAGTCTAGCACAATCACTTGGTTTTCAATTGAAAGGACTGACAGAAACCGACGCAGAAGAAGGTAAAAAAAATGTAGAATACCTCGCTTGGCTCCAGGCTTAGAAGCTGTTTGAATTTGGCTATCAGGGCTAAATTCAAACAGCTTCTTAGAACAATTGGCCTTGCCCCTTTTGATCCACTTTGAACTCCACCGTGTCGCCGGCGTGAAGTTTGTCATCGGGCTGTTCTGCTTTGTGTATTGCAGAAACAGCCTCCTGTCTGGGCTCTACTTCTTTGATGTTTGTCAGTTTTTGGTCGCTGAGTTTGTTGCCTGTTGCCTTCCAGCCTTTCACGTCAATGAATTCGCCGAGGCTTACTTCGCCCTCCAGTTTTTTACCTTTGATTTTGATGCTGTACTGGATACGTGGGTTATCTTGCAGAGAGGCGAACAGAAGTTTTGAATTTTTATGCTCAGTGATAAAGCTGAAATGCTGGTCCAGTGAGTTCGTCTCAATCCTGAAGCGTTTGACCATTGTCCAACCTTTGTTGCCGTCGAAGTAAACGGCGCTGGCTACCTGCTCGGGGTCGAACTTTCCGATGTGGAGCAGAGTGTTCACGTCGTAGCGGCGGGAGAGGTCGAAGTCTGTCATTTGGTAGGTGCCATCGTTGTAGAGGCAAAGGATGAGGTCGCCCGTGTCAAATGCGCCGAGGAATTTGCCCCGCTCGTCGGTGTTCAGGCGACCACTGACTTCGTCCATCCAGATTTTTATGGCGCCAATGGTGCTTTGGCCGGCCTCTTTCAGTACGATTTTTTTCACGGGATATTTGGTGACGATGTTGCCCTGTGAGCTGCGCCCTTTGATCTCAAGCTCGGAGAAGCCGTAGTCGAACACTTTGATCCGGGCCGGGCAGTTGGGGCTGAGCGTGAGGGTCACGATTTCGGCCTCTCCGTTTGGATTGGCTGAAAAGTAGAGCACCTTGGAATTGGGGTTTCCCATGGTCAGGTCGTACTCCTTGTCGCGGGTGATGGCGGTGATGTTGAAGCGCTTGGCTCTGCTGAGGCCGCTTTTGCCGTCGAGGTAGATCATGTTGTAGGTCGTTCGTTCGTCGCCTTTAGTCCACACGGCGACGTGGAGGATGTCCTTGCCTACGAAGGTTTTTTCGGCGATGCGGGTGATGACGCACTTGCCGTCTTTCCGGAAGACGATGATGTCGTCAATGTCGGAGCAGTCGCAGACAAACTCGTCTTTTTTCAGGCCCATTCCCACGAAGCCTTCCTTGCGATCCACGTAGAGTTTGGCATTGTTGGCAACCACCTGTGTGACCTGGATGGTTTCAAAACCGCTGGAGATGAGGGTGCGGCGCTCGCGGCCTTTGCTGTATTTGTCCAGCAGGTTTTGAAAGTACGAAATGGCGAAATCCGTGAGGTGCGCCAGATGGTACTCCGTTTCTTCGAGTTCAGTGATGAGTTTTTCGATGAGTTCGTCGGCCTTAAAAGCGTTGTATTTTGAGATGCGTTTGATGCGGATTTCTGTAAGGCGCACGATGTCTTCGTCCGTTAACTCTCGGAAAAGCTCAAGCCGTCTGTCGTTTTTGACGGGTTTTTCGGAAGGGGTGACCACGTATTTTTTCAACTCTCTGTAAATTACAGCTACGACCTCTTCCCAGCTTTCGCACTCTTCGATCTGGTGGTAAATCCTGTTTTCGATAAAAATTTTCTCCAGGCTGGCGAAGAGCCATTTCTCCTCGAGCTCGTGCTTCTTGATTTCCAATTCCTGGCGCAGCAGCTCTTTGGTGTTTTCCGTGGAGATGCGCAGCAATTCTTCGACGGTGGTAAATACCGGCTTATTTTCTAGGATGACGCAGGTATTAGGGGAGATAGACACTTCGCAGCTTGTGAATGCGTAGAGGGCATCAATGGCTACATCCGGCGAGGTACCCGGCATCAGTTCTACGGATATCTCTACTTCGGCGGCTGTGTTGTCGTCCACTTTTTTGATCTTGATCTGGCCTTTTTCTGCTGCTTTTGTGATGCTCTCGATGAGGGATTCGGTCGTAATGCCGTAGGGCAGCTCCCTGATGTGCAACAGGTGTTTGTCGGCTTTTTCGATTTTAGCACGGCATTTCACCCTGCCGCCCCGTTCGCCCCCGTTGTAGTCTGTCACGTCAATGAGGCCGCCAGTCTGGAAGTCGGGATAGATTTTTACTTTTTTCCCTTTTAAAATGTCAATAGAGGCTTTGCAAAGCTCGATAAAGTTGTGGGGTAGAATTTTGGTAGAAAGCCCTACGGCGATGCCATCCGTTCCCTGGGCCAGCACGAGGGGGAACTTCATCGGCAGGTGGACCGGCTCCTTTTTGCGGCCGTCGTAGCTGAGTTGCCATTCGGTAGTTTGCGGGTTAAAGGCGACCTCGAGTGCAAATTTGGTCAGCCTGGCTTCGATGTAGCGGGAAGCTGCTGCCGAGTCACCTGTGCGGTAGTCGCCCCAGTTTCCCTGTGTGTCAATAAGCAGATCTTTCTGCCCCAGGTTCACCAGTGCATCGCCGATAGCGGCATCGCCGTGCGGGTGGTACTGCATGGTGTTGCCGATGATGTTGGCGACTTTGTGATAGCGCCCGTCTTCTTTTTCATACATGGCGTGCAGGATGCGCCGTTGCACGGGCTTCAGGCCGTCGCCGATGGCGGGTACGGCTCGCTCTAGAATGACATAGCTGGCATAGTCGAGGAAGTAATCCTTGTACATGCCAGTGATGGTGGTGATGTGCCCTTCGGAATGGCCATTGCCGTTGCCGTTTTGGCCGGAGGGCGGGAAGGGGACTTGAGGAATACCGGTTGATTTATCTGATTTGGACATGCTGAAAAATTTCCCCGCAAAAATACAAAAACACACTGTTCGTGAAATACAAAATGTTTTTTATTGAAAATCATCTTGCTCTTTTTTGTTTGAACTGTGCTTAAATTGGGTGAAATTGTCAATTTTGTGACCTTGTTTACTCGCAGGCTGCCTGAAAATATTTCTATCTTGCTCATGCTTTTGAAAAAAGCATAAAGTTGCACTCCGACAAAAGCAGCAGAAAACTACACCCTCACGTTTATCCTTTGGAAATCAGATAATTATCGCTGAGGGGAAACACAAACCTTAGAATCAGCATTTTGCATGGACATCGCATTAGCATTCAGTTGCCAGGAAAGTGACCTCATTGCTGCCTGCATCCGAAAAGAACGCTGGGCACAAAAGGAACTTTACGAGGAGCATTATCCCAAAATGATGGGGGTTTGCCTGCGCTATGCAGGCAACCAGGATGAGGCGCTTGACATCTTGCACGAGGGTTTTATCAAAGTGTTCAAAAACCTCCATCGTTACGAGCCGGGCACTTCGCTCACCTCTTGGATACGGCGCATCATGGTGAACACGGCCATTGACTACTACAGGAAAATGGTACGGCGGCGAACGGAAGACATCGAAACGGCCTATGACATCAGCTCTTCCGATGCCGATGCCCTGAGCCGGCTCACTGAAAAAGAAATCCTCCAGGCTATACAAGAGTTGACACCCGCTTACAGAGCGGTATTTAATTTGTACATCATCGAAGGATATTCACACAAGGAAATAGCTGAAATGCTCAATATTACTGAGAGTACTTCACGCTCAAACCTTGTCAAAGCCAGAATTAAATTACAAGAAGCGCTACTTCGCAAACACGAAGTCAGCCAGGAGCAGTTGACGGCGTATGAAAACTGATAAGCATCTCGAAGAACATATAAAAAAGGCGATGGAGAACCTGGAGACTCCTCTGGGAGCTGGTGCCTGGGAAGCTTTTCAGGAACAACTTGAAAGCCAAGCATTGAGCGGCAACGAGTTGTTTGACAAAGTCTTTCAGGAAAAACTCGAAAACCTGGAAGCACCCCTGCAGACAGGAGCTTGGGATTCCATGCAAAAGATGATTGAGGCTGATGAAGCTGCTACCGTGCTGGAAAATGAAACAGCACTTGACAATGTGATATACGAAAAGGTAAGCAATATCGAAATTCACAGCAGACAGCAGCATTGGCAACTGATGGCCCAGCGGCTGGAGCAGGAATTTACCTTGCGTTACGAGCTTTACCGCTACAAAATCGCCGAAGTCAGCCTGATGATTTTGCTGCTGTTAGCCATGGTGCGATTCTTCCCGCTTCTGGAAAATGCAGACCCTGGCCAAAAAGCAGAAGGTATAGCAAGCCAGGCCGGCATTTTGTTCCAACCTTCATCACCCGGTGAAATTCAACAGCCTGCTCATCAGCAAAACGGGACTTTGGGAACAGTGCAAAGTGTTCAGCAGCAGATTACCCCTGCATCCATTACTGCAGTACCTCCTGAGAAAACCCCGAAGGCGGAAAGAAATAATCCGCAAATGCAATTGCCCTCCACCGGTGGCAGCCTCTTTAGCAGGGATGGAAATTTGAAAGAAGTGCCCCTTGCCGGCCTGCACTATATTTCATCGCTGTGGACAAATCCTTTCGCAGAGCGCATAACAGGCGATAACCTCTTCCATTCATCCTCCAAAGTAACGGACCTGCAACTTAAATTTGACCTCCTGGGGCAAACCTCCGGCACAAAAAACTCCAAGTATGCCTGGGAAGTGAATCAGGTAGCAAAACAGCAGGTTTTTAGCAAAAAAGACGACCTGCGCCTCAGCATTTTTACCAACACGGATGTCAATTACGTTTACACGCCTTCCAGCAAGCTCAATGTTTTTGACACCCTGGTGGCAGCAGGCTCAGGTACAATGTCGGCCATAGGCTACGGCGGAGGCGTTTTGGTGAGCTGGAAAAAAGGTAAATGGGAATTCCAGACCGGCGGTATTTATTCCCTCAAGCGATACAACCCCGACACGACTGTGTTGATCCTGGAAACGGTCAACCGCATCATCCAGGGCAGCTTTGACGGCATCCAACTGAACATCTTGCAGGCTCCCCTCAATTTGAAGTACCGGTTTGCAGATGGTGGTAAATGGCGACTCTATGGCCTGGGCGGCGTCTCGGGCCACCTGGTCACCTACCAGAAAGAATATCCCGGCAGGTATTCGGTGAATGCTCTGATGGCAATGCCTTCCTCGGGCAGAGTGGAGGACCTGGCCAGTCAGAAAAAACACGCCTTTGACGAGCCTTTTGACTACAGCAATTTACAGAACAAGAATTTCAAGACTAATTTGGAATCAGGTGCAATTACCGTGCAGCAAGAAAAAGATTTCCCCCGGGGACTGTTCGAGGGGGGGAACCTGCAGCACAATTACTTCCTGAGTGCTAATCTGGGCCTGGAAGTTGAACGCTACCTCTCCTCCCGGTGGAGTATTTTCCTCCAGCCAAACTACCAGCATTACCTGATGTCGGAAGGCATCGGTATCAACAAAGACAAATTTTATACGTTCTCCATCTACCTAGGGACGAAATTTAACCTGAAATGACTATGAAGTGGTGCTGGCTATTAGAGCTTGCTTGCGATTTGGTTACTTGGCTAAAAAACGCCCCTTTTACGCCCCTTTTCCCCTCTTTTTCCGTTCCGTAGCGCTGCTACGCAACGGAAAAAGGAGAAAAATTGACGAAAAATTGCTCGTTTTTATCTCCGGCAACCCAACCCCAACAGCATCTCTTCTCAAGACCAAAACGCAACAAGCTCTTATGCC
>WBZO01001429.1_pt1 | contig 37392 bp, 23 predicted proteins | sample 5204261 | NCBI WGS metagenome assembly WBZO01 (sample SAMN12412400, study PRJNA552823) | activated sludge metagenome | isolation source: activated sludge from anammox sidestream of wastewater treatment plant... | place: USA: North Carolina | collected 2017-09
GTCACGGACGCCCAGGTGGCGCACCACGATTTCGCCGAACACGTCGCGGAAGTCGGTGGTGATGGCCAGGTCGCGCCCTTCGTGCCGCCGATCGACCGCCAGCCCCGGCCATCGGCCGTAGACCCGCCCGCCGCGCACGCCGCCGCCGATGACCATCATCGCGTTGCCGTGACCATGATCCGTGCCCCGGCTGCCGTTCTCACCAACCGCCCGGCCGAACTCCGACATGGTGAGCACCACCGTGTCGGCCATCTGTTCGCCCAGGTCGGTGACGAGTGCGGCAATCGAGCGTGTCAGATCGTCGAGCCGTCCCGCGAGCTGGCCCTGTGCCGCCCCCTGGTTGACATGGGTGTCCCAGCCGCCCAGTTCGGCGAACGCCACCTCGAGCCCGACGTCGGCCTTGCAGAGCTGCGCGATCTGCCTGAGTGCCTGGCCGAAGGCCGTGCCCGGGTACTCCGCCCCATGTTCCGGTCGGTACTGCGCCGGGTCGGCCCGACGGAGCTGCTTCATCGCGTCGAACGCCTCGCGACCCGTTCCGTGCAGCAGCGCGTCGGCCGCGGCCGCGTACTGGGCCTCCAGCAGCTCCTCCATGCGCGGCGCCCGCAGGGCGAAGCGGCCCAGCTCGTTCATGGCCAGGGCCGAGGCCGAGCCCTGCAGCGTACGCGGCATCTGCGCGGTGAGCGACACGGCACGGAACGGGCCGGCGTCGTCGCGCTCCCGCACCTGGAGGTAGCGGTTCAGCCAGCCGTCGCGTGTGCTCTTCACCCCCGGTGTCCCCGTCTCCATGTAGTCCTGCGCGTCGAAGTGCGAGCGCGTCGCGTCGGGCGATCCGCAGGCATGGACGATCGCCAGGTCACCCCGCCGCCAGATCGGCGCGAGCGCGGCCAGGCGCGGGTGGAAACCGAAGAACCCGTCGAGGTCGATCGCCGGATCGCCGGCGCGGCCGGGTGCGGCCAGTGCAATGGTGGGCCGCGCGCGGTAGTAGTCCGCGTCGCCGTGCGGGACCACCATGCTCAGCCCGTCCACGGCCCCTCGCTGGAAGATCGCAATCAGGCGCCGGCTGCGCCGCGTGCCGGTCGTGGCCTGGACGGTGCGGGACAGGAACGAGGGGACGAAGCCCAGCCCGACGAGGGCCATTGCGCCATCCCGCATGAACACTCGCCGTGACGTCAGGTGAGACATGGAGTTCCGCCCGTCAACGCTTCTGGAATTCGGGGGAGCCGAGCGCCAGCGCAATGGCCTGCGCCGCTGATTCCGCCCTGGCGACCGTGGCGCGCGTGGCAGCCGAGGGCGCCTCGCCCAGGAGCGCGATCGGGTCGGGTACGGCCGGCACCTGGACGCCGCGCACCGCGCCGGTCGCGAACCCGAGCGCCACGTTCATCCGGTTCACCAGCGCACCGGTGTTGATCCACGCATGGCCGGCGTCGGCATAGCCGGTGGGCGGCTGGCAGCGATAGAGCGGCATGCCGAGCTGGTCCATCACGCGGACCAGGGCACGCGCATCGCGCACGTCGGCCTCCAGCGCGCGCAGCGACGACACGACGAATTCGAACGGCGTCTTCACCTTCGCACGGGGCGCGTCCGGAGCGAGGAACTCGGGCGCATGGAGCAGCTCCGAGGTCACCGCCCACAGGTCGCCTCGCGTCCGCATGAACACCGCCGCCATCCGATCGACCAGGGTCGTCGGCGGCGCATCGCCAACGAACCGGACCGCCAGCTTCCTGGCGATGAACCGCGCCGTGGACGGGTGCGTTGCCAGGATGTCCAGCACCCGCTCGCCATCGTCCTGGCCGGTGCCTGCCGGAAGCCGCTGACCGAGTACCACCTTCTCCCCGCTGTCGTGCAACGCGGCGGCGAAGCGGAAGCCGCCGCCCGCACGTGGGCGATCGATGGTCCACCCCGTGAACGCCCGGGCCACCTCCGTGACGTCCTCCTGGGTGTAGCCGCCGTCCACGCCGAGCGTGTGCAGTTCCAGCAGTTCCCGGGCGTAGTTCTCGTTCAGCCCCGCTGGACGCCGCGGGCCGCCGCCCGCGCCGTCCGGCGTCCGGGGCGGCACAGCCGTGCCCTGACGCGCCCGTCCGGCCAGCCCCCGCCGTGGCCTGTTCGCCGCAGGCATCGTCGCGCCAGCCGCGGTGCTCATCCAGTTGTCCAGATAGAACAGCATGGCCGGGCTCTTCGCCGTCGCCCCGAGGAGATCGCGAAACCTGCCGAGCACGTGGGGTCGGATCGCGTCGCGTTCGTACTCGGTCAGCATGAAGCGCGTCGGGCCCTTCCGTGCGTCGACGTTGAAGTGGTTGAACCAGAAGTCGGTCAGCACTTCCTCGAGCTGCCGATCGGCGTAGACCGCGCGGAGCATCTTCTGTTCCGCCAGTTCGAGCAGCGGCACATTGGGTTGCGGCTGGCCGGGGTCGGCCTGTGGCGGTCGGCGCGCCTGGGGTTCGGACGGCGTCGTCCTGTCGCTGGCGCTGCGTTGCTGCTGCAGTCGTGCGCGCAGGGCCGGAATCTCGTACCGCTCCGCGATCTCGCGTGAACCGAGGTGCAGGGTCGCGAACGACTCGAGCATGCCGCGCACCCGTTCATCAGGGATCGTGGAGGGGCGCAACTGCTGGTCGACGTAGGCCTCGACCCCCATCTGGCGCACGCGCGCCACGTCGCCTGGCGACGGGCCGAAGGCCACGCGGTTCAGCACGTGCCGAACGGTGTCGTCGTCCGAAAGGAACGTCGCGGCTCCAGTGCGCGCCGAGACCAGGGCCGCCGCTGCCACGACCGCCGCCCCTGCCAGAATCGCTCGTCTCATGGTCCCGTCCCGCCCCTGTTAGACCGGCCCGGTCAGGCGGAGTCACATCCGGCCCGATGCACTGGACCGTGTGCTGCAGGTGGACAGTTCGCCGGTAGAATCGGCGGATGGCCCCCTCGACCAGCGACTTCGAGAAACTCGGCGTGTTCTACCTCGGTCGGCGATTCGATCCCGCCAGCAAGGCCGCCACCGATGAACTCGTGCTCTACGACTCCAAGGACCTCGTCACGCACGCCCTCTGTGTCGGCATGACCGGCAGCGGCAAGACCGGCCTCGGTGTTGCCGTCATCGAGGAAGCGGCGATCGACCAGGTGCCGGTCATCGTCATCGACCCGAAGGGCGACCTGACCAACCTGGCCCTGACGTTCCCGTCCCTCACCGCCGGCGACCTGCAGCCGTGGGTCAATGAAGACGATGCGCGGAGGGCGGGGAAGGAGGTGGCGGTGTTCGCCGCCGAGCAGGCCGAGCGCTGGAAGAAGGGCCTGGCCGACTGGGGGCAGGACGGCGCACGGATCCAGCGGCTGAAGGACGCCGCCGAGTTCACGATCTACACGCCGGGCAGCACGGCGGGCGTGCCGGTGTCGGTGCTCACCTCGTTCCAGAAGCCGGCGACCGACGATCCCGAACTCGTGCGCGAGCGTGCCCAGACCACCGTCTCGAGCCTGCTCGCGCTGGCAGGTGTCGACGTCGAGCCCCTGAAGAGCCGCGAGCACATCCTGCTCACGACGATCCTGCTCTCGGCGTGGCAGGCGGGTGAGAGCCCGGACCTCGCCATGCTGATCCAGCGGATCCAGCAACCGCCGACGACCCGCATCGGCGTCATCGATCTCGAGAGCTTCTACCCGGTGAAGGACCGCTTCGAGCTGGCCATGACGATCAACGCGCTGATCGCCTCACCCGGGTTCGAGGTCTGGACGCAGGGCGAGCCGCTCGACGTGGCCGCGTTCCTGCGGACGAGCAGTGGCAAGCCGCGCGTCTCCATCTTCTCGATCGCGCACCTGGACGACACGCAGCGCATGTTCTTCGTCTCGCTGCTCCTGAACGCCGTGGCGGGTTGGATGCGCGGCCAGACCGGCACGTCGAGCCTGCGTGCGATGGTCTACATGGACGAGATCTTCGGCTACTTCCCGCCCACGGCGAATCCGCCCTCGAAGGGGCCGCTGCTCACGCTGCTGAAGCAGGGGCGTGCGGCCGGCGTGTCGGTGGTGCTGGCCACCCAGAACCCGGTGGACCTGGACTACAAGGGGCTGTCGAACATCGGCACCTGGTGGCTCGGACGCCTCCAGACCGAGCGCGACAAGGCGCGCCTGCTCGACGGCCTGGAAGGGGCGAGCGACCACGCCGGCTTCGACCGCGCGGAGATCGACCAGCTGCTCTCGAGCCTCACCAGCCGCGTGTTCCTGATGCGGAATGTGCACGAAGACGGGCTCACGCTGTTCCAGTCGCGCTGGGCGCTCTCCTATCTTCGCGGTCCGCTGGGCCGCGACGAGATCCGGCGCCTCACCGCCGGCCGGTCGTCGGCGCCGGCGGCATCCGCTGCTTCCGCGCCGGTCGCCGCACCGAGCGCCGCTGCCAGTCTGGCCGCGGTGGGTGGCCGTCCGGTGATTCCGCCGGAGGTGCCGCAGTATTTCTCCCCGGAGGCTGGTGGCGGGCCCGTGCCGCTGACGCCGGTCGTGTACGCGTCGGCCAACGTGCGGTTCGTCGATGCGAAGCTGAAGGTGGACGTGTCGCGGCTCGTGTCGTGGACCACCCCGATCGGCGAGGGGGCCGTGTCGGTGGAGTGGGACGCGGCCACGGCCGTGGACCTTGCGCCGGAGCTGCTCGAGCGCGACGCGCCAGACGACGCCACCTATGCCGCGGTACCTGCGCCGGCCCTGAAGGCGAAGAACTACGACGCGTGGTCGAAGCAGTTCGTCACGGCCCTGACGGTGCGCGAGACGCTCGAGCTGCTGAAGAGCCCGTCGACGGGTGAGATCTCGCGGCCCGACGAGTCGGAACGCGACTTCCGCGCCCGCCTGCAGCAGGTGTCACGCGAGGAGCGCGATCGCGCCATCGAGGCACTTCGCCGGAAGTATGCGCCGCGGCAGGCGGCGCTCGAGGAGAAGAAGCGCCGTGCACTCGCGAAGGTGCAGAAGGAGAGCGACCAGGCGCGGGGGCAGAAGCTCCAGACCATGATCTCGGTAGGTGCCACGCTCATGGGCGCGCTGATGGGACGCAAGGCGGTCACGGCGAGCACCCTGGGTCGGGCCACCACCGCCGCTCGAGGCATGGGGCGCGCGATGAAGGAATCGGGCGACATCGCCGACGCGCAGCGCGAGGTGCAGGCCATCGAACAGCAGCAGCAGGATCTCGAGGACGACCTGAAGCTCGAGACCGCCACCCTGGAAGCGGCCGGCGACCCGGCCACCGAGACCTTCGAGCGGCTGACGCTCAAGCCGAAGCGGACCAACGTGACGGTGAAGCTGGTCGGGCTGATGTGGACGTAGGGAGACGGCCGATTGCAGATTGCCGATTGCGGGTTTCGAAGGCAGACTGGCTGAGGAGTTCAGACTGGCCGGTTGGCTCTGGCCGTCAGGGCCGATGCCGCGAGGATGGCGCAGAGTTCGTCGGCCTCGCTGAGCAGGACCCTCGCGCTCTGTTGAGTGGTGAATTCGCCCTCTAGCAGGATCTCCAGCCAGAACGCAGCCTCGTCTGCCTCCTCGAGGGTGACCCCGACCTTCGCGATGAACTCGGCGCGAGACCTGGAGCGGCACGCCGACCGATAGTTCGCTCCGACGGATGTGGCTGACCGGATCAACTGCTGCCGGATGTTCCGGGTTTGCTCTGTAGGCTGCTCGGTCGATACGAACCTGAGGACGTCCAGCGCGAACTGCTTCGTCCGGCGCTTCAACGCTGCGGGGCTTCCCTCCATGGAGCCGTACCGCAGGCAAGTCCTCTACCAGACGCGCTCCTCCGCTCCGCTGCAGTCAAGTCACGTCAGCCAGGCGTGGCCAGTCAGAATCTGCACTCCGCTCCGCGTCGCAGATCTCAAATCCTCGCCCTGCACTCTCAACTCTGCAGTCAGAAATCCGCAATCCGCAATCTGCAATCTGCAATCTGCAATCTGAAATCTGAGATCCCCAATCCGAAATCCCGCTAGTTGGCTCATTCAGCTCCCATGAACGGATACCGATAGTCGCGCGGCGGGTTGAAGTTCTCCTTCACCGTCCGCGCGCTCACCCAGCGCACCAGGTTCAGCTTCGACCCGGCCTTGTCGTTCGTCCCCGACGCCCGCGCACCGCCGAAGGGTTGCTGGCCCACGACGGCACCGGTCGGCTTGTCGTTGATGTAGAAGTTCCCCGCGGCGTATCGCAGCGCCGATGACGCCTGCACCACCGCGCGCCGGTCCTGCGCGAAGATTGCGCCGGTCAGCGCGTACGGCGACGTGCCGTTGACCAGCTCCAGCGTCTCCTCCCACTTCGCATCGTCGTAGACGTACGCGGTGACGACAGGCCCGAAGATCTCTTCGCAGAGCTGGCGGAAGCCGGGGTTGTCGGTCTCGAGGAGGGTGGGCGCGATGAAGTAGCCCTGGCTCTTGTCCCACGTGCCCCCCGTGATGACCTTCGCCGTCCGCCGCGCGTCCTCGATGTGGCCGGTGATCCGATCGAACGCCCGCTCGTCGATGACGGCCCCCATGAAGTTCCGGAAGTCGCGGATGTCACCCATCCTGATGTCGGCGATCATCGCGACCATGCGGTCGCGTACGTCGTTCCACATCGAGCGCGGGATGTAGATGCGGCTGGCCGCGGAACACTTCTGCCCCTGGAACTCGAACCCGCCGCGCACCACGGCGGTGGCCAGTGCCGCCACGTCGGCCGACGGGTGCGCCAGGATGAAGTCCTTGCCGCCCGTTTCACCGACGATGCGCGGGTAGGAGCGGTAGGAGGACATGGAGGCACCGATGGTCTTCCACATGTTGTTGAAGACCTCCGTGCTGCCCGTGAAGTGCACCCCGGCGAGATCGCGGTGCGAGAGGATGACCTCCGACAGCGGGCCAGGGTCGCCCGGCACGACGTTGATGACCCCGGGCGGCATGCCGGCCGCCTCGAGCAGCTTCACCAGGTAGTGCGCCGAGAACATGGCGCTCGACGCCGGCTTCCATACCACCGTGTTGCCCATCAGCGCGGGAGCGGTGGGCAGGTTCGCGGCGATGGAGGTGAAGTTGAACGGCGTGACCGCGTAGACGAAGCCTTCGAGGCCGCGGTACTCCACCCGGTTCCACATCGTGTGGTCGCTCGTCGGCTGCTCCGCAAGCAGCTCCTCGGCGTAGTGCACGTTGAACCGCCAGAAGTCGATGATCTCGCAGGCGGCGTCGATCTCCGCCTGGAACACCGTCTTGCTCTGGTTCAGCATGGTGGCGGCGTTGATCGGGTCGCGCCACGAGGTGGTGAGCAGCTCTGCCGCCTTGAGCAGGACCGCGGCGCGATCCTCGAACGACCATGACGACCACTCGCGGTGCGCGGCGAGCGCGGCCTCGATCGCCTGTCCGGCCAGTTCGGGCGTGGCCTTGTGCCAGGTGCCGAGGACATGGTGGTGGTCGTGTGGCATCACCGCATGCGCCGTGTTGCCCGTGCGGATCTCCCTGCCACCGATGACGATCGGGATGTCCACCTGCTCGGCCGCCATCGCATCGAGTCGTGCCTTCAGCGACGCTCGTTCCGGCGAGCCTGGTGCATACGACTTGATCGGTTCGTTGACCGGCGTGGTGACGCGGGCGCGCCCGTTGAAGGAAGCAGTCATGAGATGAAGTCTAACGCCGGATGCGGGGGAGTCCACCTCGGGCGGTATCGATTCAGGGGCAGCCCTTCGACTACCATTCCGGACAGAGATGAGGGTGGCTCTCGCGTCCGCCTGCGCCGGCCTGGCTGCATGGTGTTCACTCGGCACAATCGGGTTCCTGGGTTCGGGTGGCACGCTGACGCGGGTCGGCCTGCCGGCGCCCCTGTGGTGGATGCCGCTGCTCATCGCGGCCTTCTTCCTGGCGGCACGGGTGGCACGCCTGTCGCCGGCCGATGCCTCGCCCCTGTTCGGATCGGCGCTGCTCGTCCTGCCGTGGGTGCCCCTGCCGCTGCCGGCGGCTGCCTTCCTGCTCACCGGTCCGCTCTCGGGCGTGGTGTGGGTGCTGGTGGCTGGTGCGGTGGTCCACTCGCGGGGGTCGCGGCTGCAGACCGCCTGGTTGACCAGCGACCGACGGGCTCCCCTGGTGGCCTCGTGTGCGGCTCTGGTGCTCTTCGGTGCCAGCGCCCGCGGGCTGGCACCGGTGCTGCCCGACGGCGACTCGCCGCACTACCTGATCCTGGCGCAGAGCCTTGTCCGGGACGGCGACATCCAGATCGAGAACAACCACGCGCGTGGCGATTACCTCGAGTACTCGCTGCATGCCGCGCAGCCGGACTACCTGCGCCGGGGCGTGAACCGGCAGATCTATTCGATCCACGCACCGGGTCTGCCGGCGGTGATCGCCCCTGCCATGTGGCTGCTCGGCTATCCCGGCGTGGTGGCGTTCCTGGGACTCATTGCTGCGGCCACCACCGGCCTCGTGTGGTGGCTCGCCAAGCTGATCACGGACGACGCGGCGGCTGCCTGGTTCGCCTGGGCGCTCTGCGCCCTGACCGCGCCGTTCTTCTTCCTTGCGACCGAGGTGTTCCCGGACGGGTTCGCCGCGACCTGCCTGCTGGTGGGGCTGCTGCCCGTGTTCCTCTCGGACCGCCGCGGTTGTGCCCATCCCTGGCGTGATGGTGTCGTCGTCTGGTGGGCGGCAGGCGCCGCGCTGGCCATCCTACCGTGGCTGCAGACGCGCCTCGCGTCACTTGCCGCGGTCGCCGCGATCCTGCTGGTCCTGCGCATGCCCGGTCGCCGGGCGCTGGTGGCGTGTGCCACGCTGCCTGCCCTGAGCGCAGCCGCGTGGTTCGCATTCTTCTGGATGGTGTACGGCACGCCGAACCCGGCGGCGCCCTACGGACCGCTGACGCAGTCGAGCCTGTCGAACATGGCCCGCGGGCTACCGGGTGTGCTCGTCGACCAGCAGTTCGGGCTGCTTCCGAATGCGCCGATCTACGGGGTCGTGCTGTGCGGACTCGCGTGGGCCGCGCTGCGCCGGCGTCGGTACGGGCTCGAGGTGCTGGCGCTCGCGGTGCCCTATGCCGTGAGCGTGGCGATGTACCAGCACTGGTGGGGTGGCGCGAGCGCCCCGGCCCGCCTGCTGACGCCGCTCGTGCCTGTGGTGACCATCGCAGCAGCCAGGTGGTGGTCGGACGCCCGGCACGCCACGCGTGCGTTCGCGGCATCGACCCTCGCGCTCAGCGCCTACCTGGCCGCCCTGATGTGGTTTCCGGACGACGGGCGCCTGCTCATCAACTTCAGGGACGGCATTTCGCTCTGGGCCGAGTGGGCACAGGACGACGTGGCACTGGCGCGGGCGCTGCCAAGCCTGTTCAGCGGCACGACCGCTGCCGCGCTGATGAAGGCTGCCGCATGGGGAGCAGCCGGAGCGCTGGCCTGGCTCGGGCTGGAGTTTCTGCTATCGAACGAGGACCCTCGACGCCGCCGCGCGGCACCGTGGCTTGCAATCGGGCTGCTGGCCCTGGTCCCCGTGCTGGCCGCAACACTGGCCTGGCGCGTCGACGGCACATCGCCAGTCACGACGGCGCGATCCGAAGTCGGGCTGCTGCGTGCACTCACGCCTGCCGGGCCGCGCGCCTGGAACTTCACCACGTTCCGCACGATGCCCGCCGCGGACCTCCGCTCCCACCTGAGCGTGCGGTCGGACGAGCAACGCCCGCGCGCCAGGCCAAGCCACGTGCTGAGCGCACAGAGGGTGCCGGCCGGCAGGTATCGCCTGCTGGTCGACCCGCCCGGGTCACAGCGTGGGGCGCTCACGCTGCGCCTTGGCGACACCGGCCTGCCGTTCGCCACGGTCGCCACCTCTCCCTCCGCGCTGGGCATGCAGGGGCCCGAGGTGGCACTCCCCGTGGCGGTACGCACGGTCGTGGTCGATGCGGATCCGACCGCCGTACGGGGCGTGTCGACGGCGCGGCTGGAGCCGGTCGAGCCCTGGGACGGCCCGGAGGCTCACCTGACAGCCCGGCGAGCCGCACGTTACGTCGGGGGGGACCTGTTCTTCCTGGACGACCACGCCTATCCGGAGCCATCCGGCTTCTGGGTGGCCGGCAGCCGAACGACCACCGCCATCGTCGCCGCCGATGCGCCGGAGTTGCGGCTGTTCATCCGCAATGCACCCGTGCAGAACGTCGTCCGCCTGGAACTCGATGCGTGGTCGCAGGAGCTGAGGCTCGGCCCCGGCGAGGAGCGCGAACTGCGCGTGCCACGCCGGGCCGGGAGCCGGGTATCGACCCTGCGCGTGCAGGCGAATGGCGGGTTCAGGCCCTCGCAGCAGGAACCGGGCAACAAGGACCTGCGATACCTCGGCTGCTGGGTGGAACCGCGGTGAACGCGTGCGTCCCTCGAGAGGCCCGGCTCGTCAGCCCGCGAGCGGCTCGTTGAGGAAGCGCACCAGCGGCGCCACCTGCCTGAAGACACCGAGGACGCCCGCGTAGAACTTCGGGTCGCAGGCAAACTCCGGCGGAAACTCCTTCGCCGCCAGGAACTGGCGATGACGCAGGTACTCGGCCGCCGGGTGCTCCCTGTCGAAGCCGCGCGGCACGCGCTGCAGCTTCTCGCCCGCCAGCGCACCCACAGTTTTCCTGAACCCCGGCGACTCGACGATGGCGCGGAGACGCTTGTGGTTGGCGGCGATGTGTTCGCGGACGGCCGCCAGTTGCGAGGTCTCCGGGGCGTACATGCCGCCACCGACCCAGACCCAGCCGGGCGCAACCTCGATGTACAGGCCCGCTCCCTGATGACGGGGGAGTCCACGCCAGGGGAAGCTTGCCGCGATGTTCGTCTTCAGCGGTGTCTTGTCGTCGGAGAACCTGGTGTCGCGATAAATCCGGTAGATGCACTTCGGGCTGGCAACCAGCTCTGGCGCGAAGTCGCCGAAGTCGATCGCGAGCTGCTCGATGAGCGCCGTCATCGGCACCTTCAGGTGCTCCTCGTACTGATCCTTCCGCTCCCGGAACCACTCGCGATCGTTGTTGCGCTTCAGCGAGCGAAGGAACGACAGGGCTTTCGGGGTGAACCGCGGCGCGCTCATCGGCCAGGCCTCCAACGGGGAAAGGGCCACTGTACAACAGCCACCACCCGCCAGCCGGGTCGACGCATCGGGTATCGTGGGAGTGCATGCCGGTCGTGACCCCTTTCGTCGTCGGAGTCGTGCTGCTGGCCGGTGCGGTGGCCGGCGGACTCGGGGCGACGCTCGGCATCGGCGGCGGCATCTTCCTCGTGCCGTTCCTCACGATCGTGATGGGCTGGCCGATCGGCGTTGCCGCGGCGATCAGCCTGACCACGGTCATCGGCACGTCGAGCGCGGTGTCGGCCCGCCGCTCTGGCTCGCAGCAGATCAACTTCCGCCTCGGCATGGTGCTCGAGGTGGCGACCGCGGCCGGCAGCCTGCTCGGCGGTATCACGGCGCAGTACCTGGAACAGCACACCCTCGAACGGATCTTCGCGGCGGTCACCTTCGCCGTCGGCGCCTCCACGCTGAGCCGCCTGAGCACGCGCAACGTCCTGCCCGGCGAGCATGACCCGGGCCCCCTCGGCGGTCGCTACCTCGAGGCCGAGAGTGGAGGGATCGTGACCTACCGGGTGAAGCGCCTGCCACTCGCGCTGGTGGCCTCCTTCGTCGCCGGCAACGTGTCGTCGCTCCTCGGACTCGGCGGCGGCGTGATCAAGGTGCCGGTGCTGAACACCTGGTGCGGCGTGCCCCTGCGGGCCGCGGCGTCCACGAGCGCCTTCATGATCGGCGTGACCGCCGCCGCCGGCGCGATCATCTACTACGGCAGCGGTCAGCTGGTGCCCGTGCTGGCTGCAGCTGCGGTGCTGGGCGTGCAGGGCGGGTCGTCGCTCGGCATGATGGCAGGGCGGCATGCCACGGCGCGTTCCCTCAAGTTGCTGCTGGCCACCGTGCTGTTCGCGGTGTCGCTGCTGATGCTGTACCGGAGCCTCGCATGACCCACGACCCTCAGGCGGATCGGGCGCGCGAGCAGGCCGACGTCGAGATCGAGGCGCGCCTCGGCCTCATCCTGGACATTGGCGCGAAGGCGAGCACGGCGCTGCTCGCTGCAGGTCTGCTCTGGTCCCTCATGTCGCGTGCATCCACCGGTGCCGCCTGGCTGCTCACGGCTGGGCTCGTGCTCCTGCTCGCCACGCCAGTGGCACGCGTAGCGGCCTCGGTGGTCGAGTACGGACGACGTCGGGACTGGACCTTCACCGTGCTCACCGCGATCGTCCTGGTGGAACTCCTTGCCGGCGTGGTGGCCGCGCTCGTGTTCCACCGGCGGCTGTGATCGTGCCGCGCATCACCGTCGCCGTTCGGGGTGGCGGGGGGCGTGCGACCAGCCGCCTGCGCGGCGCTGCGCCGCACCTGTCTCAGAGCCGCCGGTACGCCTCGACCGTGGCCTGCCGTTCGTCGGCCGGTACGAGCGGGAAGGTCGACAGTACATGGGTCAGCTCTCCGGCGGACAGCTGGTAGACATGCGCCACGATTGCATTCACTCGCGCGAGACGGGCAGAGTTGGGGCTCTGCTGCAGGGCGACGGCGTGGGTCGAGAGCTCGCGGGCCCATGGGCCCAGGTCGTCTTCCGTGGGGATCGGCAGCTGTTCGACGAGGGCGGTGGTGACGTGGACCGACACGCGCATCCGGACCAGGAAGTTGACGACCAGACTGTTGAACAGGGCACACAGCAGGTGTTGTGATGCGACCGGCCACGCGTTCCTGAGGCAGAACAGCGTGTGGGTCGACACCGAGCGCGCCGGCAGTATGGCCGCAATGAGTGTCTGCCTGTTCCCGGCACTGGCCACGTCGCGATAGGCGAGCCGCCCGGCGTGCCACCGGCTACCCAGCCGCCGGTCCGCATCCGACGGGTCGATCCGCCATCGGGCAATCTCCGGACGTGCCCGGAACGGTTCGATGGACTTGCCTTCCAGCACCGGCACGGTCCCGCGCCCGGTGCCGAGGAGCGATCGGTCCTCCGTCACGTTCAGCTCGCGGCCGAAGCGCGCGTGCCACCCGCATGCGTCGCCCAGGCGCGGGAAGCGTGCGTGGGCCCGCTCCAGGATGGCGAGGTCGCGTGGGCTGCGCAGGTCCGGCACGGACCGGTCCGCGCCGGAGATCCGTTCGAGCAGCTCCGGTGTGAGGCGGATCGGAAACCATCCGGGCACCGGTCCTTCGTCCGTCGCGGCGCCTTCGAGTTGTGTCGTGCCGGTCTCGCCAAAGCGGCACCATGTCTCCCGGGTGGTCTGGCCGGCGACCGCGGAGAGCAGCACGAACCGGACGCCGCGGTGGATGGGGAATGTACCGCGCCGGTTGTCGAAACCGACGAGTCGATCGACGGCACAGCGGCTGAAGACGAACCGGCGAAGACCGGCACTGCCGCTGTCCGACAGCACGCCCGAGGGCAGCACCAGGCCGATGCGCCCACCCGGGCGCGACAACGCCACCGCCCGTTCCACGAAGAGCTGGTAGCGATTGACCTGGCCGTCTGGCTTCACGCCGTACGTGCCAGACTCCCTGGCGAACCTGACGAGTGCCGCGGTGCCCGTGCGCTGCGCCGCACGGTCGGCCTTCCCGTCGGCCCTGATCATGTCCCAGGGAGGGTTCCCCAGGACGGCATCGAAGCCCGCGTCCGGCCGTCGTGCGCCGCGCTCGTCGAAGAACACCTCCGGGAACTCGAGCTCCCAGTGAAAGAGGCGGCGACCGCGGCCTTCGGTTCGTGTGCTGGCCAGGAGCGACCGGGCGGTGCTGCCCGGCAGTGCCGAGCGACCGCCGAGCACGACCTCGGACAGGTCGGCGAATGCGGCCGGCGGCAGCGGTGGCGAGGCCAGCCACGCACCGCACCACAGGTCTGCGATGGTCGACCACCGCGCCAGCGGGGATTCTGGCGCGACGAGCGCCGCGAGTGCGCGCTCCTTCTCCCGCACCTGCGCGGCCGTGTCGTTGGGGCCTGACGCCAGCCTGAAGCGCACCGGCAGGATCCCCTGCAGCGCGTCAGCCGCTGCTTCGTCGAACAGCGGCAGGGCCCCGGCGGTCGCCTTCCGCCTTGGTGGTGTCCGCAGGTGCGAGAGCCACGCGCCCGCCAGGCTGTCGCCGCTGCGCAGGTGGTGATCGAGGAACGTCAGCGGCCGCTCGGCCGCGAGCGTCGTCAGCCAGATCGACAGCCGCGCGAGCTGGACCGCCGTCGGATTCACGTCGACGCCGAAGAGACAGCGCTCCGCGACCAGGCGGCGCATGGCGGCCCGCTCGGCCGGTCCGATGTCGGTCGCATGAAAGCGTCCGGCCTCCACGCAGGCCCGCTCGTATGCCGCAGCCAGGAAGCGGCATGCGCCGACGAGGAACGCCCCGCTGCCCATCGACGGATCGAGGACGCGCAGCGCCAGGATCGCGTCCGGCGAGGCGTTGCGCGTGAGCGGCGCCAGCGTGTCTCGCACCAGGTAGCTGACCAGTGGTTGCGGGGTGTAGAACGTGCCTGTGGCCTTGCGGACACCTGAACCCGGCCGCAGTTCGACCTGCCGGACCCGCCTGGACGGTCCGCGCTCGACGTGCGGTTCGTAGTCGAGCAGCGCCTCGTAGACCGCCCCGAGCTGCTCAACCCCCAGGTCTGCGTAGGAGATGCGTTCCCGACCGCGTCCGTCGTCCGACCGACGCGTCGACAGCACCACGAGTGCACGACCGGCCGCCGCATCGTCGAGATCGTGGCGTTCGGCCAGTGGTGTGCGCGATGGCGAGAAGAGCCGCCCGTTGAACGCCGTGACCGTCAGGTCGCCGGCGCGACACCCGGCGTGCGCCAGGCGCGCCACGGCACGCAGCGCGTCCCAGAGGCCGACTGTCTCCTTCTCGAGCGCGGCATCGCACAGGCCATCGAGGCTGTAACTCTCCCGGTAGACCGGGTGCCACGACGGCACCAGCCCGCGTGCCTCGGCGAACAAGAGGAACAGCAGTCGATAGACGATTGTGAGCGCCTGTTCGAAGATCGCCGGGGGTGGCATCCGCCGCTCGCGAGTGGCCAGGGCGCGGAGCACCTCGGTGGACGCCTCGAGCACGCCGTCGCGCAGTGAACGGCACACCGCGGTGCCGTGCCGATCGCTCTCGGCGATGAGTGTCTCGAGGGGCGATCGTCCGTCCGTGCCGATGCCAAGCGCGTCGGCGCTGAAGATCAGTGCCAGTGTGGACGCCGCAAGCAGCTCGTCCGCGGCCACCTCCACGTCGATCTGCGCGTGCCGTCCCGGGTGCAGGCCCGAGGCGTGGAGCAGCCGGAGCTGGCGTCCGTTGAAGATGAGGCACCACGCGGCGTCGGCCTGGTGCGCCTCACCGACGGCGCGTCGCCAGTAGCCGTCCATGCTGGCGCCCCACGGCGTGACCAGCCAGATGACCCGCGTGTTGCCCGCGTGGCCCCGCAAGCAGGCGGCGTCCCCTACGAGCGTGGTGTTGCTGCCGACCCGCATACCGAGCAGGGCCACAAGCGGATGCACCGCCACCTCCACCAGTGCCCTGACCGCCGAGGCGGGACCAAGCTGGCTGGCGCCGGTCCACCACGCGCGAAGCGCGCGCTGCAGCGGCGCGGCCGACGCGAGCTGCGTCAGTCCGGAGGCTCTGGCCTGGACGAAGCTGCGCGTCAGCAGATGCCCGCGGTACCCGGGCACCGTCTCAGGCGCGCTCATCGCCCGCAGGTGAGGATCAACTCGACTGCCGGATCGAGTCTCCGCGTGCCGGCCGCGGCCTCTGCGCACGCCAGGCGATGCGCAGCCACCTCGTCGTGCGAGCGACGTTCGTCGGATCGGTCGCGCCGTGCCCGGTCTGCCCGCCGGTCGAAGAGGCCCGGCTGGTGTTCCCGCTCGGTACGATGCCCCTCCGAGGCGACGGCACGCGCGCGCCGGAGCCGCATGGCGGCGAACCGGTCGTGAACCGAGAGCACCTCCGCTGCCCAGCGTGTCCGGCTCTCCGCGCCGAGCTGTTCGGCGGCACGCAGCACCGCGTCCGGCGGCGACGCGATCGGCGCCAATAGGGGCTCGATCCGTTCCGCGATGGTGCGTCCTGCGGCGTCGACGATCCGGTGTCGCACTACATACAGCACGCGCTGCCCGAGCAGTTGTCGCAGGCGGCGACGACGGGTGCGCGCGGCGAGGATGAGGGATGCACTGGTTCCTCGCTCCACGGACGCGGTTCGGGCGGCAAGCTGGCGCAGGGCTGCGAGGCGCGCCGCCTCCCTTGTGCCCTCCTCCGCGAGGCGGACCAGGGGGACCGGCACGGCGGCGTTCGCCTGCATGGGCAGCACCGGACGGTGGCGAAGCACGATCACATGCGCAGACGTGTCCTCGGTCCACGCCGGCCGTCCGCGGAACGGGTCGGGAGTGTCGATCCGTGCCCTGGCGCGCGAGACGCGCGCCGAGAGCCGCCGCTCGAGGTGCTGCTCTCCCGTACCGCGAGCCACCAGGTGGATGACGTGGACCCGGCGCGACTGACCGATGCGATCCACGCGTCCAATCCGCTGTTCGAGGCGCATCGGGTTCCAGGGCAGTTCCAGGTTGACGACCGTACGGCACTCGCGCTGCAGGTTCAGGCCCTCGCCGGCGGCGTCCGTCGCGAGGAGCAGGCCCGTCTCGTGGAACGTCCCGAGCGCGGCACCGCGCTCCTCGCGGCGCATCCCTCCGTGGATGACTGCCGCGTGTGTTGCGACCTTCGCCCACACGTGTTCGAGCGTGTCGCGATACTCGGTGAACACGATCGCGGGCTCGCGAAGGCGCTCGAGCAGGCGGCGCAGGCGGGCCAGCTTGGAGTCGTGCGGCACGGCCAGGCGTGCGGCGTCGAGGACGTCACGCAGCAGGTGTTCCTCACGCGCCGCGTCGTCCAGGGCCGGCATGCTCCACATCGGGGCGGCGTCCGCCCCGTCGAACTCGCCGCCGGAATCCTCCAGGGGAAGCAGCAGTTGCGCGTCGACGGAACCCGGGTGCCTGCCCAGGCACTGGAGGCGGCGCTCGACCGACACGGCCAGGGCGAACGGGCTCGACAGCGCGCGCTTGTGCAGCAGCGACAGCAGGAGCCAGAGCGGCGCCACCAGCTCGGCCCGTGCGCGCCGCACCGCCCGCGTGAACGTCGCGAGCGCCGCGTGCATCCGCCGTTCCTCGGCGCTCGGCGCCACGGCCAGCGTATGGACCCGCCTCCCCGCATCGGTCCTGACCTCGTGGCGTGAACGGCGGAAGACGAGCAGGTCGTCCTGCTGTGCCCCGAGGCGGAACAGCTTCGAGAAGGCGGCCTCGTCGCCGCTGTGCGGCGTGGCGGTCAGCAGCACCACGAACGCTGCACGGCTCGTGAGCGTTGCGAGCGCCTGGTGTCGCTCGGAGTCGCCGGACGCGCCGTGCGCCTCGTCGACGATGACGGCATCCCAGCCGGCGGCGGCTACCGGGGGCAGCACTTCGGGACGCTTGACGAAGTCGGACGAGACGACGGCCGCCTGCACCAGCAGCCATGGATTCACGTCGGCGGGCACTGCGGCAGAAAGGCCGGCGAGTGCCGCCTGATCGACCACGGTCAGTGAGAGGGAGATGCGAGCACGTGCCTCTTCGGCCCATTGATCGCGCAGTCCTGCGGGACAGACGATCAGCAGCCGGCGGCCAGCCCCTCGTGCCCGGAGTTCGGCGGCACAGAGCAGGGCCTGCACCGTCTTGCCCAGGCCGACGTCGTCGGCGATGAGCACGCGCGATCCCCGGCCGGTGACAAGGGCCAGCGCCGGTTCCAGCTGGAATGGCAACAGGTCGATGCGGGCGTGTGCGGCGGCACCCAGTTGCGCCGGTGAGACCGCACGCGTGATCAATTCAGCACATGCGGTGCGCCAGGCCGCGAAGCTCACCGATCGCGTGTGCCGCTCCGTTCTCAAGGGCTCCACATCGTCGAATGGGTGGAGCACGTGCGACGTGCGCGGATGCCCGACGCTGTCGTGACCCGCGAGCGTGAGCAGCCGGCAGGCGCCGTACGGCGTCACGTCCTGGATCACCCAGGCGTGCCGGCGCACGCGCACGCAATCGCCAATCCCAGGTTGCAGATTCTCCATCGCTCCCCACGTGTGTCGATCGCCAGGACATCAGCGCTGGCGAGGTGACAGAGGCGAAAGTGCCCGGAATCCGAAGGTGGGCACACCTCCGGCCGGTGCATGGGCAAGGACGGTACCGTGGTCGTTGGGGAAGGGCGGGAAGGGGAGCCCGTCACCACGGGGCCGTGTGGGCTCCGTGGTGAGGTGGCTGGCGCGGTCGTGGCGCCGACTACTTCTGCGACGCCTGCCTGGCCACGCGTTCGGCGGCCGCCGCAGCGGCTGCGGCATCTCCGAGGTAGTAGTGCCGGATCGGCTTGAGGTCGGCGTCGAGTTCGTACACCAGCGGAATGCCGGTGGGGATGTTCAGCTCGACGATGTCGGCTTCCGAGACGTTGTCGAGGTACTTCACGAGTGCCCGCAGGCTGTTGCCGTGGGCGGCGACGAGGACCCTCTTGCCGGACGTGATGGCCGGCGCGATCGTGCCGTGCCAGTAGGGCAGGAAGCGCGCCACCGTCTCCTTCAGCGACTCGGTGAGCGGCAGTTCCTCGGGCTCGAGGCCTGCGTAGCGGGGGTCGCGCGACGGGTGGCGTTCGTCGTCCACGGTGAGCGGGGGTGGCGGGATGTCGTAGCTGCGCCGCCAGACGAGCACCTGTGCGTCGCCGTGCTTCGCGGCGGTTTCCGCCTTGTTGAGCCCCTGGAGACCGCCGTAGTGGCGCTCGTTGAGGCGCCAGCTCTTCTCGACCGGGATCCACATCTGATCGAGCTGATCGAGTGCGATCCAGAGCGTCCGGATGGCGCGCTTGAGCACCGAGACGTAGGCCTGGTCGAACACATAGCCGCCTTCCTTGAGGAGGCGGCCCGCCTCGGCGGCTTCCTCGCGCCCCTTGTCGGAGAGGTCGACGTCGGTCCAGCCGGTGAAGCGGTTTTCCCTGTTCCAGGTGCTCTCGCCGTGGCGGAGCAGGACGAGCTTGTACATAGTTCCTCGCGGACGTGAGGCTCAGCGGCCGGAGAGCGCCTTGATCGCGGCGCGGCCGGCGTACTTCGCCGCCGTCCCCAGTTCTTCCTCGATGCGGAGCAGCTGGTTGTACTTCGCGGTGCGGTCCGTGCGGCTGGCCGAGCCGGTCTTGATCTGGCCGGCAGCGGTGCCGACCGCCATGTCGGCGATCGTCGCGTCCTCGGTTTCACCCGAGCGGTGCGACATGATGGTCGCGTAGCCGGCGTCGGTCGCCATGCGGACGGCGTCGAGGGTTTCGGTGACCGTGCCGATCTGGTTCAGCTTCACGAGCAGGCCGTTGGCCACCTTCTCGGCGATGCCGCGCCTGAGGATCTCGGGGTTGGTCACGAACACGTCGTCGCCGACGAGCTGCACCTTGCTGCCGAGCTCCTTGGTGATGAGCTGCCAGCCTTCCCAGTCGCCCTCCGCGAGTCCGTCCTCGATGGAGATGATCGGGTACTGACGGATCCAGTCGGCGTAGAGGTCGACCATCTGCGCCGAGGTGCGCTCCGCTTCGCCCGACTTCTTGAACACGTAACGCCCGCCACCAGCCCAGAGTTCACTGGAGGCGACGTCGAGTGCGATGAACACGTCGTCGCCGGCCTTGAGTCCGACCTTGCCAATCGCCTCGAGTACCACCTCGACCGCCTCGCGGTTCGACTTGAGGTTCGGCGCGAAGCCGCCCTCGTCGCCCACGCCCGTGCTCTGGCCGCGCCCCTTCAGGATGCCCCGAAGGGCGTGGAAGATCTCCGCCCCGGTCCGGAGGGCCTCGGCGAACGACGGTGCGCCCACCGGCATCACCATGAACTCCTGGAAGTCGACGCTCGAGTCCGCGTGTGCGCCGCCGTTCAGGATGTTCATCATCGGGACCGGGAGCGTGTACGCCGTCGTGCCATAGAGCGCGCCGACGTGCTGGTAGAGCGCCAGCTGCCGTGCAAGCGCCTCCGCCTTGAGCGCGGCCATCGAGACGCCGAGCAGGGCGTTGGCGCCGAGCCGCGACTTCGTCGCGGTGCCGTCCAGGGCGATCATCGCGGTGTCGAGCGAGCGCTGGTCGAAGGCCTGCCCCTCGAGCGCCCTGGCGAGCTCGCCGTTGATGTTCGCGACCGCCTTCCGCACGCCCTTGCCCAGGTAGCGCGCCTTGTCACCATCGCGCAGCTCGAGCGCCTCGCGTTCGCCGGTCGATGCGCCGGACGGCACGGCGGCCCGGCCCATGACGCCGCCCTCGAGGGTCACGTCCACTTCGACGGTCGGATTGCCGCGGGAATCCAGGATTTCGCGGCCATGCACTCGGGTAATCTTCACGGTTCAGGCTCCTCCACCACGCCGGTCGGCCTCGGCCTCGTAACGCAGGGCCTCGTCGCTGAGCGGGGCAATGAATGGTTCGTCGTCGGCGGTGACGACCACCACACCGTTCTCGGTGACGGTGTGCCGCCGGCGGTCTTCTTCGAGGTTGTAGCCGATCAGCGCGCCACGCGGGATCAGCAGATCGCGGTCGATGATTGCGCGCCTGATGCGCGCGTGGCGCCCCACGCGCACGCCCGGCATCAGGATGGATTGCTCGATGTGGCAGAAGCTGTGGACCCGCACGTTGGGGCAGAGCACGCTGCCGTAGATGCTGCTGCCCGACACGATGCAGCCCGGCGAGACGATGGAGTCGAGGGCCTGGCCACAGCGGCGGCCGGTTTCCGCGAACACGAACTTCGCGGGTGGTGCCTGGGGCTGGTAGGTCCGCAGGGGCCACTCCGGGTCGTACAGGTTGAACTCCGGGTTGACCTGGCAGAGGTCCATGTTGGCTTCGAAGTAGGCATCGAGCGTGCCGACATCGCGCCAGTACTTCGAGGCCTTCTTGTTCTCGTCGTAGAAGCTGTAGGCGTACACCGGGGCGCTGTGAATCAGCGCGGGGATGATGTCCTTCCCGAAGTCGTGGTTCGTGGGCCGGCTGGCGTCCGCCTCGAGTGCCTGGATCAGCACGTCGGTGTCGAAGATGTAGACACCCATCGATGCGAGGGCGACGTCAGGGGAACCCGGGATGGGGATCGGCTGCTTCGGCTTCTCCTGGAAGCCGGTGATCCGCTCCTGCTCGTCGATGGCGACCACGCCGAACTGCGTGGCCTCGTGCAGCGGCACCTCGATGGCGGCCAGCGTCACGGCCGCGCCACGCTCCTGGTGGGAGCGCAGCATGCGGGCGTAGTCCATCTTGTAGACATGGTCGCCCGAGAGCACGATGAGGTAACGCGGGTTCTCGCGGATGATCGAGTAGAGGTTCTGGTAAACCGCGTCGGCCGTGCCCTGGTACCAGTGCTCGCCCACGCGCTTCTGGGGCGGCAGGATCTCGATGAACTCACCGAGTTCCTCCGAGACGATGCTCCAGCCCATGCGGATGTGCCGGTTCAGGGAGAGCGACTTGTACTGGGTGGCGATGAAGATCCGCCGGAGCCCGGAGTTGATGCAGTTGCTCAGGGCGAAGTCGATGATGCGGTAGGGACCACCGAAGTAGACTGCCGGCTTCGCGCGGTCCTTCGTCAGCGGAGAGAGGCGTTCGCCGGCTCCGCCGGCCAGCACGATGACCAGGCACTCGTCGAGCAGCGCGGGCATGGTTCAGCTCCTCCGGGTGGGGGCACCCGTCGGGATACCCCGGAACGGCGCGCACGGGCCGCATCCCGGTCGGGCCGGGGTCGCAATTGCTGCAGGGCTGGCGTCGATGCGTGTCATCGCGGGGCCGTAGGCGGGAACGTCTATAGCATAAGCAAACCAGGGGCGGTTGGCGCGAAATACTGCCGGGTCGTTGTTTGACTTGGCTTCGGCCGCCCCCCTATGATTGGCTGTTTTCGTGTTACCGATTTCTTATTGGAGAAGACCGAATATGGTGATTCGGCGACGTGCACTCGCCCTCGCTTCCGCAGCTTTCCTTCTCGTCGCGGCGACCGCGTCGTCCGTGGCCGCGCAGCCGCGCCCGCTTACCAAGGACGAAGAGCGGGAGGCGAAGGCTGTCACCAAGGCGCTCGGCGATGCCCAGCAGGGCAAGCCGGTGACCAACGACCTCGGGCTGACCTTCGTGCGGGCCGACGCCCTCCAGGCCCAGGCCGACAAGAACATCATGGCCTTCGGCCTGACGCTGGACCCCGCGAAGGCGCCGTCGGGCAAGATCTTCATGATCTGGCGCGTGTTCCCGGAGGGGTTCGATCCGAAGGACAAGAAGCTCGCCCCGGTCTTCGAGAGCTTCAGCAGTGCGACGCTGGAAGGGCAGCCGCCGTTCCTCGGTCGGCTGATCCTCGCGCCCGCCGGCAAGTTCGAGGTGATCATCGGCGCGCATGAACTCGTGGAGGGCAAGGCCAGCAAGGCGCCGGTGTCGGTGCTTCGCCACACGGTCGAGGTGCCTGCGCTGACGGGCGGCAACTTCATGGTCTCCGGCCTCTACCTGTTCCGCGCCCGCAAGTACGAAACCCCGCTCGCCGACATCATGGAGCACCCGTACGGCACGCCGGAGGAGGAGAGCCTCCCGCTGGACAACCCCACGCTGACCAAGGCCGAGGGGTTGCGCGTCAACGGCATGGTGTTCAACGCGACCGGTCGCGTGAGCGTCGAGTACGTCGCCTACAAGGACGGGGCAACCGAGCCGTTCAAGCGCTGGGCCGCCGCCGAGATCGATCCTGCCCGCCAGGGGATTCCCGACCGCGTGCCGTTGACCGACTTCGAGCCCGGCAAGTACCGCCTCGAGATGAAGCTGACCGACAAGGGCTCGAACAAGACCCTGACCGAGTCGCTCTCGTTCTCGGTTGCGCCGTAGCCTCAGGTTCCGTCCGATTCCGGACCATGCCGGCGTGCCAGCCCGAGAGGGGGGCTCGCCGGCGTGGCTGCCGAAGGGAGCCGGCGGTGGTGCCCTTCGTGGAGTGAAGTGTTCGATGGTGATACGGCGACCTGTTCTCGCCCTCGCGTCCGCCGCGCTCCTGCTCGCGTCCCTCGTGTCTGCGCAGCCCGCCGAACAGGCCCGCAAGCTGAGCAACGACGAGAAGAAGGAGCTGCAGGTCATCACCACCCTTCTGGCCGCGCCGCAGCCGCCGGCCAACGACCTGGCACTCGCCTGGGTCGGCAGCGATCTTCTCAAGGCCCAGGGCAACAAGGAATACCTACCGTTCACAATCGCCCTCGACCCGTCCAGGCTCACCGGCCGGACGATCGGTCTCTATTGGCGGGTGGTCTCGAAGACCGCACCTCCTCCGGACCCGAAGGCGAAGAAGGACGAGCGGGCCCCGCTCTACGCATTCGAGAATTTCCATGTGGTCGACGTGGAGCCGGGCGGCACGCTGAAGCTGAGCCGCTCGTTCGTCGTGCCCCCGGGCGACTACGACCTCTACGTTGTGGCCAAGGAGCCCGAGCCGAAGAAGAAGAGCGACGGTCCCGCCAGGGCCGGCGTCCTCCGGCAGGCCATTTCTGTGCCGGACCTCTGGAACGGCGAGCTGACCACCAGTTCCGTGATCGTGGCCGAGCGCATCGATCCGCTGCCCGCGCCCCTCACGCCGTTGCAGCAGGAGGAGCGTCCGTACGCCCTGGGCAACATGGAAATCGAGCCGGCCGCTGGCACCCGGTTCGCCAAGAAGAACGAGCTGACGGTCTTCCTGTTGATCTATAACGCTCGCGTGGACGCCTCGAACGCCCCGGACGTCGTGGTGGAGTACAACTTCTACAACGTGGCCAATGGGTCCGAGAAGTTCTTCAACAAGACCAACCCGCAGGCCCTGAATGCCCAGACGCTGCAGCCCGGCTTCGACGTGGCCAGCGGCATGACCAACGGCCAGACCATCCCGCTGGCGTCGTTCCCCGAGGGCGACTACCGGATGGAAATCAAGATCACCGACAAGCTCGCGACCAGGTCGATCACGCGCGACGTGAAGTTCACGGTCACCGGTTCGTAAACGAAGATCGGCGGACGCCCCGGGCGTGCCGCGGTTCTGGACACATGGCAGGAGCAACCAGCGTTCTGGCGTCGGCGGCTGTCGGCAGCCTCTTGGTTGTGGGAACGGCTACGGGAGCCCTCGCACAGGGGACTCCGCGACTGGCCGCCTCGCCGGCTGTACGCCCGGCCTCCGCCGCCGCGTCCGGCGGAATCGCCGGAGTCGTGCTGGACGAGCGCGGCACGCCGGTGCAGCATGTGGTGGTCTCGGCTCTCGGCGCCGTCACGACGCTGGCGGTCACCGACGCCGACGGTCGTTTCGAGTTCGGCACGCTCGTGCCGGGCCCCTACCTGCTCCGGGCACACCTGCCGGGGTTCGTCGCACCCAGGGCGCAGGTCATCGAGGTGAGCCCGAGCGCCCGGACGACGTCGCGCATTGCGCTCCGCCGCGAACGGGCCACGCCAATCCTTGCCGCCGGCATCGGCGGTGAATTCGGAACGCAGACCGCCGCGCCAGTACCTGCTGCCGCGCCTGCCGGGACAGCGGCCACGGCCGCGCCCGATGACGAAGAGAACCACACGGAAACGGCCTGGCGCATCCGCCACGGCCGGCGCGGCATCCTGAAGGACGCGCGGCTCCCTGATGTGCTCCTCGCCGAGGCCGATGCGGACGCGGACGATGACGCGTCCATTCTCGAGCAGCTGGCCGGCACCTCCGGCCGCGTGGTCAGCCTGTTTGCCGATGCGCCGATTTCGGGCCAGGTCAACCTGCTCACCTCCGGCTCGTTCGACTCGCCCCAGCAGCTCTTCTCCACCGACACGGTCGCCCGAAACATCGCCAACGTGCGCCTCGGGGCACCGGCCGGTGAGCGGGCCGACTGGAACGTGGCCGGCGCCCTCACGCAGGCCGACATCTCGTCGTGGGTGGTCAGCGGCGCCTACTCGATGCGTGCCCCGGCCCGTCATCGCTACGACCTGGGCATGAGCTACAGCACCCAGCGGTACGACGGCGGCAACCCGCTGGCCCTGCGCGAAGTGGCTGACGGCAGCCGCAATGTGGGCACGGTCTACGCGTACGACAGCTTTGCCGTGACGTCGTCCACCACGCTGGCCTTCGGCGGCGAGTACGCCCGGTACGACTACCTGACCGGCCGCTCGCTGCTCAGCCCGCGGCTCGCGGTGACGCTCACGCCGGCTGCCCGCACCCGCATCACCGGGTCGGTGTCGCGCAAGGCGCTCGCACCAGGGGCGGAGGAGTTCCTGCCCCCGGGTGACGCCGGCATCTGGCTCCCCCCGCAGCGGACATTCTCGTCGCTGAATCCCCGGGCCGGCCTCACCGCCGAACGCACGCTCGCCACCAGCGTCGGCCTGGAACGCGACCTCGGCCTGTCGACGCTGGCGGTCCGCACCTTCCGCCAGCGGGTCAGCGACCAGCTCGTCACCGTGTTCGGCGCGGAGGTGCACGGCCAGCCGGCCGCCAAGATCGGTCACTACCTGGTCGGCAACGCCGGGACGCTCGACACCCAGGGCGTCAGCGCCGAGTTCCGGGCTGTGATCGCCAGCCGCGTGCATGGCTCCGTGCAGTACTCCGTCGCGCGGGGACAGTTCGTGCAGGCCGGCCGCGACACCCTGATGGTGCTCGCGCCGCTGGGCGCCTCGACCGAACGACAGACGATTCAGGACGTCACGGCCAGAATCCAGACCGACGTACCCGAAACGTCGACGCGGGTCTTGATGATCTACCGGCTCAGCAACGGATTCGCCCGCAATGTCTCCCCCACGAGCGGGATCCAGCGTGGCATCGACAGCCGTTTCGACGTGCAGATCCGCCAGTCACTTCCCTTCATGAACTTCAGCAGTGCACGTTGGGAGATGCTGCTCGCGGTCCGTAACTTCTTCCGCGATGCCGCCTGCGACCAGTCCTTCTACGACGAACTCTTCGTCGTCCGCCCACCGAAGCGGATCGTCGGTGGTGTCACCCTGCACTTCTAGGACAACGGCCGGTCATCCAATTTATCGGATGGCCTGACCGAAATTCCGAAGTTCATTGGTTTTCGGCCAATTTCCGCCCAGAAAGTGCACACCCCGTTCGCCACTGCAGCCCTAGGATGTGACGATACGCGACGTGTCTGTCGGTTGAGTCACCGGTGAGACCGTCCATTCCTGACGCGATGGCGATTTCACCCGTTCCCTTCCCGGCTCACGACGAGCGCTACCGCTCGTCCGGCCCCTTCCGGCCAGAGGTGCCGGAACCGGCGTGGCGTGCCTGGGTGAGGCCCGTCTTCATCGTGGCCGTCGTCGCGGTCCTGGTGACGCTCGGGATTGCGAACATCGCGATGCGCGCGAAGTGGCACGAGGTGGAGGACGGGGTTCTCTGGGGTGCGCGTGCTGAGGGGGTGACCGCCATCGAGGTGGCGGTCGATTCGCCGGCGGCCGCCTCTGGCGTCCGTCCGGGCGACGTGCTGCTCGCGGTGAACGGTGTGCCGGTCGAGTCGCCGGCCGACGTGGTCGAGTACCAGCATCAGGGCATCGCCGGCACCCGCCTGTCGTACACGCTGCTGCGGATCGGCAGCCAGGAGGCGCTCGAGGTCTCGCTTGCGCAGGCCAATCGTCCCGCCTCGATGTACTTCGTGCTCGCTGGCGTCGGGCTGTTCACGCTGCTCGTCGGCGCGTCGGTCCGCCTGCGGCGTCCGCGCGACCAGGCCACCCTGCACTTTTTCTGGCTCTGTGTCGCGTTCTTCGGTGCCTTCACGTTCTCGTTCAACGGCCCGTTCGACCGGCTGGACTGGACCTTCTACTGGGGCGACGCCGTGGCCATGGCGTTGCTGCCGCCGCTCCTCCTGCACTTCACGCTGGTCTTCCCGGAGCGCCCGTGGAACCGCGGGTCCCGGTCGCGCCGCCCGTTCGTGCGCCTCCTGCCGGCGATGTACCTGCCGGCCTTCGTCCTCGGTGCGGCGCGGATTGCCGCCGTGTCGCGCGGATCATCGGACGGCGCCCTGCTCTCGCGCACCCTCGACCTGCTCGATCGCCTCGAACCGGTCTACCTCCTCGTCTGCGCCATAGCCGCGATCGTCGTGCTGGCGCGGGGCTTCGGCGAGATCACGTCGCTGACGGGCCGGCGCCAGCTTCGCTGGATTGCCTGGGGATCCGTGCTGGGCGTCGGGCCGTACGCCCTCTTCTACGCGCTGCCCTGGGCCTTCGGCATGAACCCCCCGCTGGCACTGCAGCTCACGGCGGTGCCGCTCGGCCTCGTGCCGCTCGCGTTCGCGTCGGCCATCGTGCGGTACCGGCTCCGCGACGTCGAGGTCATCATCAAGCGCGGACTCGCCTACACGGCCTTCCTCGGAGCCAGCGGGCTGCTCTACCTCGCGATGCGGAAGTCCGTGGGCTTCGTGTTCGCCGATGAGAGCGATCCGCACAACTGGGTGGTGGCCGCGCTCGCCACGATCGTGGTGGTGCTGCTCGCGCAGCCGGTGAAGGATGCCGTGCAGAACGCGCTCGACCGCGTGTTCTACCGCGACCGCTACGACTACCGACGCGCGCTCGTCGGTTTCGCACGCGACCTCAATGCCGACCTCGACGTCGTGCGCCTGAGCCAGCGGCTGGTCACCCGCGTGGTCGAGACCCTGGTGGTCGACCAGATGGCCCTGATGCTGGCGGACGAGCGGCTCGGCGACTTCCGTTCGATCGGCGACTTCGGCTTCCAGCAGGACGTGCCGCACCTCTGTCGGTCGTCGTCATTCGTGCCGCGGCTCGACACGAACCACACGATCGCACTGGACGATCCGATCGCCGCCGCACGGTTCGACGCCGAGGAGGTCGAGTTCTGGCGCGACCATGGCATCTACTACTTCGTGCCGTGCGTCTTCGAAGGCGCGGCCATTGCCGTCCTCGCCCTGGGCCGGAAGGAGTCCGACGAACCCTTCAACAGCGAGGACCTGGCGCTGCTGTCCGCCGTCGCCGGGCAGGTGGCGACCGCCATCGAGAACGGCCGCCTGTACCGTCAGCTCCACCTCAAGGCCGAGGAGCTCGGGCGGATGCGCGAGTTCAACGAGAACATCCTCGAGTCGCTGGACGACGGCCTGGTGGTGTTCGACGAGCAGGAGCAGATCATCCGCTGGAACCACGCGCTCGAGTCGTTCTACGGGGTCACCCGCGCCGAGGCGGTGGGGCGCCGCCTGCAGGACGTGTTCGACGAGGAGTTCGTCGGGGCGCTGAAGGCCGCGCGCGACGAGAACCCGCTGGGAGCCACGCTGTTCAAGGTGCCGCTCCAGGGTCGGACGTCGGCCGATGAGGATGAGTCCTCCTCGTCGCCGAGGCTCCTGGTGAACGCCACGGTCGTGCCCCTGCAGTCGCACTCCGGGTCGGACAGTGTGGACGGCACCATTCTCCTGCTGGAGAACGTCACCGACCGGGTGCGGCTCGAGGAACAGCTGCAGATCTCGGAGAAGATGGCCTCCATCGGCCTGCTGGCGGCGGGCGTGGCGCACGAGGTGAACACGCCGCTGACCGGCATCTCGAGCTACACCCAGATGCTGCTCGAGAACGCGGATGCCGCCGATCCGCGCACCCAGATCCTCGAGAAGATCGAGCGCCAGACCTTCAGGGCGGCCAAGATCGTCAATGGCCTGCTGACCCTCTCGCGGCCGGGCACGCCTGGCGGCGAGCGTTCGCAGGTCGACCTCAGCGCCGTCGTCAACGATGTCTACTCGCTGCTGGAGCACCAGTTCGAAGCCGGCCGGATCAAGGTCCGCCGCGAGCTGGCGCAGGAGCCGCTCCTGGTGATGGCCATCGAGCACCAGCTGCAGCAGGTGTTCCTCAACCTGTTCCTCAACGCCCGCGACGCCATGCCGAGGGGCGGCTGGCTCACGGTCTCGACCCGCACCGACGGCACGTCGGCGCTCGTGGAGGTGGCCGACACCGGGTCCGGTATCCCGCCCGAGCAGCTCGCGCGCATCTACGATCCGTTCTTCACCACCAAGGCCATCGGGCGCGGCACGGGCCTTGGGCTGTCCATCTCCTACGGCATCGTCCGCGAGCACGACGGCACGATCCGCTGCGACAGCGCGGTTGGCCAGGGGACCCGGTTCACGCTCAGCCTGCCCACCCTGGCCCTGCCGGCCCGCCGCAGCGCGGTCCGGACATAGCACCGGCGGACGCTTCGACCCTCATGGCGACCACACGAAAAGGCACCATCCTCGTCATCGACGACGAGGAGATCATGCGCGAAATCCTGGAGGCGCTCCTCACCCGCGAAGGCTACGACGTGAAGCTCGCGTCGTCTGGTGAGGAGGGGCTCGACCTTGCCCGCGCGCTGCCGTTCGACGCGGCCGTGGTCGACATCATGATGCCTGGCATCAATGGCATCGAGACCCTCGAGGAACTGCGCCGGATCGACGAGGACCTGGCCGTGATCATCATCACGGCCTACGCATCGGTCGAGAGCGCGATCTCCGCCATGAAGAGCGGCGCGTTCGACTACATCACGAAGCCCTTCAAGAACGAGGAGGTACTCGTCGTCATCCGGAACGCCATGGAGCGGCGTCGCCTGGTGCACGAGAACAGGAACCTCCGGCAGAACATCCAGGAGCGCTACCACAAGTTCGGCAACATCATCGGGCGCAGCCCGAAGATGCGGCAGGTGTTCGACCTGATCATCCAGGCGGCACCGAGCCGATCGAGCATCCTCATCCAGGGCGAGAGCGGCACCGGCAAGGAGCTGGTGGCCCGCGCCATCCACGCCAACTCGTCCCGGTCCGAGCAGCCGTTCGTCGCGGTGAACTCGGGCAGCGTCAGCCCGGAGCTGCTCGAGTCGACCCTCTTCGGCCACGTGCGCGACGCCTTTGCCGGCGCGGTGTACCCGAAGAAGGGGCTGTTCGACCTGGCCGACCGCGGCACCCTGTTCTTCGACGAGATCGGCAACGTGCCGCTCGACACGCAGTCGAAGCTGCTGCGCGTGAACCAGGACCGGGAGTTCACCAGGCTTGGCGGCGTCGAGTCGGTGAAGGTGGACGCCCGGATCATCGCCGCCACGAACCTCGACCTGCGGCAGATGATGGAGGACGGCCGCTTCCGCGAGGACCTGTTCTATCGCCTGCACGTCATCACGATCAGCCTGCCGCCGCTGCGCGGGCGCAAGGATGACATCCCGCTGCTCGTCCAGCACTTCCTGAACAAGTACGGCGACGAGAACCGCAAGGAGAGCCTCGAGCTGGCGCCGGATGCGCTCGACCTGCTGACCGAGTACGACTGGCCGGGCAACGTCCGCGAGCTGGAGAACGTGATCGAGCGCGCCGTGGTGCTGACCTCCGGGCCGCGCATCGGGACCGAGCTGATTCCCGATCACGTCCGCCGGGCGCCCAGCTTCCACATGCCCCAGTTCGTGGTTCCGCCAGAGGGCATCTCGTTCAAGGATGTCATCACCGACTTCGAGAAGCGGCTCATCGAGTCGACGCTCGAGGCGGCGGGCGGCGTCCAGAAGCGCGCGGCCGAACTGCTGCACATCAAGCCGACGACGTTGAACGAGATGATCAAGCGCTACGACATCCGTCCACGACGCAAGCGGCAGGGTGGCGGAGGCCCGGATCCGTCGTCCGAGCATCAGGGCTGAGCGGGCGGGCGCGGCGACCGGCGACCGAAGGCTATCGCGCGTTGCGGACCTTGGCGAACACGCGCTCGTACTTGCCGAGCACGACATCCCAGCGGTAGTTCTTCCGCACGTAGTCCCGTCCGTTGCGGCCCATCGCCGCCCGCAGCCGCCCGTCCGCGAACAGCAGCTTCAGGCATTCCACGAACTCGTCGCGGTCGGCGTACCAGAGGCCACCGTTGCTGCGGACGCAGTGCTCGACCAGGACTTCGCTCCTCGCGTTCACGAGTACCGGGGTGCCGACAGCCATGGCCTCGAGCGCCAGCAGCGACAGGCTTTCGTAGGGTGACGGGCACACCACGACCGTCGCGGCCTCGAGCGCCTGGGTGCGCTCGATCTCGCTGAGCAGGCCGGCGAAGCGGACCGAGGGGTCCTCGGGCAGCGACATGAGCTTGGCGCCCATGAGCGCAAGGGTCCCCTCGCCGCCCTCCTTCACGTAGGTGCCGAAGTACTCGAGCAGTTCCTCGCACCCCTTGCCCGGATCGATGCGGCCGCCGTACAGGGCGAAGGGGCCGTGAATGCGGTGCCGCCGACGGAAGACGGCGCCCCGGGCCGTGAGATGCGACGGGAACTCGCGGGCCGACGGCTCGTCGTCTGGCGCGGCTTCATCGACCGCTGCCGCAGGCTCCGCCCCGGCGTCCTGGCCGGCGACGGGCGCCTCGTCCTCGGTCCGCTCCGGCATCCGCGGATAGGGCTGCTGCTGCGGGATGTCGATCCCCACGCCGACGAGTTCCTCGAGCAGTGGACGGTCCGGGAACTGCTGCTGCACGAACTGGCGCTCCGCGTCGGTGAGGTAGAAGATCGCCGCGGGCTTCGTGAAGACGTCCTTGTAGATGTCCAGGTAGATCGCCGGCTCGTCGTGCGCGGTCGACACCAGGATGCTCCGGCCAGGGTTCACCTCGAGGCCGAGGACGGTGGTGGCGTACAGGTACGTGAAGAAGATGATGACGTCGTACTGCTGGTGCTGGCGCTTGAGGTGCTCGATGAGCGCCGGGCACCAGGGGCCCTGCTGCTTGAGCCACTCCATCTCGTCAGCGCGCGTGTGCGGGTTGTTGTAGATCCAGTCCGAGTACGCGTTGAACGACTCGGTGTCGCGCGTCCGGGTGCATGCGAAGCGCCGGATGTTGACCCCCCGCACGCGGTCGGTGCCCTCGGGATACTCGTTCTTCCAGGTGACGTAGTCGCGCGCGCAGGTGGTGAGGACATCGACCTCGTGCTGCGTCGAGAGCCGCTCGGCGACCAGTCGACAGAGCTGCTCGGAGCCGCCGAGAACTTCGGCGCCATAGCGCTGGATGACGAAGGCTAGTTTCATGACGGGTAGCTGCCACCAGAGTATGCGAGGAGCGTCGAGAGCGCACCCTCGATTCGCGCATCGCCGAAGTCGGCCAGGCGCCGGCGCTGTCCGGCGATGACCGACGCCCGAAGGTCGTCGTCGAAGGTCAGGAGGCCGAGCAGTTCGGCGGCATGCTCCATGTCCTTCGGTGCGAACTGGACGCCGGCCCCGCCGAGCGTCTCGGGGACCGCCGCGGCCGAATAGGCCAGCACCGGGACATCGGCAGCCATCGCCTCGAGCAACGGTGCGCAGAAGCCCTCGTGCTCGCTGAGTGAGATGTAGACCGCCGCGTGCCGGTAGTACACCGCGAGGTCCTCGTCGGGCACCGGGCCCGTGAAGACGAAGCGGTCGCCGAGCAGGCGGAACTGCGCCATCATCGCGCGGATCGACTGGTAGTAGCGCGGCACGGCGTCGTGCTTGCCGACGAAGATGAAACGGTAGTAGGCGTCGACGTAGCGCTTGTAGTGCTCGGCCAGCTTGAGGTGGTCCTCGATCTTCTTGTTGGGGGCGATGCGTCCCACGAACAGGAAGTTGACCAGGTCGTCGCTTTCCAGCACCTTCTCGAGCGCGGGCCGGCGGACCGGGTTGCGGATGCGTGACAGGTCCACGGCGAGCGGCAGCACACCGGTGGGGGCGAACCCCATCGCCTCGAGCTCGGACCGGTTGAACTCGGAGACGCCGAGCGCCAGGTCGACCCGTCCCACCAGCGAGGCCAGTTCCTGCCGGGCGAGCGAGGCGAGGCGGAAGAGCGCCGGCTCGTAGGGGGCGAAGAAGTGGGCCGGGGTCACGTTGTGGTACTGCAGGACCCTGCCGTGGCCGAGGCCGGCGAACGCCTCGGTCATCGGGGACGGCAGCGCGTAGTGGAAGATCGTCAGGTCGCCGCGCCGTGCGCCACCGTCCGAGAACGGGAGCACGTCACCCTGCAGGACGTCATCGATCGTGAGCGCGTAGATCTCGGAGTCGTGCCCCATGGCGCGGAGCATGGCGCGCATCTTCCGGGCGCTGTCGCCGATCGCATCACCCTTGTGGGCCGCCGGCACCCACTGGTTGACGATCACGCCGGCTCCTCGGGCAGCGCGAAGAAGGCGGACGGGCGCGTCCGGCGCAGTTCCTGGAGCTGCTCGAGCGCATCGAACTGCTGCCAGAAGTCGAACGCCACGTGCGGGACGCCCCGTCTCGGCGCCTGGAGGATCCCGTCGACGAACCCGAGGAGGGTGCGGTCGAAGTCCTGGGCCTGCAGGCGGTCCACGGCGGCAAGCTGGCCCTCGACGATTCGGTCCTGCAGGTCGGCATTCGAGAGGATGCCGTCCATGAGCGCCGCCACGTAGCCGGGCTCCTTCGTGTCGAAGAGGACCCCGGCGCCGTCCATCGTGGCCGGCACGGCGGTGGCCGCGTACGCGAGCACCGGGATCTGCTTGTAGAAGGCCTCGATGAGCGGCACGCAGAACCCCTCGTGCTCGCTGCAGCAGAGGAACAGGTCCGCCGTCTCGTAGTAGGCGATGAGTTCGGCATCCGACACGTGCCCGGCGAAGTGCACGTGCTGCAGGCCGAGTTCGCCGACCATGTGCGTGAGGGCCGCGAAGTACCGCTCGAAGACGCTGAACACCCCGGCGATGATCAGCCGGCTGCGCGGGTTGAATCGCGTGTGGTAGGCATGGAAGCAGCGGATCACGTCCTCGATCTTCTTGTTCGCGATCACGCGACCCACGAAGAGGATGTTCGTCCAGTCGTCGTCGAACTGCTGCGCCACGAGCCAGTCGGCAGGATTGTCGAGATGGGCCAGGTCGGGCACCACCGGGAGGACCGCGGTGCGCGGGAAGCCCAGGGCCTCGAGATCCTGCCTGTTGAACTCCGAGTCGCCCAGTGCCATGTCGCAGCGGTCCACGTATGCGTGGATCTCGCGCCGGCCGCGGAAGCACTGGCGGGCGAGGGTCCGGTGCACGGCCGCGAAGTACTCGGGCGGCGTGATGTTGTGGTAGATGAGCGCCATGCGGTCGGGCAGGGCGTACGCCGTGCGTGACGCCTTGGATCCGATCGAGAAGTGGTGCAGCAGCAGGTTCTCGGGATCGCTGGCATCCACCAGTTCCCGGTAGTCGCGCGTCAGCGACTCGAGGCGTGGGTCGGCGGTCTCCACGAAGATGTCCGACTGGTATCCCGCGGCGCGAAGCACCCGCTGGATGCCGAGCACCTCGTGACCGATGGCGTCCCCGTAGCCGAGTGTCGCCAGGACCTGGTGGACCGCAGGTCTCGTGCGGTTCATCGTGACGCGCCCGAGCCCTGGCCGGACGGCCGACGGCCGCGCTGCCCCTGCGGCCGGCGACCGCCTGAGCCACCGCTCCGCTGGTGCGAATGACGGCCGCGGTCACGATCCTGGGCCTGTGGCGGTCGCTCGGCCTGCGGCTGCCGGCGTGGCACCGGCGGCGAGATCGGGCCCGACGGCCGTGGGATGGTCATCTCCGGCGCAGTGGAGGGGCCCGAGGGGAGTGCGTCCACGACCTCGGTTGCCGGCCTGCACCTGTCCTTCCGGCGCTCCATCCACCCGGGCATTGGCTCGAAGCCGCCGCCGCCAGATGCGGAGAGCCGGTGCAGCATGTCGAGGTACTTGCGCTCGATCACCGGCCAGTCGTAGTTGTCGCGATAGTACTGGCGGCCGTTCCGTCCGAGGCTGCCAGCCACCCACTTGTTGAACTCGAGCGCGCGCAGGGTTTCCACGAACTCGGCGGTGTTCTCGTAGTACAGCCCGGCGTTGCTCCGGATGCACTGCCCCTTGAGGACGTCGCATCGGGCATTGGCGAGCACCGGCTTTCCCATCGCCCAGGCCTCGAGCGCCACCATCGAGAGGCTCTCGAAGAACGACGGCATGATCAGGACCTCTGCGCCGGCAATCGCGTCGAACTTGTCCGTGTCGTCCACGAAGCCCAGGTGGCGGATGCGCGGATGCTTCGGGATGTCGAGGATCGAATTGCCGACCAGCACCAGCGTCAGCCGGCCGGCGCCGTGTCGCAGGTAGGTCTCGAAGTGGCGGAACAGATCCCGGCAGCCCTTGTTCTCGTCGATGCGACCGACGTAGATCGCGTAGGCACCGCGGATGTTGTGCTTCTGCCGGAAGCGCTGTGGCTGCGGGTTCTGCGGGACGTCAGAGCCGATGCCGACCACGACCGAGGGGACCTGCTCGTTCTGCGAGACGGCCTGGATCATCGTCCGCTCTTCGGGCGAGTTGTACATGAGCGCCCGGACGCCCCGGAAGATCGGCGCGAAGATCGAGAGGCCGACCGCCGGGTCGCGCTCTGCCGTCGGCACCAGGATCGCCTTCGTGCCCGCGGCCCTGGCCCCGTGGAACGCGTGGTAGTACCGGTAGCTGAAGAAGATGCAGAAATCGAACTCGCCGGCGTGCTTCGAGATGTGGCTGACGAGGCTGGGGCTGGTCGGGCCCTCGGCTTCCAGCCACTCGAGTTCGTCGGCGACCGAGTGCGGGCGCGCGAACACCGTGTCCGACAGTCGCCCGAAGGTCAGCGGATCCCGCTCGTGCCTGACCGGGAAGCGGCGGACCACGATGTTGTTGACCCGATCGTCACCCGGCTGCAGTTCGTTCCGCCAGGTGACGTAGTCGGTGGCGCATGTGGTCCAGACCTCGACCTCGGCATGCCGTGCGAGATGCTCCGCCACGTACCGGGCGTGCAGTTCGGCGCCGCCGTTGATGGAGGGACCGTACCGCTGGACGACGATGGCGAGCTTCACTGCTCTGGCGTAGCGGGCGTGTCACCCGCCGGCTCCGGCGACCCGGACGTCGACTCGGCCCTCGGGGACGCAGCGGGCGAACCGGCAGGATCGCTCGCGGCCGACTCCGCTGGGTGGGCCTGGGCGCCAAAGGCATGTTCGAAGGGGACCGGGCGCGTGGTGCGCACGTCGCTGGCGTCCCCGTCCGACTCGGGTGACGGGGCCGATGAAGACGCCCCGACCTCCGCGCCGGTCTCCGCGTCACCATCTCCCTCGCCGTCGTCCGGTCCGCCCTGGTCCTCCGATTCCTCGGTGCCGGCTTGAGTGGGCTGCCCACCCGTCATCAAGGCAGCGGCTGCACCGCTGCCTCGGCGGCCACGACGCCTGCGGCGCCGGCGGCTCCGTTGACCCGGACCCTCGGCAGCGGCCGCGACGTTCTCGGCGTCCGCGACCGGCGTGTCGCCCGTGGCCTCCGGGGTTGCAGCCGCTGGTGCGACCGGCTGGGGTTGAGGTGGCGCGGCCTGGGGGGCGGGCTCCTGGCGCCGCGATTCCTGGCGGCGGCTCTCGTCGCGGCGATGGTCGTCGCGTCGGCCGCCCTCCCGTCGGTGGTCCTCGCGCCTCGGTTCGTCGCGCCTGGTCTCACGCTCGTCGTCGGCCGGCTTGTAGACGACCGCACCCTCGAGCGCGCGGGCACGCCGTTCGTTGAACTCGAGGCGGCTCGACAGCGACTCGATGCGCATCTTGAGGTTCTTGACCTCAATCCCGAGCCTGGTCGTTTCCATGACGAGGTTGTGCATCACCTCGTAGTGCAGCTGGTCGAAGGCGTATCGCGCGGCGTCACGCTTCGCCTCCCGTTCCGCGAGGGTGGCGTTGAGCCTGGACTGGATGTTCAGCGCCTGGATGAGCGGATTCGGGTTGAAGAACAGCTTCAGGATCGGGAGCAGCAGCTTCCGGATGGCGCGGAGCGGGCCCCGCGTCGACTCGAAGAGAGTCTGCGCCTCGAAGGCGTAGTTCGGCAGCTCAGGCGGCGCATAGGGCGGCTGCGCCTTGCGGTACTGCTCGAGCAGGTCGGACCGGACGCCGCGGGGATCGAGGAACTTCTCGAGCTTCACGCTCGCCAGTTCGCGGATCTCGGCCTCGGTGTAGTCGACCCCGCGCTTCTCGCGGATGCGGGCGCGGATCTGCTCCATGATCTGCTCCACGTTGACCGCATCGGAACGCACGTTGAAATCAGGCATGGTCAGGGTACGAACGGGTGGTAGATGATCAGCACCACCGCGATGACCCACAAGGTCACGCAGGCAAGCAGCGGCCGGTCGTTCAGCAGCAGGTCCGACGGGTTTCCGCCCTCCTCGCGCTGGTGCACGAGGTACAGGTAGCGGAAGATTCCATAGATCGCGAATGGAATCGTGAGACCCAGCCACGACGTGCCGAACTTCTGCTCGGTCTCCGGGCTGATCGTGTAGAAGATGTAGGCGATCAGCGTCGATGCCGTGACGACAGCGATCATCTGATCGAGCAGGTACGCGGAGTACTCGTCGAGGATGGGCCGGTGGCTCGCGGCTCCGTCCGCGAGCAGCACCAGTTCGTGCCGGCGCTTGGCCAGCGCGATGAACAGGGCGCCGAGAATCGTGCACACGAACAGCCAGTGGCTGATCACCACGTCGATCACGACGGCACCCGCCATGGCGCGGAGCACGAATCCGATCGCCAGGGTCAGCGCGTCGAGGATGACCATGTGCTTGAGGGTGGTGGAGTAGAAGGTCTGGAGGGCGAGGTAGATCGCCGCCACCAGCGCGAACTGCCGGTGCAGGAGCACCGCCCCGCCGAGTCCG
>WBZO01001295.1_pt2 | contig 37379 bp, 29 predicted proteins | sample 5204261 | NCBI WGS metagenome assembly WBZO01 (sample SAMN12412400, study PRJNA552823) | activated sludge metagenome | isolation source: activated sludge from anammox sidestream of wastewater treatment plant... | place: USA: North Carolina | collected 2017-09
CTTCGACGAGGTGCACGAGCGCATTTCCGACTATCTCGAATTGCAGGTCAGGCAGCGCGAGCTGCAGCTGTACCTGCGCGAACTGCAAGAACGTTTCCAGGTGCGCGGGTTGGATGCGATCGAGGCTGAAGCGGCCTGATTCCACCTGTTGCCGGTGTTGCCCTGCATTCAATCTCAAGCGGAAGCCAATTCATGCAAGACCTCTCGCAGATCAGCAGCGCCCGCCAGCAACGGGCGTTATGGCTCAGTACGTTCGCCCTGGGCGTCTGCTTTGCCGTCTGGGTGATCTTTTCGATCATTGGCGTGCAGCTGCAGAAGGAATTGAGCCTGTCCGGGACGCAGTTCGGCCTGCTCGTCGCCACCCCGATCCTGACCGGTTCGATCAGCCGCCCATTGCTGGGCATCTGGTCGGAAATGATCGGCGGCCACCGGGTGTTCGCATTGCTGATGCTGGTCGTGGCCGGCTTCACCTTTGCGCTGCCGCACGCCACCTCCTATCCGGTGCTGCTGCTGTTCGGGCTTGGACTGGGCTTGGCGGGCGGTTCGTTCTCGGTGGGCGTGGTTTACGTGTCGACCTGGTTTCCGCGCGAGCGCCAGGGCGTGGCGCTGGGCCTGTTCGGCATGGGGACGGTCGGCTCCGCGATCACCAGCTTCTCGGCGCCGCTGCTGCTGGCGGTGATGGACTGGCGTCAGGCCGTCAACATCTACGGTACGCTGATGCTGGCCACGGCAGTGCTGTTCTTCCTGTTCGCCCAGATCGACCCGCAGCGCCTGGCGGCGGCCAACGGCAAGCCGGCGAGCCTGGCCGAGCGGTTGGCGCCGCTGCGCAATCTGCAGGTGTGGCGTTTTTCGCTGTACTACTTCCTGGTGTTCGGCGGCTTCGTGGCACTGACCTCGTGGCTGCCGCGCTATTACATGGGCGTTTACGGCGTCGACATCAAGACCGCCGGCATGCTGGCGGCGAGCTTCGGCGTTCCAGCCACGCTGTCGCGCGCAATCGGCGGCGCACTGGCCGATCGCTATGGTGCGCGACGGATGATGTACATCTCCTTTTCGGTGTGCATGGTCGGCTTGTTTCTGCTGTCGTATCCCAACACCCATTACGTGGTCGAGGGCATTCGCGGTCCGATTGCGTTCACCATCGCGCCGACCATGGCCGAACGGGTGGTCGTGCTGTTCATCCTCGGCTTTGTGATGGCGCTGGGCATGGCGGCGGTGTTCAAGCACATTCCGACCTACTATCCGCAGCACGTCGGTGCCGTGGGTGGCGTGGTCGGCATGATCGGCGGCCTTGGCGGCTTCTTCCTGCCGATCGCGTTCGGTCTCATGAATGATCTGATCGGGATCTGGAGCAGCTGCTTCATGCTGCTGTTCGTGATTGCGCTGGGCAGCCTGCTGTGGATGCACTTCGCCATTCTGCGCATGAATCGCAGCCGGCACCCGGAGTTGCGGGAGGACACCGACCTGCCGGAAATCATGGCCGCGCAGGAGGCGGTTCGCCAGGCGCGCATCGCAGCCGACGCCGCCACCCAGGCCGCGCGTGCGGCAGCGGCAGCTGCCGAGGCGGTGCGCAAGCGTGGCAGCTGAGATGCAGCGCCGGGGGATGCCAGCGGTGCCCACCAACGAGACTGCACATCGGCCATGACGACGCTGCAACCCATGATCGACCTGCGCGGGGCAGGCACCAGCCTGACCCCGCAGCGCGCGCGTCTGCTGCAGGCGCTGGAAGCGCACGGTTCGATCAGTGCCGCCGCACGCGCGGTGGGGATGAGCTACAAGGGCGCCTGGGATGCGATCGCCGCGCTCAATCAGCTCGTGGGTGAGCCGCTGGTGCAGGCCGAGACGGGCGGCAGTGGCGGTGGTGGTGCGCGCCTGACCGAAATGGGGCGGCGCGTGCTGGCCTTTCATCAGGCGCTGAGCGCGCTGCAGGTGCGTCTGCTGGCCGGGCAGGCCGTGGTGGGCGACCTCGATCAACTGCTCAGACGATTGGGAAATCTCATGCTCCGAACCAGTGCCCGCAATCAGTTCGAAGGTACCGTGCAGTCCATCGTGCGTGGCGCGGTGAACAGCGAGGTGGTGCTCGATCTCGACGGGGGAGATCGTCTGACCGCCATCATCACCAATGCCAGCGTCGACACGCTGGGGTTGCGTGAAGGCGGCAGCGCGATCGCCTTGGTCAAGTCCTCGTTCGTGGTGCTGGCCGCACCGGGCGTGCGTACCAGCGCACGCAATGCGCTGGCCGGCAGCGTGCTGTCCTGTCAGGAAGGCGCGGTGAATGCCGAGGTTGAGCTGCAGCTGACCGGTGGCCGCCGCCTGGTGGCCACCATCACCAACGAGAGCGCAAAGGAGCTGGGTGTCCGCAAGGGAACGCCGATGCTGGCCTTGATCAAGTCATCGCATGTGATCCTTGCGGTTGCGGTGTGAGCGATCCCGCCGGCAGGTGCCTGGCGGGATCGACTGCGGTTTCAGAAGCGGTAGCTGAGATTGGCGAACCAGCTGCGTCCCGGCATCGGGTAGCCTTCGGCCAGCTCATACCACTTGTCGCCGAGATTGCGCGCGCCGGCTTCGATGTCGAGGCTTTCCAGCGGCGACCAGACCAGCTTGGTGGCGACGGTGACGTAGCCGCCCAGGCGCAGGAAGCCATTCTGCTGGCCGGGGCCGTTGTAGGTCACGATGCGTCCCTGTTCCGCCTCGCTCGACAACACCGCCTTCCACTGCGGCGAGAACGTCCATTGCCCATAGGCGAACAGGCGCTGGCGCGGGCTGTTGGTCAGCTTTACGGCTGGATTGCCAAGGTTGTCTCGATCCAGGAAGGTGTAGGTCACCCCCATCTGCCCGTGCGCGCCGATGGACTGCTGCAGGAACAGTTCCACGCCGCGGCTGCGCGCCTGGCCGATGTTCTGCGCTTGATCGCAGATGCTGCTGCCGCATTGGTCGGAAGCGACCTGGGCGTCCTGGATCAGGTCGCTGATGCGGCTGTGGAACACGCTTGCCTCCAGCTGCGCGCCCTGCCAGGGCTGGCCACGCCAGCCCAGTTCGAGATGGCGTGCGACTTCCGGTTTGAGATCTGGGTTGGGCAGCGCGCGGCCCATGCGTGCGGAGTAGCGGTCCTTGATGGTGGGGAAGCGGGTCTTGTGCGAAGCACTGGCGAACAGCTGCCCGTGCTCGCCAAAGTCGCGCAGCAACTCGATCAGTGCGTTGTTGGCACTGGTTGCGCCGGTGGGCCAGAAGTACACCTCCTTCGCATCGCGCTGCTCGTGACTGGCGCCCAGGCGCAAGGTGTGGCTGTCGCCGAGGGTAATGCTGTCCTCCAGTGCCAGCGAAGTGGTCACGTCGCGGTAGTTCTTGGTGGGTGATTTGGGGTTGCTGTCGCGGTGGCGGTCGTCCTTGTAGTGCACGGCCAGATGCAGGTCGTGATGCGTGAAGGGCTGGGTGGCCAGTTCGATGCTCGCACCGCGCGTGCTGTCCGCGTACTCACTGGGGAAACTGGTGTTGACGATGGGTTGGCGGTAGCTGGCGTTGGTGTAGGCCTCCAGGCCATTGCCATAGCGATCCTCCCAGGCGCGCAGCTTGAGGTCGGTGGATTCGCCAAGCCCCAGATTGCCGATCAGGTACAGGCTTTCCTTGTCCCACCATGGCCAGCGCCAGTAGCGGATGCCGCTGCTGGCGCGACCGGTGTAGACCGGGTTGCCCTTCTCGCCATCCTGGCGCACGTAGCCTATGGCGAATTCGTTGCGTGCGCCGGGCGCGTAACCGAGTTTGATCGACGTGCGCCGATCCTCGCGGTACGCGTTCTCGCGCTGATCACCGGTGTCGGTGGGCGGATTCTTGTAATCCCTGAACCCACCCGGCAGCGGAAAGCCATCGGCATCCAGCCATGAGGTTCCGGCCTGCATATACCAGTTGCCATGGCGCATGCCGACATTCGCCGCGGCCTTGTGCTCGCCGCTGCTGCCGACGCCGACGCGCAGGTCGCCTTCCAGCGCCCGGGTGGGCTTGCGCGTGACCAGATTGATCGCGCCGCCCAGCGTGTTCGGCCCGTACAGCAATGAAGCCGCGCCCTTGGCCACGCGGATTTCGGCCAGGTCGAAAGTGGTGAAGCGGCCGAAGTCGATGTAGCCGTCGTATGGCACGTATTGCGGGATGCCATCGAGAAACACCGGCACCTGGCGCGGGTCGAAGCCACGCACGTACACCAGCGATTCGTTGCGGCTGTTGTGGGACAGGTTGACGCCCGGAGCGATGACGACGGCTTCCCCCACGGTTTCCCGGTTGAGCTGGTCGAGTTGCTCGCGGGAGAGGGTGGATTCATCTGCCGAGGAGGATGTGGATGCCCGGCCCTGCACCACGACACGTCCCAGCTCGAACGGCTGGGCCGTCGGATCGGGAACATCGTCGGCATGGGCGACGGTCAAGCCGGCGAGGCCGGCGAACAGGGCGGTGACCAAGGTGTGGCGATGAAGCGGGAGATGACGGTGGGACATGGCGGTTCTCGGTGAGGATGGGGAAAATCGCAGGCACGACGAGACACGACCGATCTGCCGGCGATGCGCAGAGCGGGGCGGGATTGCGCCGTGATGCGAAGGACGGTGCGGCGGACTCGCGCCGCCCGTCGGGCGGGCTTACTTCATGCGCAGGACTTCGATGCCGTTGAGCCAGCGCACATGGCGAGGGCCGGTCTTGATGTCCTGGCCCGAGATCAGCAGCAGCTGGCCTTCACCGACATCCAGCGGCTTGCCGTCCTTTTCCCAGGCCACCAGCACGTCCTTGCCGATGGCGGTGTTGTACAGCTCGTTCCACGAGAACGTGACCACGTAGCCATCGGTGGCGCGGGCCACCACCACCATCCGGCGGCCGTCCTTGTGCCCGTCCAGATCCAGGCCGACGTGGTCGAGAACGTCGGTCAGGCGCACGCCACGGAAGTTGCTGACCTTGGCCACGGTGGCGCCCGAGGCGCAGACCACGTCGACCGGGCCGGTGTCGCGCACCGCCAGTTTGCGGATGGCCTCCACGTCGAGTTCGGTGGCGGCCTTGACCGCGCCGGTGATGCGCAGCGAATGGCTGGGCGTGCCGTTGGCGGGCGGAGCGGCGAACGCACCCGAAGCGGCGGGGAGCAGCAGCAGCGACAGCAGGATGGGTTGGATTTTCATGGAAGCCTCGCTATGTGATTGTGTACATATCGAGGGAAGAATAATGCCGGCTGCACGCGGGTGACTTGATCGGAGTCAAGCCGGGAATGAGGTTCGCGGGAATGGCCGGCGCGGTGCGGCGCCGGATCAGCGGGCTTGCAGCTGCACCAGCTCGCCGCGCCGGTCCACGGCGAGAAAGCGGGCGATCTGGCCGCCCTTGATCTGCTCGACCATCATGCGCAGCGGCTGCACGGCCTCGTCGCTGTTGGGCGCATGTCCGCCGTGCCCGGACATGGCGGCCACGAACAGGATGTCCCAGCGCATGCCGGTGTGCGCCGACTCGGCGCACAGCGCCTCGAAGCTGGCGATCTCCGCCGGCAGCTTGTCCACGCACAGCACCGGTGCCAGCGCGCCGCCTTCGCCGCTCTCGAACTGGCGGCGCTGTTCGGCGGTGGCGTCACGTGGCAGTTCGGCGGCGGCGAACACCAGCAGCAGCCGCTGCGGCTCGGGTTCGGCGTGGGCGGCAACGAGCAGATCGGAAAAGGTTTCAAGCGACATGATGCGGTGGATGTGGATCGAGGAAGAGCAGCTTACGCGATTCCCGCGCGCGTCCGGTTGACAGGCGTCAGGCCGGAGGTCGCAGCGCGGGCGTCACGGCGCAGGCTCGGGGGCGCTGATGCGCTGCCAGTAGCGACGCAGCGCGCGCAACTGGCCGGTGAACAGCAATACCCAGGCTGCCGCGCCGACGACGAATGCCGCATGCGGCAGCAGGCCCAGGAAGTGCAGATCCATCGCCTGCATCATGCGCAGCGTGCTTGCCGCGTACATGCCCAGCGGGAACACCGCACCCCAGTACATCGGGTCGTAGGTGAACGGAAAGCGGCGCACGCCATGACGCCAGATCGCCAGCACCGCGAGCATCGGAATCCACCAGGTGCCGGTGGCCCAGTAGAACACCGTGAAGCCCTTGATGAAGGGCAGCATGGAGTTCAGGAACGGCGCATGCGGCGTGTTGAGGATGAGCAGCGAACCAGCCAGGGTCGAGATCGCCATCGCGCCCATGTTGATCCAGTACGGCGGCGACAGGTCGGCCGGCGAGAAGGTGAAGAAGGTGTAGCGGTAGAAGATCAGCGACATCATCCAGATGTACAGCATGCCGCCCCACAGCCACATCGAAAGGGCGAAGAAATTCATCTCCAGCCGCAGCGGCTGTGCCATTTCCGGGGCCAGCAGCGCCGCCAGCACGCTCATCGACTGGGTCGCCACCACTGCCAGCAGCCAGCCACCATTGATGCCGCGATCCAGGCCCGGCTTGGTCTCCTTCACCGTGAGCACGGTGAAGATGGTGTAGGTGAGCACCACCCAGGCGACCAGGCCGATGCACCCCAGCGCCAGTGCAATGCGCACGCTGCCGCCGATCAGGAAGCTCTGGCTGCCGAGGATCGAGCAGGCGGCGACGAAGGTGAAGAAGCCCGGTGCCGCGGAATGGCTGAACAGGTCGTCGGCGACATACCGCGGATGCCAGATCGCACGCGCCAGGGCAAGCGTGCAGATAACGGCGAACAGAACCCAGTTGAGTGCCAGCAGCGCCATCGGCAGCTGCGGGATGTCCATCAGGTGCGCGGCCAGCGACAGGATGCCGGTGGCCATGACCATGCTGAAGTAGCCCGGAGACATGTGGGTCACCGCCGTGCGCACGCGCGGCAGCACGGCCTGCATCATGCGGCCCCCTGCGCATTCGCGCGGATCGCGGCCCACAGGGCGTCGACCCGCTTCTCCACCGCGGCATCGGGCACGATGGGACGTCCCCATTCGCGCGTGGTTTCGCCGGGCCACTTGCGCGTGGCGTCGATGCCGAGCTTGGAGCCCAGGCCGGCGACTGGGCTGGCGAAGTCGAGGTAGTCGATCGGCGTGTTCTCGACCAGCAAGGTGTCGCGTGCCGGATCGACGCGCGTGGAGACCGCCCAGATCACCTGCGACCAGTCGCGGGCGTCGATGTCCTCGTCGACCACGATGACGAACTTGGTGTAGGTGAACTGGCGCAGGTACGACCACACGCCCATCATCATGCGACGCGCATGGCCGGCATACTGCTTGCGGATGGCGACGACCGCGATGCGGTAGGAACAGGCTTCGGGCGGCAGGTGGAAATCGACGATCTCCGGAAAGACCTTCTGCAGGATCGGCACGAAGACCTCGTTGAGCGCCATCGCCATCACCGAAGGCTCATCGTGCGGCGCGCGCCCCATGTAGCTGCCGTGGTAGATCGCGTCGCGGCGCAGATGCATGCGTTCGATGGTCAGCACCGGGAAGTGATCCTGCGCGTTGTAGTAGCCAGTGTGGTCGCCGAACGGTCCTTCGAGTGCGGTATCGCCGGGATGGATGAAGCCTTCGAGCAGGATTTCGGCCCCCGCCGGCGCATCCAGCCCGGTCAATTCGCTGTGCCACAGGCGCGTGCGCTGGCCGCGCAGCAGGCCGGCGAATTCGTATTCGGACAAGGTGTCGGGCACCGGTGCGACGGCAGCCAGCAGAGTGGCCGGATCGACACCGATCGCCACCAGCAGTGGAAACTTGCGCTCGGGATGCGCGGCGCGCCAATCGGCAAAGTCGAGGGCGCCGCCGCGATGCGGCAGCCAGCGCATGATGACGCGGTTGCGCCCGATCACCTGCTGCCGATAGATCGCCACGTTCTGCCGCGGCTGGCGCGTGCCGCGCGTGATGACCAATCCCAACGTGATCAGCCTGCCGGCGTCGCCGGGCCAGCAATGCTGGATCGGCAGGTCGGCAAGATCGACGTCGGCGCCGCAGCGCGTGTGGTCGAGAAACGGCGCCTCGCGCACCTGCTGCGGCGCGACGTTCGCCAGCTGCGCCAGTTCGGGCCATTGCGCCAGCGCCTGGCGCAGCGTCGACGGCCAGCGCGGTTCCTTGATCGAGGCCAGTAGCCGGCCGAGTTCGCGCAGGCTGGCAATGGGGCGGTCGGCCAGCGCCATCTCGATGCGACGACGGTGGCCGAACAGGTTGCCCAGGTAGGCATGCGTGGCGCCGAGCGGCTGCTCCATGAGCAGGGCGGGGCCGCCTTCGCGCAGCGCGCGCAGGCTCAGTGCGGTGGACTCCAGGTGCGGATCGACCGGCGCGGACACACGGACGAGCTGCTGCTCGCGTTGCAGTCGCGCGAGAAAGCCGCGCAGGTCGTGGTGGCTCACGCAGGAGGCTCCGGAGGTTCTGGAATGGCCAGGCCCTTGGCGTCGAAATCGCGCTGCAGGCGCTCGTGGATGGCGCTGAGCGTGGCGATGAAACGCTCGCGCGCGGCATGCGAGTGGGGATTTTCCTGCTGGATCGCCGCAAACAGGTGTCCGGCGTCGCCGCGCACCGCGGCGAGCATGCTGGTGAGGCCGAGAAACGAAGGGGGAGCCATCGACAGATCCTCGCCGATGCCCATGTCGACCAGCGCCTTGGCGATGTAGAAGGCCAGCGCGTGGGTTTGCGCCATTGCCTGGTCATGCTCGTCGGCATTGCGCAGCAGCACTTCGCACCCCAGCGCGGCAAACAGTGCGGAGGCGCGTTCGGCAGCCGACGGGTGGCGTGTGCTGGGGCAGATCACCACGCGCAGCGGACGTTCGCCACGCGCCAGGCTGAGCGGGCCGAACAGCGGATGCGTGCCGGCATGCGGCACGGCATCGCCCAGCAACTCGTCCATCCACGCGCAAGGATGTTGCTTGACGCTGCCGACATCGATCACGGTGTGCTGCGGGCCGAGCAGAGGGCGCAGGGACTGCAAGGTGTCGCGCATGTGCCGGATCGGCACCGCAAGCACAACCCATTGCGCCTGCGCGAGCGCGGCGGCGCTCGATGCGGCGACCAGCTGCGGCGGAATCGCTGCACCGGGGTCGACGACCTGCACGCGATGACCGGCCTGGCTCAGCAGCGTGGCGAAGGCCTGGCCGAAGCGGCCATAGCCGAACAGGGCGACAGTCGCCGCCGTCATGTCGCCTCCGGCATCGGGGCGCTGCCATCGCACAGGCAGGCATCCAGCCGCGCGCGCCATGGCGCGGGATCGATGCCGCGCGATTCCAGCCAGGCGGCGTCGAACAGCGTTTCGGTGTAGCGCTCGCCGCGGTCGCACAGCAGGGTGACGATGCTGCCGCGCTCGCCGCGCGCGCGCATCGCGGCGGCCAGTTGCAGGCAGGCGACGAAGTTGGTGCCCGAGGAACCGCCGTAGCGGCGGCCGAGCAGGGCGTCGAGCAGCCATGCGGCGGCAATCGATGCGCCGTCGCACACTTCGATGACGCTGTCGACGACGTCGAACAGGAAGCCCGGTTCCACGCGCGGCCGGCCGATGCCTTCGATCAGCGTCGGCTGGCTTGCGCAGGCGCCGGCATCGCGGGTGCGCCAGCCATGCACGTAGGCGCTGCCGGCCGGCTCGGCCACGCACAGCCGGGTGGGCAGGCGGCGGTAGCGCAGATAACGGCCAATGGTTGCCGAGGTACCGCCGGTGCCGGCGCCGCAGACGATCCAGCTGGGCTGCGGATGCGGTTCGTGGGCAAGCTGGCCGATGATCGACTCGGCGATGTTGTTGTTGCCGCGCCAGTCGGTGGCGCGCTCGGCGAGGCCGAATTGGTCGAGATGGCAGGCGCCGCGCGCGGCGTGCTCGGCGGCGCGCGCATGCACGGCGCAGGGATCGTCGACCAGGTCGCAGGAACCCCCGAGCGCCTCGACCGCGCGGATCTTGGCAGGCGCCGTGCGGGCCGGCATGACGGCGGTGAAGTGCAGGCCGAGCATGCGCGCGAACCAAGCTTCGGCGATGGCCGTGCTGCCCGAGGAGGCGTCGACGACCGACTGTCCGGCGTGCAGGCGACCATTGCACAGCGCGTACAGATACAGCGAACGCGCCAGCCGGTGCTTGAGGCTGCCGGTTGGATGCGAGGCTTCGTCCTTGAGGTAGAAGTCGATGCCGCAGAATCCCGGCAGCTCGATCTTGAGCAGGTGCGTGTCGGCCGAGCGTGCGGATTCGCGGGCCAGCGCGTCGATGGCGGCATGCACCCAGGCACGGTCGTCGGTGGTGTTCACGCAGATCATGGAGCGCTCCTAAGTCGTCAGCGCCGCGGTGCAGCGCGTGAGAAAGTCGAAATAGCGCTCGATGTAGCTGATGCCGTTCTCGTGGTCAATCAGATAGGGGTTCATCAAGGTGTGGCGCAGGATCAGCAGATGATCGGTGTCGGCGTCGAAGCTGCCGGGATCCAGCCCCAGATCGCCGAGGATGCGCGCGGTTTGCCGCGCGCCGAGCAATTCGGTGCGCAGGCTGGTCAGCGAGCCGAAGAACTGCTTGAGCTGCAGCGGATGCTGCGGATCGGTGCGCAGTTCGGCGTAGAGCCGGCGCACGAAGGCGTTGGCGCCGGCGACCGCCGTGTTGCCATTGGGATTGAAGGCCAGGCAGGTGAGATTGCTGTCCGGCTCGAAGGGCACGCGCACCTGCAATCGGTCGGCGACCTGCTCGGCAAAGCGCAGCGCATGCTGGTAGAAGATTTCGGTGGAGCGCACGGTGATCCGCGGCAGGCGCCCGAAATGGCGGTGATCGAGCGGCAGCACCTTGTGCATGACGTAGGCCGCGGCCGCGGCGGCGCCCGGCTTGGAGCCCTCAGGGACGAACTGGCCCAGACCACGGTAGCGGGTCATGTAGTCGGGCAGTGCGTCGCCACGGAACACGTAGTCGGCACGCTCGCCGAGCAGCGCCATGGCGCGGTGATCGCGGCAGACGAAGGCGCCACTGCCAAACGGCAGATAGCCGAGCTTGTGCGGGTCGACGGTCACCGAGTCGGTGTCGCCGAGCGCGGCGAAGGCGGCATGCAGCGGTGGCGACGGAAAGTAGCGGAATTCGGCGGCGATCGCCTCGCGTGTGCGCAGCGTGCCGTCTTCGTTACGGAACAGGGTGGCCAGGTAGCCGCCCCAGGCGGCATCCACGTGCACCGTGAAATCCAGTCCCTGCGCCTGGCTGCGCGATCGCGCGGCGAGTACGCCGTCGACCGGGTCGATGGTGCCGTATTCGGTGCTGCCGAGCACGGCGACGGTCATCAACACCGGCTCGCGTCGGCGGGCGCAGCCGCGCAGTCGTTCGTCCAGCGCGTCGATGTCCAGGCGCATGCCGTGCGTGGGCAGCAGTTCGAGCTGGTCGCGGCCCAGTCCGAGCAGTTTCACACCCTTGCTCCACGAGTAATGTGCGGTGATCGGCGCCAGCACGCGCGGCACCCGCAGGCCTGGGTGGGCGGCCAGGAAGTCGGCGATGCCGCGTTGCTCGATGCGTTCGCGTTCGACGCGGCGCAGCCACTGGGTGCGTTGCGCGGAGGGCTGCTGCGACAGCCATTGCTGCCAGTCCTGTAGCAGGGCAATGCCCTGGGCATGCGACAGGTTGAACGCGCTCCAGTCATCGGGCGGCAGCACCAGGTCGGGCACCTGCGCCGCACGCAGGGCCAGCGGAAAGGCCTTCAGGGCCAGCGCCAGGCGCAGCGCCTGATAGTTGGCCACGGTGCCGCCCGAGGTCAGGTGACCGAACGCGCAGGCCGGCTGTGCCGGGTCGTGCGGATAGCCGAGCATGCGCGCAAGCTGCAGGCCAACCTGCACTTCCATGTCGACGGTGACCGGCGCCACGTCCTCGGTCACGTTGTTGGGGTTGTAGGGCAGGGTGAGCATCTGCGCGGCCAGGCCCGGCAGCAGCAGGTCGGAAGCCATGTGGCCGATGTAGCGCGGGCTGTGGAACGGTACCGATTTCTTCAGGGCCGCCGACAGCTGATGCAGCTCGCGGCGCATGCGCGCCTCAAAGGCCAGGTAATCCGGATGCAGCGCCGCGGTGGTGCCGATCGCCGGCGGATCCTCGGGATGGAAATTGCGCCGCCAGTACACGTGATCGCGCAGGAACTCGACCAGGATCTTCTCCAGCAGCGCATTGTTCTCGCCATACGGGCCGAGAAAGCAGGCATCGAGCGCGTAGTCGCGTGGCGGAGTTGCTGGAGCGGGAGTCGACACGGGAGTCGGTGCGGCCGGAAACGGTGCCACAGCATGCGGCGGCGCTGCGGGTGGCGTACTGATCCAGATCAAATGTGCAGTCGGTGGTGCTGGAAGCCGTTATGCTCATGCGCTGTCCGTATCCGCACCGTCGATGGAGGATGGCCATGTCCATGCGTTGGTTACCTGCCTTGCTTGCCGCCATGTTGTGCACGACACCGGCGCTGGCAGCCGATTTGTTCGTCGATCACGTCAACGGCTACACGCTCGATTCGGCGGGCAGGCTGCAGCGGTTCCAGGCGATGCTGGTGGAGGACGGCAAGGTCGTTGCCATCGGCACGCACGAGGCGCTGGCTCCGCGCGCCGGCAAGGCGCAGCGGCTCGATGGCAAGGGGCGCACCCTGCTGCCCGGTCTGATCGACGCACATGGCCATGTGATGGAGCTGGGCATTGCGCTGCGGCGTGCGGATCTACGCGATACGCGTTCGCTGGCTGCCGCGCTGGACACGATCAAGACCTATGCCGCGAGCCATCCCGACACGCCGTGGGTGCTCGGGCATGGCTGGAATCAGGTGATCTGGAAGCTCGGCCGGTTCCCGACCGCCCGAGAGCTGGATACCGCCATTGCCGATCGCCCGGCGTGGTTCGAGCGCGTGGATGGGCATGCCGGCTGGGCCAACAGTGCGGCGATGAAACTCGCCGGCATCGACGCGAACAGCAAGGATCCGCCGGGCGGGCGCATCGAGCGCGATGCCGATGGGCGACCGAATGGCGTGTTCGTCGATGCGGCGGTCAAGCTCATCGCCAGCAAGATTCCGCCGATGGATGCCGGCGAGGCGGAAAAGTCACTTGATGCCGCGCTGGCGGAAATGGCGCGCGTGGGTTTGACGGGCGTCAGCGACGCGGGAGTCAGTGCCGACACGGTCGCGCTGTACAAGCGTTACGCCGATGCGCACAAGCTCAGTGCGCGCATCTACGCGATGATCGGCGGTACCGGCGAGGATTTCGACAAGCTGGCCGTCGATGGCCCGCTGTCGGGGTATGGCGGTGGCTTTCTCGATGTGCGTGCGGTCAAGCTGTTTTCCGATGGTGCGCTCGGCAGTCGGGGGGCGGCGCTGCTGGCACCGTATGCGGATGACGCGCACAACAAGGGCCTGCTGTTCCACACGCCGGCGGAACTGACCGCGATGATCGCCAAGGCGATCGGCAAGGGATACCAGGTGGGCGTGCATGCCATCGGCGATGCCGCCAACCACGAGGTGCTCGACGCCTATGCCGCGGTCTTCAAGGCCGAGGGCGGCAAGGATCTGCGCAATCGCATCGAGCATGCGCAGATCGTCGAGCCTGGCGACATCCCGCGCTTCCGCACGCTGGGCCTGATCGCGTCGATGCAGCCCACGCATGCGACTTCGGACATGAACATGGCCGAAGACCGGCTCGGCAAGGCACGCATGCAGGGCGCGTATGCCTGGCACACGTTCCTGCAGCAGGGCACCGTGGTGGCGGGCGGCTCGGATTTTCCGGTGGAATCTCCCAACCCGTTCTACGGGCTGTATTCGGCGGTGACGCGGCAGGATCACGATGGGCATCCGCCGGGAGGCTGGTATCCGCAGCAGAGGATGACCCTGATCCAGGCGCTGCGCGCCTTCACGCTCGACGCCGCCTACGCCGAACATGCGGAAGGGACGCGCGGCACGCTGGAACCGGGCAAGTTCGCCGATTTCATTCTCGTCGACCGTGACATCGTCAAGGCACCGCCTGCGCGGATCTGGTCGACGGTCGTGCTCGAAACCTGGGTGGGCGGTCGGCGTGTTTATGCCAAGGGCGGAACCTGAGGACGTGGATTCGCGGTGGCGACGGGTGGGTTCAGTCGAACCCATCGGTGAACAGCACGTCGGCCAGACAGCGGGTGAGTGACAGCCGGCGTGTGTCGAGATCGATCCAGGCGATCACCGGGCGCTGGCCGGCGTCGAGCTTGAAATCGCCATCGCGGATCGCGGTCTGCGCGGTGGCGATCGACACTTCGCTGCCATTCGAGCAGGTGCTGTCGGCGCAGGCGTAGGCCGCCACCTTGGCGGCGCTGAAGCGTGCGAAGGCGGGACGGTCGCCGGGCAGCAGGGCCAGGCCGAGTGGCTGGCCCTCGGCCGCCGGCAGGCTGCGTCGCTGCACGCTGGTGCAGGCCGGAGTTGCGCAATCGAGCAATGCCGGATCGTCGGTGCGGTTGTCGAGCACGAGCGGCCGCTGATCGCTGCGCACGACCAGTGCGGTGTGCCAGGGCATGTGGCGGCCGACCGGGCCGGAAATCTGCGTGGTGGTGATCGTCGAGCAGGCCGGGCTGCCCGAGCACACGCTGATCACGTTGCCGTAGCGGTTGCTCGCCCCGTCACTGAGCAGATAGCTCGCCACCGGATTGCCCTGGCTGTCGAGCGTGAGCGAGTACGCATCGAACTGCGACATCGATGGCGGCGTGTCGAGGATGACTTCGCGGCCGCTGCCCGTGCATTGAGCGTCGGTGCAGAAGTGAGCGACGAGCGCGCCGTGATTGGGGGATGTAACCGGGGCGCGGTACAACAGCAGTGGGTTGCCGTCGCCTTGCAGCAGCAGCGGCAGATCACCGCCGATGCCGCTCGCCACGGGAACGAGGTCGCTGAAGGTCGAAGAGAAGCACGACGCGCTGGTGCAGTCGTACAGGCGCAGCGCGCCCAGGGCGGAGCTGGTGATCAGCGGGCGCTCGTCGCCGCGGATGGCCACGCCGGGATCGCCGAAGCGGCTGTTGATGGAACCGAGCACTTGGCCCGTGCCGCTGCTGCAGGCCAGATCGGCGCAGTCGTAGGCCACCAGGGTCGTGGCATTGGAAAGATCCGTGCTGTAGACCAGCAGCGGGCGGCCATCGGCACGCAATGCCATGCGCACGAAGCCGATCGGATCGCTGCCGGTGGCGACTTCGGTGTTGACCATGGCGCAGGTGGGAAAGGCAGCCTGGGCATTGCCGGCCGCCAGTGCGACGGCCAAGGTCAGGAGAGCGTTCAGCGGATTGCAGGTCTGCATGTCGTGATCCTTACGAAGTCAGGCCCCTGTGACTGCACAGCATTCCCTGCTTGCGCGCCGCCGTCTGCGAGCGGCGTCACGCTGCGGCGGGGACGTGTTGCCATTCGCGCCCCCGCCGCTGCCGTTGGTCGGAAGGCGGCACCATCGCCCGGGGCGGCATGCCGAGGGTCGGAATGAACAAGGGCGCGGCCATGCCGCGCCCTTGTGTCAGCGCCATCGGACGGCAGATCAGCCGGAGAGGCGCGAGTCCGCGCGGGTGTCAGTGGCGCGCCTGGGGGCGATCCACAAGCGCAGTACGAACCAGCCGAACAGCAACGCACCCACCGCGAAGATGGTGTCGCCCGGCATGCGCATCCACACCAGCAGGTGCACGATGGCCTGCTCCATGAAATGTTCGGAGCGGGCAAACCAGTAGCCATGTTCGAGGGCTGCCGACAGCTGCAGCACGCCCAGCGGCAGCAGGGTCAGCAAGGCCATCAGTCCCAGGCCGATGTTCAGCGACCAGAACGCACCGCGCAGCCAGCCGGCATTCCACGCCACGTCGGGCTTGAGTCCGCGCAGGCAGAACAGCATCAGTCCGAGGCCGAGCATGCCGTACACGCCGAACAGCGAGGTATGGCCGTGCAGCGGGGTGAGGTTGAGCCCCTGCATGTAGTACAGCGCCAGCGGCGTGTTGATGAGGAAGCCGAACAGGCCGGCACCGACGAGGTTCCAGAACGACACGGCGAGGAAGAACACGATCGGCCAGCGGTAGCGTTCCATCCATGGCGTGGCGCGTCCGTGCGACCAGGTTTCGTAGGCCTCCATGCCGATTAGTGCCAATGGCACCACTTCGAGCGCGGAGAACGAGGCGCCGAGCGCAATGACGGCGGTGGTCGTGCCGGCGAAATACAGGTGATGGAAGGTGCCGAGCACGCCACCCGACATGAACACGAACGTCGCAAACAGCACGTTGACCGTCGCGGTGCGCGCGTGCACCAGGCCGAGTTTGACGAACAGGAACGAAATCACGGCCACGGCAAAGACTTCGAAGAAGCCCTCGACCCACAGGTGCACCACCCACCAGCGCCAGTATTCGACGACGGCGATGTGGCTGTGCTCGCCCCACATGAGGCCGGCGCCATAGAACGCGGCAATGGCGATCGTCGACAGGAATAGCAGGCCGACGATCGACGCCAGATCATCCTTGCGCTTGAGTGCGGGCCACAGGGCGCGGCCGACCAGCACCAGCCACAACACCAGTCCCACGAACAGGAACAGTTGCCAGAAGCGGCCCAGGTCGACGTATTCCCAGCCTTGATGACCAAACCAGAAATTGTTGGCCAGGCCGAGCTTCTGCATCACCGCGAACCACTGCCCGGCGAATGCGCCGACGACGATGATGAGCAGGCACACCCAGAGGAAATTCACGCCCAGGCGCTGGAATCTCGGTTCGTGTCCGGAGACGGCTGGCGCGATGTACAGGCCGGTGCCCAGCCAGGCGGTGGCAATCCACAGCACCGCCAGTTCGGTATGCCACGAGCGGGTCAGCGAATAGGGCAGCACTTCGGAGATGGCCACGCCGTAGAAATCCTTCTCCACCTGATAATGCGCGGTGATCGCGCCGAGCAGGATCTGGGTCAGGAACAGCGCAATCACCACCCAGAAGAACTTCGCCGTCGCGCGCATCGAAGGCGTGACTTTGAGATTGGCCAGCGGATCACTTGCTGGCGGCACCAGATGCGGTTCCTTGCTGTGCCAGGCGGCATAGTGCCAGGCAAGCAGGCCGATGCCGGCAATCATGAACAGCACGCTGAACATCGTCCACAGGAAGGCGGTGGAGGTGGGCGTGTTGCCGACGACCGGATCGTAGGGCCAGTTGCTGGTGTAGCTGATCGTGGCGCCAGGTCGCGTGGTCACCGTTGCCCACGCGCTCCAGAAGAAGAAGGCGGTCAGCTGGCGGCGATGTTCGGGCGTGTCGACCGTGCCGTCCTTCATCGCATAGGTTTCCCGCAGCTTGGCGGTGGCCGGGTCGTTGCCGAACAGGCTCTCGTAATGCGCGGCGACATTGGAAATGGCCAATGCGCGATCGTCGGAAACGCTCAGCGTGCCGGTGCTGGAATCGTAAGTATTGGTGCGCAGTTCCTTGCGCAGGCGTACCTTCAGGGCTTCCTGCCGTCCCTCATCCAGATCCTTCCACAACGAACCTTCCTGCCGGGCCCACAGTTGCAGCAGCTCATCGGCTTCGCGGTGCAGCCAGTCCGCGCTCCAGTCCGGGGCGATCAGCGCGCCATGCCCCCAGATCGAGCCGAGCTGCATGCCGCCAATGCTTTGCCATACCTGTCGGCCTGCCTGCATGTCGGCCTGCGTGAACAAGGTTTGGCCACTACGGGTGACGACCTTGTCGGGAATCGGCGGGGCTTGCTGGTAAATCTGCTCGCCCGTCCACAGCAGCACTGCAAAAGTAGCGGCCAACAGACTGCCCAGGGCAATCCACAGGCGCTTGGTCGTCGACATCACACGCTCCTCTTTCGAAAGATGAGCGTGATGCTGGCGCACGTTTTTGTGCAATGCACTGACGCCAGTCAAATGAGCGCGGAATCGATCCGCGCAAGGCGCGAATCAGCGCTGCAGAATCGGCCTTGCGAGGTCGAACAGCTCGGCTGGCTTGGCGATCGTCACATGACGGCCGTCGACGTGGATGAGGCCGCGATCCTGGAACCTGCGCAGCACGCGGCTGACGGTTTCCGCGGCCAGGCGCAGGTAGTTGGCGATGTCGCCGCGCGACATGGCGAGGTTGAGCGTGTGCATCGGAAAGCCGCGTTCGGCGTAGCGGCGACCCAGTCCGATCAGGAAGGCGGCCAGGCGCTCGTCGGCGGAATAGTCGCCGGCCAGCAGGGCCGCGTTGCCGATGTCGCGGCTGAGGCGGCGGAACAGCTCGAGCTGGATGGCCGGCATGCGCGCCGCGAGCGTAGCCAGCGCGGGGAACGAGAAGCGGCACACTTCCACGTCGCCGAGCGCAATGGCGTCGCAGGGATAGGTTTCGGGATCGATGGCGTTGAGACCGACCAGCTCGCCCGGCAGATGAAAGCCGAGCACCAGCTCGCGGCCTTCCAGATCGACCAGCCGCGTCTTGACCGCTCCCTGGCGCACCGCGTAGATCGCATTGAAGCGGTCGGCGGTGCGGAAGATCGCATCGCCGTTGCGGTAGCCATCGACATGCTCGACCAGACAGTGCAGGTCGTGCAGGGCCAGCTTGTCCATGCCGTTGCCGATGCACACCGCGCCGAAGGCACAGGTCGAGCAGAAGGTTTGTTCGTCACCGTCGCTGGCAATCGGGTTCGGCGGCGCAATCCGCGTCTGCATCATCAAGAGACCCACATGGCTGGCTGTTTACACGGCGCGCGAATAACGCACGCCGGTATCCGCGCCACCCACGTAGGCATCGAAGCACATGGCGATGTTGCGAAGCAGGAACTGCCCTCGCGGCGTCACCGTGATGCGCTGCGTGGTGCACTCGACCAGGCCATCGTCCGCCAACGGCCGCAGCCGATCGAGGGAGTCGCGGAAATACCGGTCGAAGTATACGAGATGACGCGCCTCGAAGGCTGAAATATCGAGCACGCCGGTGCACATCAGCTGCTGGATCAGGTCGGCACGCAGGCGGTCGTCCTCGCTCAGGCGCAGGCCACGGGCGATTGGCAGGCGGCCGGCATCGATGGCGGCGTAATAGCCGACCAGATCGCGTGCATTCTGGCTGAAGGTTTCGCCGACATGGCTGATCGCGCTCATGCCGAAGCTGACCAGATCGCAGGCGGCATGGGTGGAGTAGCCCTGGAAATTGCGTTGCAGGGTGCCGGCATCGGCCGCCCGCGACAGGTCGTCGTCGGGCAGGGCGAAATGGTCGACGCCGATGTAGCGGTAGCCTGCGGCCGTCAGGCGCTCCACGGCCAGTTGCAGCAGGGCCAGCCGCGCGTTGGCGTCGGGCAGGTCGAATTTGTCGATCTGCCGCTGCGCCTTGAAGCGCTCCGGCAGATGCGCATAGCCGTAGGCGGCGATGCGTTCGGGGCGCAGCGCGATCACCGCGTCGAGGGTGCGCGCGAACGAATCGGTGTTCTGCCGCGGCAGGCCGTAGATCAGGTCGAGGTTGATCGAACGGATGCCGGCATCGCGCGCGCCATCCATCACCTCGCGGGTCTGTTCGATGCTCTGGATGCGGTTGACCGCCCGCTGCACCTCGGGGTCGAAGTCCTGCACGCCGATCGACAGGCGATTGATGCCGGCTGCGGCGATGCGTCGCACGTAGTCACCGTCGCAGAAACGCGGGTCGATTTCCACGCCGAATTCGCGCCCCGGATCGCGGCTGAAGGTGAAATGGCGTCCCAGGGTCTCGATCAGCTCGCTCAGCTGGTCGGCGTCGAGGAAGTTCGGTGTGCCGCCGCCAAAATGCAGTTGGGCAAGGCTGCGGTCGCGCGCGCACAGGGTCGAGACGGCCTCGATCTCGCGGTACAGTCGTGCCAGATAGATCCCGGCCTTGCCGCGATCCTGGGTAATGATGCGGGCGCAGCCGCAGTAGAAGCACGGCGACAGGCAGAACGGCAGATGCACGTATACCGACAGATCGCGCGGAATGGGATCCTCGTTGGAGGCGGCAATCGCCTGGCGCAGCTCGGCCTCGCCGAAATCGCTGCGGAACTGCGGCGCGGTCGGGTACGAGGTGTAGCGCGGACCGTTGACGTCGTAGCGGGCAACGAGGTCGCGGTCGAAGATGGGCGGGACAGGGGGCGATGCGGTCATGCGGACATCGTCGGCAAGCGCCTCCCGGCGTGCATTGACCCGGATCAAGCCGGCCATGCGGGAAAGCGCCGCGCAAGTCCGCGAAAATCCATGCGTTCATGGCGACGGAGGCAGGCATGAATCGGGTCGAAGGCGCGCTGCACGATCTCAACGACCTGCGCCTGTTCGTGGCGGTCGTCGAACATGGTGGGTATTCCGCTGCCGGGCGTGCGCTCAACACCCCCAAGTCGCGGCTGTCCAAGCGCATCTCGCAGCTGGAGGAACGCCTGGGCGTGCGCCTGCTGCAGCGAACCACGCGGCGGTTTGCCGTCACCGAGATCGGCGAGCGCTTCTACGCCCATTGCCGCGCCGCACTCGACGAAGCGCAGGCGGCACAGGACGTCGTCGACACCCTGCGTGCCGAGCCGCGCGGCGTGGTGCGCATGAGCTGCCCGGTATCGCTGACCCAGGCCGTGCTGGCCTGCGTGCTGCCCGATTTCCTCGCCGCCCATCCGCAGGTGCAGGTGCGGGTGCACGCCAGCGATCGGCGCGTGGACGTGATCGGCGAAGGCTTCGATCTGGCAGTGCGGGTGCGCGACAAGCTCGATACCGACGCTTCGCTGGTGCTGCGCACCTTCGGGCATGACCGCGTGCTGCTGGTGGCCAGCTCGCGCTACCTCGATGCACAGCAGCGCCCGCAGACCCCCGAGGCCTTGCAGTCGCTGCCCCTGCTGTCGATGTTCGAACAGGAAGGTGTGCAAACCCTGGATCTGTATGACGAACAGGGGCAGCAGGTCGCGCTTTCGATGCATGCGCGCATTGCCTGCGGGGATTTCGCCCTGCTGCAGGCGGCCGCGGTGCGTGGCCTGGGCATCGCCACCCTGCCCGAATCGGTCTGCGCGCCGGCGATTGCCCGCGGCGATTTGGAAATCGTGCTGCCGGGCTGGGGCATGCGCCGCGGGGTCATGCACTTCGTCTATCCAAGCCGGCGCGGCCAGTTGCCCAGCGTGCGGGCGCTGGTGGAATTTCTTGCCGAGCGGTTGCCGGGCGCGGTGCAGACACTGCATGCGCAATGCGCCGAGACGCCGCGGCCGCGATCCGCGCCGCGCTGAGGTGGAATGACCGCGGCCGAGCGCCTGTGCGGGGTGGCCGTGCGTCGGTGGCTCAGCGCGGCGGCAGGCCGGCGCGCTTGAGTGCGCGGGTGCGCATGCCGATGGTGCCGATCAGGATCGTGCACAACCCGGCTTCGATCAGGGCCGGCACGCGCGCGGCCGGCACGGCCCATGCCGCCACCACGCCATGGCAGAAATAGAACAGGGCGACGATGCCGATCCACAGCAGGGCACGCGATGCACTGGTGCGCAGCGCCAGCAAGGGCAGCAGCAGCGGCGGCAGGGTGAGGGCGAGCGCAAACAGGCCGCGACCATTCGCCGGAGGAGCCAGCCAGACATACCAGGCGGGCTGCAGGGCAATCAGCGCGGCCCAGGCGGCAAAGCCGATGCGCTGCGCGTTCATGCGCCGGACTCCAGCCGCGCCGCCACCGTTGCCACGCGCTGTCCCAGGGCGCGTGCCAGCGTGCGCTCCTCCTCGCTGAACGGGTGTTCGCCGTGCACACCGCCAACATGGGTTGCGCCATAGGGCGAGCCGCCGCTGCGCGTGCGATTGAGCTCGGGCAGGGTGAAGGGCAGGCCGACGATGAGCATGCCGTGATGCAGCAGGGGTAGCATCATCGACAGCAGGGTCGACTCCTGACCGCCGTGCATCGTGCTGGTCGAGGTGAACACAGCCGCCGGCTTGCCAACCAGGGCGCCCGAGCCCCATTGCGCGCCCGTGGAATCAAGAAAGAATTTCATTGGCGCAGCCATGTTGCCGAAACGGGTGGGACTGCCGAGCACCAGGCCCGCGCATTCGGCCAGATCCTCGTGGCTTGCGTAGGGCGCGCCTTCGTCGGGTTCGGGCGGTTGCGCGGACTGGGTGACGGCGGCCACTGCCGGCACGCTGCGCAGGCGGGCGCGCATGCCGGGCACTTCCTCCACGCCGCGCGCGATCAGGCGCGCCAGTTGCGCCACCTTGCCGGTGCGGCTGTAGTAGAGCACGAGGATTTCGCTCATCTGGAATGTCCGGGGCAGCCAAGGGGGGCGCGGCATCGTGGACGCTGCCGCGCGGGAAAGCCGATGCGGCCCGCGCAATGCGATCTGCTAGTCTCGATGCATGCGCGAACGATTGCTGCAGTGTGCCAGATCCTTGCGGGACCGCGAACGCGTGCTGGCGTTCCTGCGTTTCACCTGGCATCGCTTTGTCGAGGATCGCTGCCTGCAGACGGCGGGCGCGCTGGCCTACACGACCGTGTTTGCGCTGGTGCCGCTGACAGCGGCCGTGCTGGGCATACTGGCGGCGTTTCCGGGATTTGCCGGCTGGCGCGGGCGGCTCACGGCCTGGGTGTTCGACAATTTTGTGCCGGCGGCCGGCAGCACGGTGCAGGCCTACATCACGCAATTCGCCGACAATGCGAGCAAGGCGACCGCGATCGGCATTCTCGTGCTGCTGTTCAGCGCGATTTCGCTGATGATGAGCATCGAGGATGCGTTCAACCGCATCTGGCGGGTCAGCGTGTCGCGCAGCGCAGGCGCGCGCTTCCTGGTCTACTGGGCGGCGCTCACGGCCGGGCCGCTGCTGCTGGTGGCAGCGCTGGCGATCAGTTCCTATCTGTTTGCGCTGCCGTTCATCGATGCCGCCGAGGCGCAGTTTTCGATCAAGGCGCATGTGCTGGCGCTGCTGCCGTTCCTCATCGTGCTGGTGGCGCTGCTGGCGGCCTATGTCGTCATCCCCAATCGTGCCGTGCGCGCCCGCCACGCCCTGGCCGGCGCCCTGGTCGCGGCCATCCTGTTCGATGCGGCCAAGCGCGGGTTTGCGCTGTATGCCACGCAATATGCAAGCTACGAGCAGGTGTACGGCGCCCTGGCGATGGTGCCGATCTTCATCCTGTGGATCTATCTGTCGTGGCTGATCGTGCTGCTCGGGGCATCGATCACCGCCTCGCTGAGCGCATTCGACTACCGCCCGGTGGCACTGCGGTTGCCGGCGGGGCAGGAGTTTTCCGGCTTGTTGCGCCTGTTCGGCCATCTTGCACAGGCGCAGCGCGTGGGGCGCGGGGTGCGCAGCGAGGCGCTGCTGCAGGCTGAGCCGTTCCTCACCGACGATCTGCTGCAGCGCTATCTGGGGGATCTGCAGCGTGCCGGGGTGATTCGTCGCAGCGAGGTCGGGGAATGGATCGTGGCGCGCGACTTGTCGACGCTGACCTTGGCCCAATTGTACGAAGAGGGCGGCTATCGCCTGCCGTTGCGGTCGGAGGATCCGGGCGCACTGGTGCGCACGGCTGCAACGCCATTGCTGGCTGCGCTGACGGCGCACACTGGCAAGGTGCTGGAGGTATCGCTTGCGCGGGTGTTTCCGGCGAAGATGGACACCGAGCCGGCGCCCCCGCCCGCACAATCCCCGGAGTCCGCATGAAACGCTTGATCATCGCTGCATTGCTGTTTGCCACTGTGCTGCCGGTCTGGTCGCAGGCAGCCACGGCCGGCAAGCCGGCTCTCAAGGTGGACACGCTCGACGGCCAGACCTTCGATCTGGCCGCCCACAAGGGGCGCTGGGTCATCGTCAACTTCTGGGCAACCTGGTGCTCGCCATGCATCAAGGAAATGCCCGACATTTCCGCCTTCGTCGCCTCGCGCAAGGATGTGGCGGCCATCGGCCTGGCCTGGGAGGACACCGACAAGGCCGAGGTCGAGGCCTTTGCCAAGGCGCATCCGGTGAGCTATCCGCTGGCGCTGGTCGATCTGGATCATGCGCCGGGTGATTTCGAAGCTCCCCGCGGCCTGCCGACGACCTATCTCATCGCACCCGATGGCAGCGTGGCCAAGGTGTTCACCGGCCCGATCACGGGCGAGGATCTGGCCAAGGCGATGCAGGCCTACGCCAAGGACAAGCGGTCTTGACATCGGCATTGCGCTTCATTGTTTTTGGACGCGTGCAGGGAGTGAATTTCCGTGCCGCGACCTGCGTGCAGGCGCGTGAATGCGGCGTGTCCGGATTCGTCAGGAACCTGCCTGACGGCAGCGTCGAAGTGGTGGCCGAAGGCCGTGCCGAGGCCCTTGCACAGCTCGAAGCCTGGCTGCATCACGGGCCGCCGGCTGCGCGGGTCGAGCAGGTCGAAGCGACGGCCATCGCGGTTGCCGGACTGGCCGGATTCCAGCGGCGCTGACGCTGCATGAGGCGCATTCCGGCCCGCCGTCCGCCTGTGTCGCCGGCATCCGTAGGCAGTGCGCCGCCGCGGCATGGCGTGGCGCGTGCCTTGTCCAAGCTCGGGCTGTGCTCGCGCACGCAGGCGCAAGCCATGGTGGCGGCGGGACGCGTCAGCGTGGAGGGACGCGTCGTGCGCGATGCCGAAACACCAGTACGCGTTGGCGTGGATCGCATCGCCATCGATGGGACTGTCGTAACGGCACGCGAGCGCGTGTACGTGATGCTCAACAAGCCACGCGGCCTGATCACGAGCACCGCGGACGAGCGGGGGCGAGACACGATCTATTCGCTGTTCGATGCAACCGCCCTGCCATGGCTGGCGCCAGTGGGGCGGCTGGACAAGGCCAGCGAGGGCTTGCTGCTGCTCAGCAACGACAGCGCATGGGCGGCGGCGATCACCGCGCCGCAATCGCACCTGGACAAGACCTACCACGTGCAGATCGACAGCCTGGCCGACGACGCACTGCTCGCCGCGCTGCGCAACGGAATCGATGATCGCGGCGAGCATCTGGCGTTGAAGGCGGTGCGCGAGCTGCGCCGCGGCGACAAGCATGCATGGCTCGAAATCGTGATTGACGAGGGGCGCAACCGGCAGATCCGCCGGGTGCTCGCCGCCCACGGCGTGGGGGTGCTGCGACTGATTCGCGTGGCCATCGGCCCGCTGGTGTTGGGGACGCTGGCCAAGGGGGCGTGGCGCAGGCTCGATGCCACCGAGGTGGCCGGACTGCGCATCAAGCCACGCTGAAGCGCGCCATGCGCTGCGGCAGCGCCGTCAGTGATCGGCTCTCTGCAGGCCGAAGCTGAATCCGGCCTTGAGAATGGCGGCCACGCGTTCGGCGAGTGATTTGGGCGTCGATGGCGGCGCGGCCGGGGGCGGCTCGGGGGGCTTTTGCGGGGTCTGCCACGAGACATGCTGAGACTGCGCGAGAATCACGCAATGCAGCGCCTCCAGCGCGCAGCGGTTCCACGTCGACCAATGCGTTTCGGGCACCAGCACCCAGCCCGGCTTTCCGGGGGGCGGTTCGTTGGGTTTGAGTGGATCGAATCCGCTGGCCCCCGACAGGGCCAGGGTGTGCGTCAACGCGCGTCCGGACAGGCGGAAGGCAACGCTCTGCCGATACAGCAGCATGAACGGCTTGCCGTCGAACAGCAGGCACTGACGCCCGGCAACGATGCCCATGCGCACGCGCTCATGGCGCCGCAGCAAATAGGAAGCCGTGGTGTCGAACTGCATCCGCGCGTTGGCCATGGCCCGCTCCAATCATCGTCCGGCACATTTACTGTAGCAGACGATGGCACCGGGTCGGCACGCAGGCGTGCGGATGCGATGTCGAGCGATGCGGGCTGGTCGATGGCGCTAAGATGCACGTTGCATGGAGGGGGATATGGCCAGAAAGTCCTCGATTCAGGCCGAAAAGAAACCGTCGCCCGGAAGCGGGTGGCGTGCGCACCCCATAGCGCAATCTCCGTTGTTTGTCTGGCTGGCGAACAGTCTGGGCGGAATGGCGCTGGCACCTTTGATGGGACTGGTCGCGGCGTTGCCGCTGCTGTTCGGCGGCCTTACGCTCGGCGTCGCCTGGTTCCTGGGCGTGCAGCCTGCCGTCAACGCGCAGCGCTGGGCGGCATACAGCGCCAGCACCAGTGGCCGCATCGTCGAGGCCTGGGCAGCCATCGAATTCAATCCTGCCAGCCTGCCGGATGGCAAGCTGTACTGGCAGACGCTGGCGCAGATTTCAAACTGCGTCGTGGTCGAATACACCACGCCCGACTGGACGGAAACGCTGCGCCGCGCCTACTGCGGCATGCGCATGCACTTCAGCGAGGACATGCGTTTGTTCGACGGCACTGGCGAATTGCAGGCCGGCATTCCGTTTGCATTCCTGCGCGATGCCAGTGGATTTGCCGTGCAGGAAATCCGCATGGACAAGCGCGCACTGGAGTGGATTTCGACGCATCCTCCCAGAAGCACTTTCATGCTCTCCGATCCCAAACCGACCACGGCGCTGGGTGCGCTGCGCGAGCAGATGGACTGGCCGGTGGATGTGGCCGTGCGAAGCTGGACGCGGCCTATGCCGAGCCTGCCCTTGCGCTACGACCCGGCGCATCCGCAGCAGGCGATGCCCGCGGCGGTGGTGGTCGAAAGTGCACACTGGAAGCTGAGCGCGGCGGTGTTGCCGCTGCTGATCGGCGTGCCGGGCTTTCTGATGTGGCGGTTCGGCATAGGCGTGCTGTTCTTCGGCGTGAGTTCGCCGCTGGCGAAGTGGGCCATCGTGCTGTTCCCGCTGCTGGCGCTGCCATGGTGGAGCGAGACTCTTCCGCGGGTCATGCAGCACGTCAATCCGCAGTGGGCCGTGCTGGCCGATGACATGCTGGCCGATGTCACGCGTGCGACGCGGTTGCTGGCGAGCACGCCCGACGATGCCACCCAGGCGCATGGCGTGCGGCTGACCTGGCCGCTGTCCGAGGGCGAGTATGCGCAAACCTTCGGGCGCATTCATTTTTCGATGCCGCAACCGGCACCCGGCAGCGAACAGGCTGCATTGGCGGCATTGCGCGAACAGGCGGCGCAGCAGGTCCGGCAGTTTCCCGCAGCCGAGCAGGTGGCCCTGTTCGAGACGTTGTCGCGCAATGTGAAGAACGACCGCAAGCGCGATGTCGACGTGTTCACACAGGCTGCGGAAGACGTGCTGCGTGACGCCGCCGGCGATCATGCCGCCCAGGTTGCGGCGCGGCATTTCCTGTTGTTTGGTGCCGGCTACAACGTGTGGGATGTCGATGCGCTGGAAGCTGCGCGCGGCGCACCGCCCGCGCCGTGAGCGCAGGCGGCTACGCCGCGGATTTCAGGATTTGAGCACGCCCAGCTGGCGCCCGACCTTGACGAAGGCCGCCACGGCGCGATCGATCTGCTCGCGCGTATGCGCCGCACTCATCTGCGTGCGAATGCGCGCCTGGCCCTGCGGCACCACCGGGAAGAAGAAGCCGATCACGTAGATGCCCTCGTCCAGCAGCGCTTGCGCAAAGGCCTGCGCCAGCCTGGCATCACCGAGCATCACCGGCGCGATCGGATGGGTGCCGGGCTTGATGTCGAAGCCGGCTTCGGTCATGCGCTGGCGGAAATAGCCCGCATTGGCGTTGACCCGGTCGCGCAGCGTGCTGCTCGACGACAGCATTTCGAACACCTTGATCGAGGCTGCCACCAACGGTGGTGGCAGCGTGTTGGAGAACAGGTACGGACGGGAGCGCTGACGCAGCAGGTCGATGATGGCCTGGCGGCCGGTGGTGAAGCCGCCCGAGCCACCGCCCAGCGCCTTGCCGAGCGTGGAGGTGAACACATCCACTTCGTCCATCACGCCGTGCAGCTCGGCCGAGCCGCGGCCGGTCGGGCCGACGAAGCCGGTCGCGTGCGAGTCGTCGACCATCAGCAGTGCGTTGTATTTCTTCTTCAATGCGACGATCTGGTCGAGCTTGGCGATGTAGCCGTCCATCGAGAACACGCCGTCGGTGGCGATCAGGCGCGTGCGCTTGCCCTGCGTCTCCTGCAGGTGCTTTTCCAGTTCGGCCATGTCGCCGTTGGCGTAGCGGCGGCGTTCGGCCTTGCACAGCCGGATGCCGTCGATGATCGATGCGTGATTGAGTGCATCGGAGATCACCACGTCCTCGTCGGACAGGATCGTCTCGAACAGGCCGCCGTTGGCGTCGAAGCAGCTGGTGTAGAGGATGGCGTCGTCGGTGCCGAAGAATTTCGCGATCGTCGCTTCGAGCTGCTTGTGCAGATCCTGCGTGCCGCAGATGAAGCGCACCGAGGCGAGGCCGAAGCCATGCGTGTCCAGTGCCGCCTTGGCGGCGGCGATGATGTCCGGATGATCGGCCAGACCCAGGTAGTTGTTGGCGCAGAAGTTGAGTACTTCGCGGCCATCGCTGGTGCGGATGGAGGCTGATTGCGGCGTCGTGATGATGCGCTCGTTCTTGTACAGACCCTGCTCGCGGATCGTGTCGAGTTCGTGCTGGAGACGTTGATTGGCGCTGGTGTTCATGGCGGGGGCATCGGAACGGTCGGAGTCGCCCATTGTCGGTGATCGGCACGTTCGCGTCAGCTGTGACGAAAGTTGATGGACTCCGATGTGACTGACTATGATCGGGGTGGGGACGCGCATCGGCGCGTCATGTTGTGCCAACGGGGAGGTTTGCAATGGTCATCAAGCGGATCGGTGTGCTCAAGGCCGGAATATTCCAGGGGTGCTTTCTTGCGTTGTTCGGCCTGCTGTTCGGCCTGCTCGGGCTGGTGTTCGGCACCATGCTTGGCGGGCTGTTCGGGGCCGCCGGAAATCATGGTGGGGTGGGCATGGGCATGGGGTTCCTTGGCGGAATCGGCATGCTGATTTTCCTGCCGATCATGTATGGCGTCATGGGCTTCATCGGAGGCGTGATTGGCGCGGCGCTCTACAACCTGGTGGCCGGCATCGTCGGCGGCCTGGAGATTGATGTGGAGTGAGCCATTGCGCGTGCCTTGGTACTGGGCAGCGAGTGCCGCAATCCGACCCCTGATGGTGTCGGATTGCGTGTCTGCGGCGTCCTGACAGCGCATGCGTGCGTGGCTGTCGCCGAGTTGGCGGCTCCACAAATTTATGGATGTGGATGCGATGGATGCATTGCTATTGTCACGGAGCTGGGAGTTCCCGTTCCGGAGAAAGTGATGCAGCATAGATCCAAGGTTTGTCGGTCCCTGTCTCTTGCACTGACGTGCGGTTTTTCCGTGCTGCCCATGGTTTCAGCGTCGGCTGCAGTCACCGGGCCGGTGATTCAGCTCACCAGCTGTCATCTCAGCGACGTGCGCGATGCGCTGGAGTCGGTGGTGGATACCGGCGGCACGGTGCAGCTCGGCGCCGGTGAGTGTGATTGGAGCAGCGATTCGGGTTCCGGCCTCGACCGCATCACGATTACGATGGGTGACAAGGACATTTACTTGCGTGGTGCCGGCGCGACGCAGACAATCCTCAAGCGTTCGGATGCCACCAACCTGAGTTATGCGCTGATCATCATCTGCAGCCAGGGGGAAGGGCGTGTCGAGCTTTCCGATATCGGTTTCGAGGGCAATGGCGGTCCGACCAATCGGCGTGAACGCGGTGTCAGTCTCACCGGAAGTTGCCGTGATTTCAAAGTGCACGACATGCGCTTCACCAAGTTCCTTGGTTCGGGGCTTGAGATTGAAGGGGATGATTCGCGTGGCGTGATCTATCGCAGCGAATTCATCAACAATTACGATCCAGCCAGCCCGAACAATGGCGAAGGCTATGGTGTGGTGGTGTATGGCGATGCAGGTCCCACGCGCACGGCATGGGAACCAGGTACTGGTGAAGCAGTATTCATCGAGGACAGCTATTTCAAGGCCAATCGGCATTCGGTGGCGTCCAACCGCAACTCGCGCTACGTGGTGCGCCACAGCACGATTCTCAACACATCCGCCACCCGCAACACCGGCATGATCGATGCACATGGCGCGGGCAGTACCGACAGCCAGGGATCGCGCAGTTGGGAAATCTACAAGAACCGCATTGCTTACGAGGACTCCATCGCCGAGGACAGTGCGGACGGTATCGCCACATGGGGTGGCGATGGCATTGTGTGGGACAATACCTTCAGCGAGGAAATTGCCTACACCTTCCGACTTGACGGCGAGTGTTCGGGCGACCGCTACGATTATGACGAAACCGCGCATTCGTGGATCTGGGGCAACCACCGCGAGGACGGCAGCCCATATTCAGTGATCCGGGTGGGCAACAATTGCGGCAGTTTTTACCGTGAAGGCATCGAATACATCCTCGACGAACCTGCGGGCGGTTATCATCCCTATCCCTATCCGCACCCGCTGCGCGGCGACGCCAGCGATGTAATTTTCGTCGACAGCTTCGAGTGAGCGAACGGTGCGGTACAGGCGGTGCAGGACATTCATCCTGCGCCGCCGCATGGAAACACGTGCCAACGGGGCCTGCCCTTTGGCACGTGTGCCCGTGGAGCGTTCCTGTAACCTAGTCGGATCTTTGACGACTGGGATCACGCATCATGAAACACCCCCTTGCCCTGGCCCTGACGGCGGCGCTGTCCACTCTCGCGCTGGGCGCGTGCCATACGCCGGTAAAGCCTGACGCCAAGGCCGAAAAGACCGCCGCGTCGGCTGCACCGACCGCGCAGGCCGCCAATCCGTTCTATCAGGACAGCCCGCTGGCGCTGCACTTTCCGCAGTTCGACCAGATCAAGGACAGCGATTTCGCGCCGGCCTTCGACCGCGGCATGGCCGAACAGCTCGAGGAAATTTCCGCCATTGCCAACAATCCGGCAGCGCCGACGTTCGACAACACGATCGTGGCGATGGAAAGGAGCGGGCAGATCCTGGAGCGGGCGACCACGGTGTTCTTCAGCCTGGCCGGTGCCGATACCAACGATGCACGCAAGAAGCTGCAGGCCAGCTATTCGTCGAAATTCGCCGCGCATCAGGATGCCATCGCGCTCAATCCCAAGCTGTTCGCGCGCATCAAGACGCTCTACGATCAGCGCAACACCTTGGGCCTGGACGCCGAAAGCGTGCGGCTCATCGAGCGCTATCACGAAAACTTCGTGCGTGCGGGCGCGCAGCTGGGCGATGCCGACAAGGCGCGACTGAAGGAAATCAATAGCGAGCTGGCTGCACTGGGCACCAAGTTCAACCAGAACGTGCTGTCCGAGGTCAACGACTCGGCGATCGTCGTCGACAGCAGGGAAGAGCTCGATGGACTGCCGGCCGACGCGATCGCGGCTGCGGCCGAGGCGGCCAAGGCACGCAAGCTCGATGGCAAGTACGTGCTTGCCCTGCAGAACACCACCGGCCAGCCGCCCGAAACCTATCTGACCAACCGCGCCCTGCGCCAGCGCCTGCACGAGGCCTCGGTGGCACGCGGCAGCCGTGGCAACGCCTGGGACAACACCGCCGTGGTGTCGAAGATCATGAAGCTGCGCCTGGAACGTGCGCAGATGCTCGGATACCCGGACTATGCGTCCTACAGCCTGGCCAATCAGACCGCAAAGACCACGCGGGCGGTCAATGACATGCTCGGCAAGCTCGCGCCGCGCGCGGTCGCCAACGCCAAGCGCGAGGCGGCCGAATTGCAGAAGCTGATCGACCAGGAACAGAAGGCCAAGCATCAGCCGACCTTCAAGCTGCAGCCGTGGGACTGGGCCTATTACTCCGAAAAAGTGCGGCAGAAGAAGTACGCCTTTGACGAAGCGCAGATCAAGCCGTACCTGGAAGCACGCAACGTGCTCGAAAACGGCGTGTTCTATGCCGCCAACCAGCTGTACGGCCTGACCTTCAAGCAGCGTACCGATTTGCCGGTGTACCAGCCGGACGTGCTCGTTTATGACGTGTTCGACAAAGATGGCACGCAGCTGGCGATCTTCATCGAAGACATGTACGCCCGCCCGTCCAAGCGCGGCGGGGCATGGATGAATGCCTACGTGCGGCAGAACAAGCTGTTCGGCACCAAGCCGGTGGTGGCCAATCACCTCAACATCCCCAAGCCGCCGGCCGGTCAGCCGACCCTGCTCACCTGGGATGAAACGCGCACCATGTTCCACGAATTCGGACATGCGCTGCATGGCATGTTCTCCAACGTGACCTATCCGATGTTCTCGGGCACGGCCGTGCCGCGCGATTTCGTCGAATTCCCGTCGCAGGTCAACGAGATGTGGGCCGACTGGCCGAGCGTGCTGGCCAACTACGCCAAGCATTACCAGACCGGTGCGGCCATGCCGCAGGCATTGCTCGACAAGGTCATGGCGGCGGCGCAGTTCAATGAAGGCTTCCGCACCACCGAGTACCTGGGAGCGGCCATGCTCGACCAGAATTGGCATCAGATCGCCCAGGTATCGGCCGTGCCGGAGGCTGCCGGCGTGATGGCGTTCGAGGCCGACGCGCTGAAGAAGGACGGCATCTACTATCCGCCGGTGCCGCCGCGCTACCGCACGCCGTACTTCAGTCACATCATGGGCGGCTATGCGGCCGGCTACTACGCCTACATCTGGTCGGAGGTACTCGATGCCGATACCGTCGCCTGGATCAAGCAGCATGGCGGACTCAAGCGCGAAAACGGCGACCGCTTCCGCGCCACGCTGCTGTCGCGTGGCGGCAGCAAGGATGCCTTGCAGCTGTTCCGCGACTTCACCGGGCATGACCCTGACATCGAGCCGCTGCTCGTGCGTCGCGGATTGGCCGGTCACGCCGCCAAAAGCACCAAGTCCGGAAAAGCTCCCGCCAAGCCCTGAGCGGCGGCGCGCAGAACCCGATCGCCCGGCGCAGGCCGGGCGATTTTTTTGGGAAAGGACGCGTTAAGGCGTGTCGGGCAGACGCAGCGGGGCGGATGCAGATGGCAGCGAGCGCAATGGTGGTGGCGGCTGGCGGCGCATGCCCGACGTGGCTTGCTGGATTTGCGTCAGCGATTGCTCGATGGCCAGGAACCATGCCGCCACCGTGTCGGGATCGCTGTCGGCTTCGGCATACCAGTTGATGACGAAGGCAAAGTACGTCCAGCGGCCATGCGTATACATGCCGCCGGCGAAGCAGCGGGCGTGGAAGCCGCTGATGTCGGCATTGCCGCTCTTGGCGCAGACGCTGCTGCCCAGCGGCATCGGTATCAGGCTGATGTAGTCGCACAGGCCGAGAATGCGGCGGAATTCCTGCAGGGTTTCCGCATGCGCGAAGAATTCACCCTGCAGCGCGCGTGCGTAGTAGCTGACGAAATCCCCCGCCGATGAGGCAAGACTCTGGGTGTCGTTGAGAAACGGGTGGATCATCGGCTGCTGCGCCACTTCGAGCAGTTCCTCCCAGTCGATGGTGGCGAAATTCGCGGCACCACACAGATAGGCGGTGAAGGCGCGCGTGCTGTCGGGAACCGAGGTGCGGGACAGTCCTGCGCTGGCGATCAGGTTGCGGATGTTGGCCACGCCTGCCGCCTTGAAGATCATGTCGGTGGCGGTGTTGTCGCTGCGCAGGATCATGGCTTCGAGTGCCGTGCGCTCGGACAGCGTGCCGTAGACATGGGGCGGGTTGAGGATCGGGCTGCCGAATGACCAGATGCTCGAATCCAGCTGCAACTGCCGTGCTTCGAGCTGCTCGATGACATCGGGGGCATCGTGTTGGCGCAGGGCCTCGCACAGCGCAAACGTCTTGAGCGAGCTGGCGCAGAACAGGCGGCGATCGGCCTGGAGCTCGGCGACGAAGTCGTCGCCATCGCCATCGGCCGGCACGAGGATCTTGAAGGCGACATCGCCGGGCAAGGCGGCAAAGCGCGCCACCATGCCGGCAGGATCGAGAGTTTGCAGCGCGCTCGACGCGGTGGTGGATTGCGGCGGCGCAGCCAGCGCGCCGGCGGGAGTTCCGACCAGCGCGGCGGCGAAGCTGGATTTGAGGAAGTCACGTCGTGATGAACGCATCGGGAATTCCTCGTTGATCCTGGGGGTCAGGGCGCGCAGAAGTCTCGGGGCAGGGCGTCTGTGGTCTGCGGGCAGACATCACCGGGATAGGGATTGCTGATCTGCTGCAGCGGGTTATCCCAGGGCATGGCCGCCTGCACGCATTGTGCCGCAGGACGCGGATCGGCTTCACCTGCCTCCAGCGTCTTGAACTGGCTGGGCAGGGTGAACTTGATGCCGAAGCAGCCGCCTGCAGGGCAGTCCTGGTCGGCGCCGGCCCACGCGCAGACGTTGTCGTAGCGACTGTCCACGCCGACGCATTGCGACTGCGCATTGAGCGTGCAGAAATTCTTCGGCTGGCATTTGTCCTTGCGCCCCTGGTCGAACAGGTTGGCTGCACCGGGCAGATCCTCCAGGCGCAGATTGACTTCGACCACGCCCTTGGCCGTCGCCTTGTCGTTGTTGAGCCAGCGTGCGCGGCCGGGTGGCAGTGCCCCCAGCGATTCGTCGAACGCAATCGGATTGACGCCGATGCGGGCCTTCACCATCTGGATGCTGGCAGGGTCGAAGTCGGTATTTTCGCCGACGTAGAAGCGGTAGGTCTGCTCAGTATCGGGCTTGGCGAAAATCAGGAACATGTAGTAGCTCTCGCCCGGCTTGAACACGTTGACCACGCAAGGCGTCGGATCGGCGCGGCGCAGGCAGCCATCCTCGGACAACTGCCGCTTCTTGGACACCGTCGTGTCGATGTAGTAGGTGCCGTGATTGGCCGTGAGCGAGCTGCGCTGGCCGGTTTCCTGTCCCATCATGCGGATGCTGCGATCCAGGCCGTGATCGGCAATGGGCATCTGATTCTGCCGCCACAGCGGGATGCCGTAGCAATCTTCGTTGGTGCAGGCGCGGTTCCAGTCGCCGGAGTTGTAGTTCATGTTCGTGGATTGCGGTGCCAGTGCGCAGGTGCCGTTCCTGGCGCAGGCTGGATACACCACCGCGGTCACGTAGTCATATGGACTGGTCCTCGAGCTGTTGGCCGAAAGACACTGCGTGGCATCGATCGGCGCCGAGAAGAACGCATCCTTGTTGATGACCGTGGTGTGGCTGTAGCCCGTCAGCGTGCCGTCGTCATCGTTGAGCACGGTCTGTCGGTCATTGCCGGCAAAGCCCGTGAAGAGCTTGTCGTTGAAGTTGCAGTACTGCTGTTCGACGGCCTGGAAATCGGTGCGGTAGCTGCCTTCCTCGACCAGGGGCGTGACCACGAAGTGGCGGATATCGACCTTGTCGAAGTACAGATTCTTGGAATGGAATGCCGGTGGATAGTAGAAGCCGTTGGGCTGCTTCCAGCCGATCGCCGCATTGGGCATGTAGCAATAGGCTGAATTCCCGGAGCCGGCCTTGGGCAGGCCGAGCAGCGGGCCGGCCAGCCATTCACTCTGGCGTGATTTGCGATCGATCATGACCGGATCGCAACGGCCGACCTTGTTCTTGCTGTCCACGAAGGGATTGCAGTCGTCGATCGGCAGGGTCTTGATGTTCAGGTAGGCATTGGACTCCTGGTACGCCGGGCCGTCATAGACACTGAACAGGCGCTGGTACATGCCGAAATTGCTGGTTTGCACCGAAATGCCTTCATCGATCGACAGGCAGTAGTTGAGCGGACGATTACCGTTGGCATCGGTGGCGCAGTGCAGGCCCTTGGGATTGAAGGCGCTGCCGTTGGAGGCATAGGGATTGCCTTCCTGGGTATTGCCGATGAACACGCTCTTCTGCACCAGTGCCCAATGCCCCGGAATGACATCCGACTCGCTGTAGCCGCCGCCCGTAACCATGGTCAGGCCGGCCTGCTGCACGTCGCTGATCACGCTGTTGGTCACCAGATACCACTGCGGGCGCAGCCAGATCGCGGCAAAGTTGAAGGCGGCCCAGTTGAACGACGTGGTGTAGCCGTCGAGGACCGTCACCATGCAACCATCGATCGAACCGGCGCTGCAGCGGGGCGGGCTGGTGCTGCAATCCTGCGTGTCGCATCGCGTCGGAAAATGGCCGCCGCCAGGATCCAGCGTCGGGTAGTACGAATTGTCGCCGTTGTTGCCGGCCAGCGGATTCTTGATCGGCTCCAGATTCAGCGGATGCGGTTCTGGTGCATCGCCGGGACCGACGCCCTGGCAGGCTTCGGTGCCGGTGACGGTCTGGAACGAGGTCATTGCCGCTGCGCAGGTGTTGCCGACGAATGACTTGAGCGGAACCATGCCGGCGCGACCGTAGCCGGCGGCCGAATTCTGCATCGACGCATACGAGGACCAGCGCATCTTGCTCGACATACCGCTGTTCACGCTGGTCAGCCACCAGTAGCACACGCCGCAGGTGCCTGCGCCTACCGCCATGTTGTCCTGGAAATCGTTCCAGCCATTCATGATCCAGAACACGGTCGGATGATCGTAGTCGGAACGGAACGGCACGTTCTCGCCGATGTTCAAGTGCAGGTCGGGGGCGGCGAGAATGCCTGGAACCTTGCGCGGGTTCTGGATGTTGTCGACCGCGGCGCGCGCGAACACGCCGAGATTGGCGATGAGCTTGTTGTCGGTTTCGGTGCCGTCTTCTAGATAGAAACCGTGGCCGATCGACTTCCAGCCCACGTTGCGCTCAAGCTGCAGGTTCTGCGCGCCATGCAGCACCACCCAGCGGGTCATCGATTCGTTGATCGAAGAATCACGCAGGAATGAATCCGGTGGCGCCCAGCGCGTCAGGTGGAAGTGCATCGGGTAATGGCCCATGCGGGCACCCTGTCCCAGTTGACGCAGTTCCACGCCCTGCATCTGGAACCGCTTGAAGCCCTGGCGCACGATCACCTGGCCGCCGAAGTAGTAGCCCGGCGCCTTGTTCGCGGGCGTAGGCGCATCGGGAAAGTCCGCGCCCAGCGTGTCGCCCGCCGAGACGATGCGGATGCTGCGCGTGAGCACGCCGACCGCGGCACGGATTTCCGCGCCATTGCTGCGCAGGGTGGCATCGAGCCCGACTCCTTGCGGCACGGTCGACAACGGAAAGCGCGTGCCCTGGTGGGCATGCTGCAGCGGTTCCTTCAGGCTGATCTGCGTGCCGCAGTTGACGTCGGCGGCGACGATGACTTCCTCGGAATGTCCTGGCACGTAGTCGGTGCTGGTGACGACGAGATGATCGCCGGCCTGCAGGTTCAGCGGGCGATCGACCTTGATCTGCGAGGCACCGATGGCCACCGAACCGTCCAGTCGGGCCCAACTCGAACCGCTGCTGGTCGGGGCCGCCGAGCACTCGGGGCGCGCATAGGTGGCGCCCTTTCTGCCGAACAACTGCAGCGAACCGCCGTAGGACACGCCCAGCACCTTGTAGCCGAAATATCCCTTGCCATGCGTCGGGTTGTCGGCGCCGTCGAGCGGCAGCGGCATGTAGGCGTAGAAATAGTCCTTGGCGATGCCGGGATCATCGTTGTAGCGCGGATAATCGGCTGCCGAAGCCAGCGCGGAGATCGGTTTGGCCTGCGCGGGAGCGACGGGCATGCCCATCGCATCGATATTGGCCTTCCAGAGATCGTCGGGCACGCCGCATTGACCCTTGTCATCGCTCAGGCAGGGCACGCCGCGCCCTTGGCGCGTGCGGTCGCTGCCGGTTTGGTCCTGCCCCCACAGGTGGATGGTGAGACTGCCGCCCTGGCTGCCGATCGGCGCCTGGGGCGAA
>WBZO01001430.1_pt1 | contig 37331 bp, 32 predicted proteins | sample 5204261 | NCBI WGS metagenome assembly WBZO01 (sample SAMN12412400, study PRJNA552823) | activated sludge metagenome | isolation source: activated sludge from anammox sidestream of wastewater treatment plant... | place: USA: North Carolina | collected 2017-09
CACCCTCGTCGGTGCCGGTGCGGCCGAGGGCGCGATCGACGCCGCGTCGATCCTCAAGCCCAAGCTGGCTCGCGGTGAGTTGCAGACCATCGGCGCCACCACGCTCGACGAGTACCGCAAGTACATCGAGAAGGACGCCGCCCTGGAGCGCCGGTTCCAGCCGGTCCAGGTGGGCGAGCCGTCGGTGGCGCACACGATCGAGATCCTCAAGGGTCTGCGCGACCGCTACGAGGCGCACCACCGGGTGTCGATCACCGATGCCGCGATGGTGGCCGCCGCCACGCTGGCCGACCGCTACATCAACGACCGGTTCCTGCCGGACAAGGCGATCGACCTGATCGACGAGGCCGGCGCCCGGATGCGGATCCGCCGGATGACCGCTCCGCCGGACCTGCGCGAGTTCGACGAGAAGATCGCCGACGCGCGCCGGGAGAAGGAGTCCGCGATCGACGCGCAGGACTTCGAGAAGGCCGCCTCGCTGCGGGACAAGGAGAAGCAGCTGGTCGCCCAGCGCGCCGAGCGTGAAAAGCAGTGGCGCTCAGGCGATATGGACGTCGTGGCCGAGGTTGACGACGAGCAGATCGCCGAGGTTCTGGGTAACTGGACCGGGATCCCGGTGTTCAAGCTGACCGAGGAGGAGACCACCCGGCTGCTGCGCATGGAGGACGAGCTGCACAAGCGGATCATCGGCCAGGAGGACGCCGTCAAGGCCGTCTCCAAGGCGATCCGCCGCACCCGCGCAGGCCTGAAGGACCCCAAGCGGCCGTCGGGCTCGTTCATCTTCGCCGGCCCGTCCGGTGTCGGGAAGACGGAGTTGTCCAAGGCGCTCGCGGAGTTCCTGTTCGGCGACGACGACGCCCTGATCCAGATCGACATGGGCGAGTTCCACGACCGCTTCACCGCCTCTCGGCTGTTCGGCGCACCCCCCGGGTATGTCGGCTACGAGGAGGGCGGCCAGCTCACCGAGAAGGTGCGGCGCAAGCCGTTCTCGGTGGTGCTGTTCGACGAGATCGAGAAGGCGCACCAGGAGATCTACAACACCCTGTTGCAGGTCCTTGAGGACGGCCGTCTCACCGACGGTCAGGGACGCACAGTCGACTTCAAGAACACCGTGCTGATCTTCACCTCGAACCTGGGCACGTCCGACATCTCCAAGGCGGTGGGTCTCGGCTTCACCCAGGGTGGCGGCGACAACAACTACGAGCGGATGAAGCAGAAGGTCAACGACGAGCTCAAGAAGCACTTCCGCCCGGAGTTCCTCAACCGCATCGACGACATCATCGTCTTCCACCAACTCACGCAGGACGAGATCATCCAGATGGTCGACCTGATGATCGGCCGGGTGTCCAAGCAGCTCAAGGGCAAGGACATGGAGATGGAGCTCACCGACAAGGCCAAGTCGCTGCTGGCCAAGCGCGGCTTCGACCCGGTGCTGGGCGCGCGGCCGCTGCGTCGCACGATCCAGCGCGAGATCGAGGACGCCCTTTCGGAGAAGATCCTCTTCGAGGAGGTCGGCCCTGGTCAGCTGGTCACCGTCGACGTCGAGAACTGGGACGGCGAGGGCGCCGGCGAGGATGCGAAGTTCACCTTCACCGGTGGGCCCAAGCGTGTCGAGATCGCCGAGCCGGATCTGGCCGCGACGGTCGTCACCGAGTAGTCAGCTGCACATAGTCGGAAGACGGTCGGTCACCTTCGGTGGCCGGCCGTCTGCCATTTAAGGAGAAAGGCACATCATGCTGGTCGTCACTACCAACGACATCCCGGGCTGGGAGATCCAGCGCGTCTGCGGCGAAGTTTTCGGGCTGACGGTCCGATCGCGAAACGCCTTCTCGCAGATGGGCGCCGGTTTGAAGAGCATGTTCGGCGGCGAGCTGCAGGGCATGACCAAGAACCTCGCCGAGAGCCGCAACGAGGCCATGGGCCGGCTGTTCGAGGAGGCGCGGCGCCGCGGCGGCAACGCGATAGTAGCGATGCGCTTCGACACCACCGAACTCGGCGACGTCTGGACCGAGATCTGCGCCTACGGCACCGCCGTGCAGGCCGTCCCGGTCACCGAGGCGGCGAAATACACTGCGCAGCAACTGGGTTACGGCGCCAGCTGAGGGTTCAGCGGTACCGCGGGAGAGCTAAGACGACAAGGCGGGCGGTCGCGCCTCTCGGGTGACCGCCCGCCGTCGTCTGCGTTGCTCCCGACCCTAGACGGCGATGCCTCCGGCTCCGCCCGCGCCGCCGCTGCCGGCAGATCCGCCGCTGCCGGCGATTCCACCGGCACCGCCGGCACCGCCCGCCCCGCCACTGGTGCCCGGGCTGCCGTTGCTGCCAGGGTTACCGCCACCGCCGGTTCCGCCGGCACCGCCGCTTCCGCCTGTGCCACCGGTTCCGCCGGTTCCGCCGAGGCCGCTGACGCTCGCGGTGCCGCCGCTGCCCCCGGCCCCGCCGGCCCCGCCGGTGCCACCCGTTCCGCCGTTGGCGGCCGGACCACCGCTTGCCTCGCTGGTCATCACGTGGTTGGCGCCGTTCTCAGAGACGGCGACGAACTTGCTGGCACCGTAGGTCACCGACGTCCACCCGTTGTTCTGCGCGGCCGTTTGTGCCGTCCAGGTGACACCGTCCGGCGATGTCATCACCCAATTGGGGCCCCCACCACCGGCGTAGGCGACGGCGACGAACGTGCCGCCACCGTAGCCCACCGCATACCAGAAGTTGCTCTCGGCGGAGGTTTGTCCTGTCCAGGTGATCCCGTCGGGCGATGTCATCACCTGATGAGCCACGCCTTGGGGGTTCACAGCGACGAACTTTCCGCCGCCGTATGCCACCGACTCCCAGAAATTGGCGTCCGAGGCCGTCTGCGCTGTCCAGGTCACGCCATCCGGCGATGTCATCACTCGATGAGTCCCGTCAGAGGCGACGGCGACGAAGGTGCCGCCACCGTAGGCCACCGACCTCCAACTGTTGTTCTCCGCGGCCGACTGTGCTGTCCAGGTGATCCCGTCCGGCGATGTCATCACCCGATTAGTCCCATTCCTGGCGACGGCGACGAACTTGCCTGCGCCGTAGGCCACCGAACCCCACTGGTTCGCCTCCGCGGCGTTACGTACCGTCCAGGTGATCCCGTCCGGCGATGTCATCACCTGATGGGTCCCATCGGAGGCGACGGCGACGAACGTGCCGGCACCGTAGGCCACCGACTCCCACGAGTTGAGCTCCGGGTTCGGCAGTTGCGTTGTCCATGTCACCCCGTCCGGTGAGGTCATCACCCGATTACCGTTGGAGGCGACGGCCACGAACTTGCCGCCACCGTAGATCACCGATTGCCATCCGCTGCTATCGGCCGTCTGCGCTGTCCAGTTCACCCCGATGGGGATGATGCTGCCGCCACCACCTGCACCCGCGGCGCCGCCGTTCCCGCCGATGCCACCGGCGCCGCCGAGTCCGCCGTTGCCGGCCAAGGTGCCGCCGGCTCCGCCGGTGCCGCCGTTCCCGCCGAGTCCGCCCACAGCGCCGGGGTCGCCGGGCTGCCCGGGCGCGCCGGCGCCGCCGGTCGCGCCGGCTTTGCCGTTGCCCCCGGCTCCGCCGGTTCCGCCGTTGCCGTAGCTGCCGCCGCTGCCGCCGGCGCCGCCATTGCCGCCGGGAGTGCCCGGAGCCGCATTCGGGTCTACTGCGGCGTCGTAGCCCTTTCCGCCGGCGCCGCCGGTGCCGCTGAGCATCGCCAGACCCGAGGTCCCCGAGGCGCCGGTGCTGCCGCCCGAGCCGCCGGTGCCAGCCGCGCCGCCGGCACCGCCCAGACCGCCGGCTGCGCCACCGTCACCGGCATTGCCGCCGTTACCGCCATTTGGATTGGCGGCATTGCCATCAGCGCCGGCACCGCCGTCGCCGCCACGGCCGGCGTTACCGCCGTCGCCACCGGCGCCGCCGCTGCCATTGATCCCGCCGGCCACGGCCTTTCCGCCTGCGCCGCCCTTGCCGCCGTTGCCACCGAGGCCACCGATGCCGCCATCTGAGCCATTGCCCCCGGGGGTGCTGCCGGCCGAGCCGGTCGCACCGGCCGCCCCGTTGCCGCCCTTGCCGCCGTGGCCGCCCAGCCCGCCCTTTCCGGACGTCCCGGTTGTTCCGGCGTTGCCGAACAGCAGGAACACCCGCCCCGACCCGGCCGCTCCGCCTGCACCGGCGGTGCCCCCGGCCCCGCCGTCGCCGCCGCCACCACCGTTGACCGCCAGGCCGCCGCCGTTGGCACCCTTACCCCCGGTTCCGCCGGTGCCGCCCGCTCCGCCGGCGCCGCCGCCGCCCCCCTTGCCCATGACCCAACTGCCATCCCCGCCGGCACCGCCGGCCCCGCCGGCGCCCCCGGCGACACCGGTCCCGCCGCTGGCGCCGGGCTGGGCACCCGTGTCGCCGCTCGACCCAGCCGCACCCGCGCCGCCGTCACCGCCGGCGGCGCCAAAGCCCCACACCGAGAGCAAGCCGGTGGAGCCGCCGTGGCCGCCCGCCCCACCGGTGCCGATCAACGCGGCGGCGCCGTTTCCACCGCGGCCACCGCTGCCCAGGAGCAGGCCGCCGGTTCCGCCGTTGCCACCGGCGCCGTTGTTGATGCCGAGCCGACCGTCGCCGCCTTTGCCACCCGTGCCGAACCAGCCGGCGTTGCCGCCTGCCCCGCCGTTGAATCCGCCGCCGCCGTTGCCGAGCAGGCCGCCGTTGCCGCCGGCGCAGGGGCCGGCGTTGCAGGCGCCCGCGTATTCGGTGTAGGTGTAGCCGTTGCCCAGCAGGAGGCCCGCGTTGGGATGCTCAGCAGTGCCATTGCCGAAGAAGAGGCCCGGTTGCTTGACTTTCGCCGTCGACGCCGTCGGCCCGCTCACCGTAACCGCGGCGGCGGCGGGAGTCGACGCGACCACGATGGGAGCGGCCGCCGCGGGCGGGGTCACCACCGGGCGGATGATTGACACCGCTGCCGATGGCAACGGCGCGGAGTCGGCTGCCCCGGCCGATGTCGGCCGCGGAGCACTCGCGACCGCCCGTGTGATCCGCGCATGATTGTCCGATGCTGCGGCGGCAGCCCGAATCGTCGACGGTTCACGCGAGGCGCCGGAGGTCTCGTGGCGACCCGAGGAACTGGGACGTCCTGGTGCGTCGGATGCTGATGACGTCGACGCCGACCCATCACCCGTGTCTGCGCACGCGACGGCTGGCAGCCACCAGATGGCGGCCCCCACACCCAGAGCGATCGCCAGGCCCCCGACCCGACCGACGTGAAGAGCTGGTGATGATGTGGTCGATGACATGGCGGTCCCCGTTCGATTCAGTCCATCGTTACGTGGTCTATGTATCCCGAGGAGTTGGGACCGTCATAGAGACTTTGGTCACAAATCGAGAGTTAGCGGGGACGCCCAAGCACCGGATCTCTAGGTCGAGTTCTTGTCGCGCGTTCAGAACGCGACAGCGCGAGATATGTTGCGATTCAACATGATTGGTCGGCTAGGTGAAATCAGCGGTAGCGCGGCAGCATCCCGAAGACCTGCTTGATGATCGTCATCACCCAGCCGCCGGCGTTGGGACTGTGGTAACGCGGCCAGTTGAGCTGGAAGCTCACCACCCAGGCCTGCCCGGTGCGGTCTATCGCGTACCAGCTGAAGGTCAGATCGCCGGGAAGGTTGCCCGCCTTCGCTCCGATGTAGGGCCACTCCCGACGGTCCAGGTCGATGCCGGCCACCTCCGACATGATGTCGCGCACCGGTGCGGCCGCACCGACCGCATTGTGCTGCAGCCGCGCGTGCACGCGGCAGATGTCCTCGGCGGTGCCGTACCACTCCGCGCCGTAGACCGAGCCGGGGGAGTGTGTGCGTTCCGGATCCGGTTCGTAGGGGCGGGAATTGGCCTGCTGCAGCAGGGCTCCGCGGTCGGCGGGAGCCGCTGACTTCCACTGTTCGCGGACGTCGGGGTTACCCCAGCCGATCGCGAAGATCTCGCGCATGGTGGGGAACGGCGTCATGCTGGCGGGGTCGTGGTGTCCGGCGTCGACGAGAGCCTTCTCGATCGCCTTGGTGCCCAGCAGCCCGATGAGCAGATCGGTGGCCATGTTGTCACTGGTGGCGATCATCTTGCCGGCCGCCTGGCGCACGGTGATCCTGGTGCCCGCCGGCATCTTGTCGAAGCCGGAGGAGCCTAGCTTCTTGGCCTCGCTGGTGATGGTCACGGTGTCGTCCCACCGGACCCGCCCGGCCGTCACCGCCTCCTCGACGGCGAACAGCACGTAGGTCTTGAAAATCGAGGCGAGCGGGAGGGATTCGTTGGTATTGGTGCCGGCCACCTTCTCGCAGTTGCCGTCGTTGACCTTGGAGACCTGCCAGGAGTAGCGGGCGCCGGTGCGGCTCAGCGCGGCGTCGACGTCGGCCCAGGAGTTGATCACCGGCTTGCGGGTGTCCACCGACAGCCGGCTGACCATGGTCTGGTCGTTGGTGTGCAGCTCTATATCCTGCTGTGCCCCAAAGGAACTCAGCAGATGAAGTCGTGCCCAGCCGGCCCCGACGTCAATCCCGGTGAGTGTGTACGGGCGGTCCCACCACAGCGAGTCCATGGTGGCGGTGACCTCGTCGACGGCGTCCGGGGCGGCCAGCGTCTTGACGCTGAACGTCCCGATCGGCCAGTCGGAGTTGAGCATGTCCATCACCTGCTGGGCGCGCACGCCCTGCGGGGAGTTCTTCTCGATCCGGACCCCGGCGTTCGCGGCGGGCGCCGGCGGCGGCGCGCAACTCGCGGCCAGGCAGGTGACGGTGACCAGCGCCACGGCGATGACCGCGGTGCGCCGGGAACTAGTCGGCGTCGGACCTGGCAACGTCCATCACGACCTCGAACTCCAGCAGCGACGCGCCGGTGGACACCGGATTGGCCCGCTCACCGGCGTGGGCCGCGATCGCCGGGCCGGACGCCCAGGCCTGGAATGCGTCCTCGCTCTCCCACTGGGTGACGACGAAGTAGCGGTCCTCGCCCTTGACCGGGCGCAGCAACTGGAACCCGAGGAACCCGGGCTGGTTGTCGACGGCGTGCGCCCGATGAGCGAAGCGCTTCTCCAGTTCCGGACCGGCGCCCGGCGGCACCTCGATTGCGTTGATCTTCACCACGGCCATGGTCTTGAGGTTACCGGCAAGATGGCAGCGTGAATCGAGCACCGCTGACCTTCGTGGCCGGGACGGGCCGACCCATCGTGCTGGTGCACGGCCTCATGGGCCGCGGCAGCACGTGGAGCCGCCACGTGCCCTGGATCGCCCGTCACGGCTCGGTGTACACCTACGACGCGCCGTGGCACCGCGGGCGCGACGTCGACGACTCCGAGCCGATCAGCACCGAGCGATTCGTGCAGCAGCTCGGTGCGGCCGTCGAGACCTTCGGCGAGCCCGTCGTGCTCATCGGCCACTCGATGGGCGGCCTGCATTGCTGGTGCCTGGCCGCCGAGCGGCCGGAATTGGTGCGCGCGCTGGTGGTCGAGGACATGGCACCGGACTTCGTCGGCGGAACCACCGGGGCGTGGGAGCCCTGGCTGCATGCATTGCCGGTTGAATTCGGTTCTGCTGAAGCCGTTTACGCGGAGTTCGGTGAGATCGCCGGCCGCTACTTCCTGGAGGCCTTCGACCGGACGGCGACCGGCTGGCGCCTGCACGGCAAACCGGCGAAGTGGATCGACATCGCCGCCGAATGGGGACTGCGCGACTACTGGGCGCAGTGGCGGGCCGTCCGCACCCCCGTTCTGCTCATCGAAGCCGGGGATACCGTGACCCCGCCGGGGCAGATGCGGCAGATGGCCGAGATCGCCGGTGACCGAGCGCAGTACGTCCGCATCGAGGGCGCCGGGCATCTGGTGCACGATGACGCGCCGGTGGCCTACCGGCATGCCGTCGAAGACTTCCTGTCGAGGGTGGGCTGGTGAAGGAGATCGCGCTGATCCTCTGCTGCATGGGAATCGGCGTCCTGCTGAGGCTCAGCGGCCGGTTCCCGGACACCGCACCCAAGGCTTTCGGCGGCTGGGTGATCAACGTCGCGCTGCCCGCGGCGGCCATCCACAGCGTGCACAACCTGACCGTGCGGCCGGACTGGTGGCTGGCCGCGGCGACACCGTGGATCTCCGTCGTGCTGGCGATCGTCGTGCTGGTTCCGTTGTGCCGTGCACTGGGCTGGTCCAGGCAGCGTGCCGGGGCGCTGATCCTGGTTGCCGGGTGGGGCAACACCTCGTTCGTCGGGCTGCCGATGATCGTGGCGCTGGCCGGAAAGCAATGGCTCGGGGTCGGCATCGTGATCGACCTGTTCGGCTCCTATCTGGCGCTGTCCACCGTGGGCATGGCCGTCGTCGTCGCCGCCGGCGCCGGCCGTTTCGACTGGCGGGCGGTGATCCGCAAGATCGTCACCTTCCCGCCGTTCTGGGCCATCGCCATCGCATTGCCCACCAACCACCTGGCCCGTCCGGAGTGGTTCAGCCAGCTGGTCGGCACCCTCGCCCACACCCTGACGCCGCTGGCGTTGGCGGCGGTCGGGTATTCGCTGCGCCTGGATCACGTCGCGGGCCGGATCGGCGCGCTGTCGGTGGGATTGGTGTTCCGGTTGGGGGTGGCGCCGTTGGCCATAGTGCTGATGTACCTGGCCATCGGCGGCGCCGGCGACCCCGTGGCCAAGGTGGCGATGCTGGAGGCAGCCATGCCGCCGATGCTCGGTGCGAGCGTCATCGCGGTCGACTCGGACCTCGAACCGGATCTGGTGGCCCTGCTGATCGGCATCGGGGTGCCGTTGTCGTTGTTGACGGCGTGGGGATGGTGGCAGCTGATCGGGGTGTTTTAGGGGGCCTCTTGGGGCCAAATCCCCTTCGGAATTGTCTGCTCGGCTTCTCCTCGCGGGCTACGCCTTCGCATCGTCGCCTTCGCCCGCCAATGCGAATCTTCCATCCGCCGTCTGCTCCACCAAGCCGTCCACCAGCAGCGAGTCCAGGCACCGATCGCGCTGGCCGGTGTCGGTCAGCCACACGACATCGAGGGCGGCCCGCTCCACCGGCCCCACACTGCCTCGCAGAACGTCGAGCAGCTTGCCGCGCACCTGACGGTCGGTGCCGGCATACCGCTGCACCGGCCGGGCCGGGCCGTCGCCGGCCGGGAAGCCCGCCGCCCGCCAAGCGCACGCACTCAACGGGCACACGCCGCACTTCGGCGACCGCGCGGTGCACACCGTTGCGCCTAGTTCCATCAGCGCCGCGGAGAACACATGCGCGGTCTCGTCGTCCGGGAGTAGCGCCTCGACGTCCGCGTGGTCGCGGACCGCCGACGCGCTCGCGGCGTCGGCTCGGCCGCGCACCGCCCGGGCGACCACCCGGCGAACGTTGGTGTCCACCACGGGAACCCGCTTCTGATATGCGAAACACGCGACCGCCCGCGCCGTGTAGGCGCCGATCCCGGGCAAGGTCAACAGGATGTCGACGTCGTCGGGAACCACATCGCCGTGCTCGGCCGCGATCACCTCGGCGCACTCGTGAAGCCGCTTGGCGCGGCGCGGATAGCCCAGCTTCCCCCAGGCCCGCAGAACGTCCCCCGCTCCAGCCGCGGCGGTCGCCGACGGTGTTGGCCAGCGCGCCACCCAGTCCACCCAGATCGGCGCCACCCGCGCCACCGGAGTCTGCTGCAGCATGAACTCGCTGACCAGGATCTGCCAAGCGGTGACTCCCGGCGCGCGCCACGGCAGGTCGCGTCGGGTACGGCCGTACCACTCCACGAGTTCGGCTGCGGGGATGCTCATCGCCGACCCGCATGCGCGGCAGTGCAGAATACGGAGCATGGCGAACACCACTCCTGCCATGGCGAACACCACGCCGGCTCAAGCATGGATGGCACTGAAAGAGGGTAACGAGCGGTTCGTCGCCGGGCGCCCGGAGCATCCCAGCCAGAGCATCGAGCACCGCGCGAGTCTGGCTGTAGCCCAACGGCCCACGGCGGTGGTGTTCGGCTGCGCCGACAGCCGCGTCGCCGCCGAGATCATCTTCGATCAGGGTCTCGGCGACATGTTCGTGGTCCGCACCGCCGGCCACGTGATCGACTCGGCCGTCCTGGGATCCATCGAGTACGCCGTCACGGTGCTGTCCGTCCCGCTGATCGTCGTGCTCGGCCACGACAGCTGCGGCGCGGTGGGGGCCACGCTGGAAGCCCTCGACAACGGGCAGGTCCCCGGCGGATTCGTGCGCGACGTGGTTGAACGCGTCACCCCGTCGATCATGCTCGGCCGCCGGGAAGGCCTCACCCGGGTCGACGAGTTCGAGGCCCGCCACGTCGTGGAAACCGGCTCCCAGCTGCTGGCCAGGTCGTCGGCGATCGCCGAGCGGGTCAAGCGCGGGGAACTGGCGATCGTCGGGGTCACCTACCAGCTTTCCGACGGCCGGACCGTGCTGCGCGAGTACCTCGGCGACATCGGCGAGTAGATCCGCGGCCCGGCAAACAAGGCGACACGCCGGGCGGGGTCGGACGGCTTGCGGTGACCTGCCCTTACGGTGGAAACGTGCTGGATCTCGAACCGCATGGCCCGCTACCCGCCCAGGTCTACTGGCGGCGCCGGGGCTTGGCTCTCGGCATCGCTCTGCTTGCCGTCGCACTGATCGCCGGCGTGTCGTGGGCGCTGTTCGGCGGCTCCGGCTCGCCGAAGAACGCGGCCAAGACCGAAACCGCGCAGACCCCGCAGCCGGAGAACAAGACGCCCGTCGTCGCGCCGTCCGTCGAGGCGAGCGCCGAGCCCACCCCGACTCCCACCTCGGCCGTGGCCCCGCCGCCGGTGCTGCAGGCCGGCGACGACTGCCCCGACTCGAACCTCGCGATCAAGGGCGTCACCAACGCCCCGCAGTACGTCATCGGCGACCAGCCGAAGTTCACCATGGTCGTCACCAACATCGGCCTGGTGGCCTGCAAGCGTGACGTCGGCGCCGCGGTGCTGGCCGCTTACGTCTACTCGCTGGACAACAAGCGGCTCTGGTCGAACCTGGACTGCGCGCCGTCCAACGAGACGCTGGTCAAGACGTTCAACCCCGGCGAGCAGGTGACCACCGAGGTGACCTGGACCGGCATGGGGTCGGCGCCGCAGTGCCCGCTCCCGCGCGAGCCGATCGGCCCCGGCACGTACAACCTGGTGGTCCAGTTGGGCAACCTGCGCTCGGCATCGGTGCCGTTCACCCTCACCGACGCCCCGCCGCCCGCCCCGGCCGAGCCCGCCCCGGCGCCCGCCGGCCCCGCGCCCGGTCCCGCCGAGCCCGCTCCGGCCCCTGCCGGCTGAGGACTTACAGCAGCCGGTCGGTGATCGTCGACTCGGCCAACTGGGACAGACCTTCCCGGACGTGACGCGCCCACATGGCGCCGATGCCGTCGACCGACTGCAGGTCGGTCGCGCTGGCGGCAAGCAATCCTTGCAACGATCCGAACCGGCGCACCAGCAGGTCGACGTGGGCGAACTGCAGGCGGGGAATCCCGGCCATCGCCCGGTAGCCCCGCGCACTGAGTGCGGAGTCCTGCGCCTCCATGGTGGTGGGGTAGCCGAAAACCCCTGAGAGCGCGGGGAAGTCCAGCAGTTCGGTGTCCGACAGGGCATCGAGTTCGGCCAGCGTCTTGGACACCTGCGCCTTCGACGGCGCCTCGGGGTTGGCGTGGTAATCGCGGACGATCAGCTCCCGTGCGGTGTCGTTGCCGCCCAGCAGCTCCTCAAGCTGCAGCCTGAGCTGACGGCCATCGGTGCCGAGCTCCACTGCGTCATTGTCGATTTCGAGGCCGATCCGCCGGACCATCTCCAGCCTCTGCACCACGGTCATGACATCCCGCAGGGTCACGAAGTCCTCGATCTCGGCCGTCGACAGCTGGCGCGACACCTCATCGAGGCGGGCCTTGTACCGCTCCAGGGTCGCGATCGCCTGATTGGCCCGCGACAGGATGGTGGCCGAGTCGGCGACGACGTGACGTTCGCCCCCGACGTAGACCGTCACCAGGTTCATCGAGTGGCTCACCGAGATCACCGGATACCCGGTCTGGATGGCCGCCCGCTCGGCGGAGCGGTGCCGAGTTCCGGACTCCTCGGTGGGGATGGTGGGGTCGGGAACCAGTTGGACGTTGGCCCGCACGATGCGGTCGCCGTTGCTCGAGATCACCACCGCGCCGTCCATCTTCGACAGCTCACGCAGCCGGGTCGGGGCGAAAGCGACGTCGAGCGGAAAGCCGCCGTCGCAAATCGCCTCGACGCGTTCGTCATAGCCCAGGACGATCAGCGCACCGGTGCGTCCGCGCAGGATCCGTTCAAGCCCGTCGCGCAGGGCGGTCCCGGGTGCCAGCAGGCCGATGGTCTCGCGAAGCGACGGTGTCGGACCGGAACCGTTGGAGCGGGTGGTGGTGCTCACGACTCGTCATTGTCCACCGCAGGCCGGGAATCTTCGCGCGCCTTTCGCCGATCCGCGCCGCCGGCCATGGTCAGTACAGCGCGCAGGGCATCGTTGATGGTGGCCGATTCGATGGTCCGCAGTCCCCGGGGCGCGGGTCCGCATCCCGTCGGCACCACCGCGACGGAGAACCCCAGCCGCGCCGCTTCGGCCAGGCGGCGGTCCATGCCGGTGACCCGCCGCAGATCGCCCGCCAGGCCGACCTCACCGAAGACCACCAGGCTCGGCGGCAGCGGCTTGCCCACCACCGCAGACGCCATCGCCGCCGCGACCGCCAGGTCGGAGGACGGGTCGGTCAGGCGCATCCCGCCGACGGTCGACAGGTAGATGTCCAGCGTGCCGACTGGGACCGATGCGCGCTTATGGAGCACGGCGCTGATCATCGCCACGCGTGACTGGTCCATCCCGCTGACCACGATGCGCCGTGGGGCCTTGTCGTAGGTCGGTGCGGTCAGCAGTGCCTGAATCTCACCGATCAGTGGCCGCTTGCCGTCGAGCGTGACGGTGACCGCGGTGCCGGACACCGGTGCGGCGCGTTGATCCAGGAAGAGCCCGGACGGGTCGGCGACGCACTCGATTCCCTTGTCCTGCAACAGGAAACAACCCACTTCGTCGGCGGCGCCGAATCGGTTCTTGACGCCGCGGACCATGCGCAGGGCGGTGTTGCGGTCACCCTCGAAGTGCAGCACCACGTCGACGAGATGTTCCAGCGAGCGCGGACCGGCGATCGCGCCCTCCTTGGTGACGTGGCCCACGAGCACCATGGCCACGCCGGTGGATTTCGCCGCGGCGGTGAGCGCGGCCGTGACCGCACGCACCTGGGTGACCCCGCCGATCACGCCGTCGGTGTCCCCGGCGACCATGGTCTGCACCGAGTCGACGATCACCAGGCGGGGATCGACGGCGTCGATGTGCCCGAGCACGGTCTGCACGTCGGACTCTGCGGCGAGGTAGACCTCGTCAGAAGCGCAGCCGGTCCGTTCGGCCCGCATCCGGATCTGGCCGGCGGACTCCTCGCCCGAGATGTATAGCGCCCGGCTGCCGTTCTGGGCCCACCGGTGGGCGACCTCCAGCAGCAGGGTCGACTTGCCGACGCCCGGGTCCCCCGCGAGCAGGGTCACCGAACCGGGCACCACCCCGCCGCCGAGAACCCGGTCGAGTTCGCTGACGCCGGTGGGGAAGTGCCGGGTGCGGTCCGGGTCGATCGCGGTGATCGGAACGGCAGGGGCCGACGGCGCCACCCCGCGAGCCGAAGCCCCGCCCACCGCCGCCAGCGCGGCGACTTCATCGACGGTTCCCCAGGTGCCGCACTCCGGGCAGCGCCCGAACCATTTGGGCATGACGTGGCGGCATTCCGAACAGCGGTACTGGGAGCGGAGCTTGGCCACGCCCAGCACGCTAGCCGCTGGCTACGACAACAACGAGCAAGCGGCGCGACCGCGCGCCGAGGTTACTGGCGAGCGCCCTCGCCGGCGGAGATCGGCACGTTCACCGTGGTCGATCCGGCCTTCTCGAAGGTGAAGGTGAAGGGGTAGCCCAAGCCGTTGGTGATCGGCTTGGTCAGGGTCACCGCGGCGCCGGCCGATGCCGCGCTGCCCATCTCCTGAGCCTGTCCCTTTGGCGCAATGACGAGCACGCCCCCCGCCGGGATGGCCCCGTCCCCGCTGAGCGCCACGGTGCCGACCTCGGAGGTGATGCTCACCAACTTGTCGTTGACGTCGAGGGAGTTGTTGGCCGCCGCGAACACCAGCGGCACGGTCTTGCCCGGCTGTAGGTAGTCGCTGCCCTGGTCGGCAAGGAGGTGGATGTTGCGCAGCGCGATGTTCTTGACGTTGGCCGAGTTGCCGTTGACGGCGGACTCCTGGCTGGCGACCTGGGAAATCTGCCCGGAGCCGCAGCCGGTGAGGATCAAGCCACAGGCGGCCAGGCCGGCCGACGCGGCCACGAGGCGGTTCGAGAAGCGGGTCACAGCGGCCTCCTGCTCAGGGGTGCGGACGGCGCGGAAAAGCCGCCGCGTTTCGACTATGCAGAGTAGTAGGTCGCGGGGCGGTGCGGTAGAGAAGGGCCGCCATCTGGCCGACAGGTGTCCCACATCACCGCCGGCATGCAGATATTTCCGCCGCTGTCAACCCCCGGCGTTCCTTCGTGGTGCCCCTGACCTGCACCGTTGGTCGGCACCCCCCAACTGCCCCGTGCTAACATTGGACAGTGAAAGGGGCTCGAATCTGATGATTTTTAAGGTCGGAGACACCGTTGTCTATCCACACCACGGTGCTGCATTGATCGAAGCGATCGAAACCCGGACCATCAAGGGCGAACAGAAGGAGTATCTCGTCCTCAAAGTCGCCCAGGGGGATCTGACCGTTCGAGTTCCCGCGGACAACGCCGAATACGTCGGCGTGCGTGACGTGGTCGGCCAGGAGGGTCTGGACAAGGTCTTCCAGGTTCTGCGTGCCCCGCACACCGAGGAACCCACAAACTGGTCGCGCCGCTACAAGGCCAACCTGGAGAAGCTCGCCTCCGGCGATGTGAACAAGGTCGCCGAGGTGGTCCGTGACCTGTGGCGCCGGGACCAGGAGCGCGGTCTGTCCGCGGGGGAGAAGCGGATGCTGGCCAAGGCGCGGCAGATCCTGGTCGGTGAGTTGGCGCTGGCCGAGAACACCGACGACGCCAAGGCCTCGACCATCCTCGACGAGGTTCTGGCCGCCGCCTCCTGACATCCGTTCAGGCACACGGTGTCCGAAACGGTTGCCATCGTCTCTGCGGCCGGCTCCGGTGAGCGGCTGGGGGCGGGTATCCCCAAGGCGTTCGTCGAACTCTGCGGACAGACCATGCTCGAGCGGGCTGTCGACGGCCTTCTCGCCTCCGGTGTGATCGATCGGGTCGTGGTGGCCGTGCCCGCCGACCGCGTCGCCGACACGGATTCCCTGCTGGCCGGGCGCGCCCGCGTCGTCACCGGCGGGGCCGAACGCCACGACACCGTCCGGCTGGCCCTCGATGAGATCGGCGACCCGGAGTTCGTCGTCGTCCACGACGCCGCCCGTCCGCTGACCCCGGCGGACCAGATCCGACGGGTGGTGGCCGCGCTCCGAGAAGGGCTGCGCGCCGTGGTACCGGTACTGCCCGTGGTCGACACCATCAAGGCCGTCGACGCCAACGGTGTGGTGCTGGGCACTCCCGAACGGTCCGGGCTGCGGGCAGTGCAGACCCCACAAGGCTTTTCGACCGAGCTGTTGCGGCGCGCCTATGAACGCGCCGGGTCCGTCGCCGTCACCGACGACGCGTCGCTGGTGGAACACCTCGGCACTCCGGTCCACACCGTCGCCGGTGATCCGCTGGCCTTCAAGGTGACCACCCCGCTCGATCTGCGGCTGGCGCGCGCGGTGCTGGAAGCGTGAGCCTGCCGCGGGTCGGTGTCGGTACCGATGTGCACCCCATCGAGGCCGGCCGGCCGTGCTGGTTGCTCGGCCTGCTGTTCGACGACGCCGATGGCTGCTCCGGGCATTCCGACGGCGATGTCGCGGTGCACGCGCTCTGCGACGCGCTGCTTTCTGCTTCCGGCCTCGGTGACCTCGGCACGGTGTTCGGCGTCGACCAGCCGCACTGGCGGGGGGTGACGGGCGCGCAGATGCTCGCCCACGTCCGGGATCTGCTCACCGAGAACGGATTCGCCGTCGGCAATGCGGCGGTCCAGGTGATCAGCAACCGCCCCAAGGTCGGACCCCGGCGTGAGGAAGCCCAGCGCGTGCTCTCCGGTCTACTCGGGGCGCCGGTGTCGGTGTCGGCGACGACGACGGACGGCCTCGGGCTGACCGGCCGCGGCGAGGGGATGGCCGCGGTCGCGACGGCTCTGGTCGTCGAGGGTTCCCGGTAAGCTGCGACGTCGTGACCACCTCCGGCCTGCGGCTGCATGACACCTACTCCGGTGCCGTGCGGGAGTTCACGCCGTTGCGACCGGGGCACGCGTCGATCTATCTGTGCGGCGCCACCGTTCAGGGTCTGCCCCATATCGGGCACGTCCGCAGCGGTGTCGCCTTCGACGTGCTGCGGCGCTGGCTGATGGCCAACGGCTACGACGTCGCGTTCATCCGCAACGTCACCGACATCGACGACAAGATCCTCACCAAGGCCGCCGAAGCCGGCCGCCACTGGTGGGAGTGGGCCGCCACCCACGAGCGGGCGTTCACCGCCGCCTACGATGCGCTGGGCGTGTTGCCGCCGTCGGCCGAACCGCGCGCCACCGGGCACATCACCCAGATCGTCGAACTCATCGAGCGGCTGATCGAACGAGGCCACGCCTACACCGGCGCGGGCGACGTCTACTTCAACGTCCTGAGCCTGCCGGAATACGGAAAACTCTCGGGTCACCGCATCGACGATGTTCACCAGGGCGAGGGCGTTGCCGCTGGAAAGCGCGACCCCCGCGACTTCACCCTGTGGAAGGGCGCCAAACCCGGCGAGCCGTCCTGGCCCACCCCGTGGGGGCGGGGCAGACCCGGCTGGCACTCCGAATGCGTCGCGATGGCGCATGAGTATCTGGGCGTGGAGTTCGACATCCATTGCGGCGGAATGGATCTGGTGTTCCCGCACCACGAGAACGAGATCGCCCAGGCCCGCGCCGCCGGTGACGGCTTCGCCCGATTCTGGCTGCACAACGGCTGGGTCACCATGGGCGGCGAGAAGATGAGCAAGTCGCTGGGCAACGTGCTCTCCATTCCGGCTGTGCTGCAGAGGGTTCGGCCCGCAGAGCTCCGGTATTACCTCGGCAGCGCCCACTACCGGTCCATGCTCGAGTTCACCGAGACCGCACTGCAGGACGCCGCGAAGGCCTACACCGGCATCGAGGAGTTCCTGCACCGGGTCCGCAACCGCGTCGGCGCCGTACCGGTGACCACCTGGACCGAGAAGTTCGCCGCCGCACTCGACGATGACCTGGCGGTGCCCGCGGCTCTGGCGGAGGTGCATGCCGCGCGCGCCGACGGCAACCGCGCCCTGGAGGCCGGCGACCACGACACCGCCCTGGCCAAGGCCGGTCAAATCCGGGCCATGACAGCCATCCTGGGCTGCGACCCGCTCGACGAACGGTGGGAGACCCGGGACGAGACCGCGGCCGCCCTGGCCGCCGTCGACGTTCTGGTCGGGGCGGAACTGCGCCGGCGCGACGAGGCCCGCCAGACCCGTGACTGGGCTGCCGCCGACGACATCCGCGACCGGCTGAAGGCGGCCGGTATCGAAGTGACCGACACCGCCGACGGTCCGCAGTGGTCCCTGGGAGGAATCGGCGGGCAGGAGCGCAGCGACGCGGGAATCGGAGACAGTTAGTGGCCGGGAATTCCAAGCGCCGCGGCGCCGTCCGCAAAGAGGGAACCAAGAAGGGCCCGACCGTCGGCTCCGGCGGCGTGCGCCGGCGCGGACTCGAGGGGCGCGGCGCCACCCCGCCCGCGCACATGCGTCCCGGGCACCCCGCGGCGCGAAAGGCCGCCGCCAAGGCCCGCAAAGCGGCCGGGCGGCCGGCCGGGAAACCCGTCGACGAGACCGAAACCGTGCTCGGCCGCAACCCGGTCCTGGAGTGCCTGCGCGCCAACGCCCCCGCCTCGGCGCTCTACGTCGCGCTCGGAACCGAGGCCGACGAGCGTCTCACCGAGTCGGTGACGCTGGCCGCCGACCGCGGCATCCCGATCCTGGAGGTGCCGCGCAGCGATCTGGACCGCCTGAGCGCCAACGGATTACATCAGGGCATCGCGCTGCAGGTGCCGCCGTTCGCCTACGCGCACCCCGCCGACCTTCTGGCGCTGGCCAAGAACGACGTGCGTCCGGCCCTGCTGGTGGCGCTGGACAACATCTCCGATCCCCGCAACCTCGGTGCCATCATCCGTTCGGTGGCCGCGTTCGGCGGCCACGGCGTCCTCATCCCGCAACGGCGTTCGGCATCGGTGACCGCCGTCGCGTGGCGGACCAGTGCCGGTGCGGCGGCCCGGGTTCCGGTCGCACGGGCCACGAATCTGAACCGCACACTGAAGGACTGGGCCGACGCGGGCATCCAGGTCGTCGGTCTCGATGCCGAAGGCGACACCACCGTCGACGCGTTCGACGCGTCGGGTCCGGTCGTCGTGGTGGTCGGTTCGGAGGGCAAGGGCCTGTCCCGGCTGGTCCGGCAGAACTGCGACGCGGTGGTGTCCATCCCGATGGCCGGCCGGACCGAGTCGCTCAACGCCGCGGTGGCCGCCGGCGTGGTGCTCGCCGAAGTCGCCCGTCAGCGGCGCCGCTGAATCCGCTAGGCGCCGAACAGGCGGAGCCCCGCCCACAGCATCAGCACGGCTGAGACCAGACAGACCGGAACGGTCAGTAGTCCGAGCACCGTGAACTCCCCGGCGCTGGTCTGTTCTCCGGACTGGTGTAGCACCCGGCGCCACAGCAGGTTCGACAGCGAACCCACATAGGTCAGGTTCGGCCCGACGTTCAGCCCGATCAGCGCCGCCAGAATTGCCGCCGGACCCAAGGCCGACAGCGGCGCCAGCAGCACCAGTGTCGCCGGAAGATTGTTGACCAGATTCGACAGCAGTGCCGCGATCGCCGCGATCACCAGCAGGCTCCCCAGTCCGGTCCCCGTCGGCAGCACCTTGCTCATCACCGAGCCGACTCCGTTGGCCAGGACGGCCTTGACCACCACACCGAGCGCCAGGACGAAGATCAGGAATGGCAGGTTCGCCGAACGCGCCAGGCCGCTGATCGTGCTGCGGCCGTGACGAAACGACCGAACGCCAAGCGTCACCGCACCGGCCAGAGCCGCCCACGCCGGGGACAGTCCGCACCAGGAGGTCACCGCGAATCCCGCGAGCGTCAGCAGCAGGACCACCAGAACGAAGAGCGGCGGCCGCTGCGGCGGAGACGTGGGCGCCTCCCCGCGCCCCTGGGCCAGGTCACCACGGAAAGCCAAGCGGAACAACAGGTATTCGGCCGCGACGGCGGCAAGCCACGGGGCGGTCATCAGGGCCGCGAAGCGGGCGAACGACACCCCCGCTGCGCTGAAGGCCAGCAGGTTGGTCAGATTGGACACCGGCAACAGCAACGAGGCGCTGTTGGCCAGGTGTGCCGTCGCATAGGTGTGCGGCCGGTGCCGGACGTGCAGCGCTCGGGCCGCGCCCAGAACCACCGGCGTCAGCAACACCACCGTGGCATCCAGGCTCAACACGGCGGTCGTGACGGCCGCGAGTGTGAACACCCTCGCCAGCAGTGCGCGGGGTTCACCCGGGCTCGAGTGCGCCATCCAGTCCCCGAACACCCGGAAGAGACCCTCGGCGTCGCACACCGCTGACAGCAGCAGCAGAGTCCCGAGGAAGATGACGACCGGCAGCAGACGCCGTACCTCGGATTCCGCATCCGGCATGGACACTGCGCCGATCGCGATGAGCAACCCGGCGGCGGGGACGGCGACGATCACCTCCGACCACCGGGTCACCGATGAGAACAGGACGACGGCCAGCAACGCCAAAGACAGCGCCAGTGCGGCGCTCACACCATCAGACCCACGGGTCGGCGCGCTGCCACACCGTCGGCAGATGCACGCTGACACTGTCCCTCTCGGCCAGTGCGGTCAGCACCCGCATCGTGACGTCGAGGTCGTCGCCGGCGTAGGGCAATGCCCGCATCGGCTTGGTCAGCGGACGGAAGAAGTCGTCCCAGTGGATCAGCACCACCCGCCGCGCGCCGACGGCGCGGACGGTCTCGTTCCAGTACTGGCGGATGTAGCGTTCCGGCTGGATCCCGAGCTGGCCGACGCCCAGGTAGACCACCTCGGCCTGCCGGCCGGCCAGTGCCCCGGCCGCAAAACCCGCACTGCCCTGGATCAACATGCGCCGGCCCGAGGGACGGTGCTGGATCAGCGTCGACCATGCCTCGCCGCACCGGTAGGCGGAGGCCTTCACCGGCGGCATCAGCGGCTTGGTGATCGTCCCCGGGAAACGGTCCGGCGGACAGTGGTGCGACTCGATGAGCGTCACGCCGAAGTTCCCGAGTTCCATCTCCGCGCCGGGCGTCGCGATCCGGATCCGATCCTCCGAAAGCCCTTGGCCGCGGACCACATTCGCGGCCGACACCCCGCCGACGACCAGAGCCCCGGTGCGCTCGGCCACCACGCCGGTGTCCATCGCATGGTCGAAATGGGTGTGCACCGGCAGCACGGCGGCCAGCCGGTCGATCCCGGCCCGGCCCAACGCGTCGTCGATGCGCGAGGACGACGGCCGCAGCTTGCGCACACCCACGTCGGCAAGATTCGGCCGGGAGAAGAAGCCGTCGGTCAGCAGGGCCGAGTTCCCGTCGTCGACCAGCAGCGTCGACACCCCCAGCCAGGTGACCGTCAGCGGTGAGCCCGCATTGGCGTCCGGAACGTCGAAGTGCCTGCGGTACCGGGAGATGTCGGGACGGCCGGGTTTGAGTCTCATCAGCTGAACGCCGCCACGTCTACTCCGGCGGCGAGCAACTCGCTTCGCACCGCCGTGGCGATCCCCACCGCCCCCGGCGAGTCGCCGTGGACGCAGACGGACTGCACCTGGACACGAATGGTGCTGCCGTCGGCCGCGGTCACGGTTCCGCTCTCCACCATCTCGAGCACCCGCCGCGCGATCTGGCCGGGGTCGTGCAGCACCGCACCGCTTTGCGAGCGCGGCACCAGCCGGCCGTCGGGCTGGTAGGCGCGGTCGGCGAACGCCTCGGCCACCGAGCGCAGGCCCAGCCGGGCGGCTTCCTCGAAGAACACCGAGCCGGCCAGACCGAGCACCGGCAGACCCGGGTCGACGGCGTGCACCGCCTCGGCAACCGCACGCGCCTGGCGGCGGTCGACGGCGATCGTGTTGTACAGCGCCCCATGCGGTTTGACGTACCCCAGGGCCGAGCCGGCGGCGTGGGCCAAGGCCTGCAACGCGCCGATCTGATAGATCACGTCGGCGGTCAGTTCGGCCGGTTCCACCTCGATGCGGCGGCGTCCGAAGCCGGCGAGGTCGAAGTAGCCCACCTGCGCACCGATCCGCACCCCACGCTTCTCGGCCGCCCGGCAGGCCCGGGCCAGACCGACGGGATTGCCGGCGTGGAAACCGCACGCCAGGTTGGCGCTGGTGACGATGTCGAGCATCGCCTCGTCGTCGCCGAGTTCCCACACCCCGAAGCCCTCGGCGAGGTCGGCGTTGAGATCGATGGACGCCACAACCCCACCCTAGGCCTCGAGTGGACGCAGGACCGGGCAGCCTAGGCCGCCGCGGGATCGTGGTGGCGCCGGCTGACACCCCAGCAGATGAGATAGATGACGAACGAGATGGTGGTGACGAATACCGACACCGGAACGCCGGGCGCCAGGGACAAAACCAGGCCGCCCACCGCGGCAATCTCCGCGAACACCACCGACGCGGCGATGGTGGCAGCCGGTGAACTGAACACCCGGGCCGCGGCCGCCGCCGGGGTGATGAGCAGTGACATCACCAGCAACGCGCCGACGATCTGAACACCCTGCGCGGCGACGACACCGACCAGTGCGGCGAACACGATGCCCAGCGCCCGCACCGGAACCCCGCGCGCCGCGGCGACCTCGGGGTCGGCGGTGGCGAACAGCAGCGGCCGGTAACTGGCGGCCAGCACCGCCGTCACCGCGACGGTGACCGCGCTGAGCAACGCCAGTCCGGAGTACCCGACCCCCACGATCTGCCCGGTCAGCAACGCGAAGCTGGTGCCCGCCCGGCCCGGGTAGAGGTGGATGAACAGCACCGCCAGGCCCAGCCCGAACGCCAGCACCACACCGATCGCGGAGTCCCGCTCGCGGGCCCGCTGGCCGAGGAAGCCGAAAAGTATTGCCGCCAGGGCACTTCCGACCAGGGCGCCCAGCCCGACGTTGAGACCGGTCAGCAGTGCGAAGGCCGCCCCGGTCAGGGACAGCTCACTGGACCCGTGCACCGCGAACGACATCTGCCGCATGACGATGAACGGCCCGATCAGACCGGCCACCAGTGCCAGCAGTGCGGCCGCGATCACCGCCTGCTGGACGAAGTCCCGGCTGAGCAGGTCCGCGGTGATCCCGAACGCGAACAGGTTGTCCAGCAGGTGGGCGAGTTTGTCATTCATGGGTGTGCCCACTGGTGTGTCCGGAGTGGTCCAGATGTTCGCCGACCACGACGTAACGGCCGCCCACCTGCACCACCTGGATGTCGGCCCGGTACAACTCCGTCAGCGTCTTCGAACTCATCACCTCGGCCACGGTGCCGATGCGGAACCGGCCGTCCACCAGGTAGAGCACCCGGTCGACATAGGGCAGCACCGGGTTGACCTCGTGGGTCACGAACAGCACGGCGGTGCCGGACTTGCGTCGCTGGTCGATCAGTCCGGCGACCAGTCGGGCGTTGGCCGGGTCGAGGTTGAGCAGCGGCTCATCGCACAGCAGCAGCGCCGGATCACTGGCGATGGCCTGCGCGATGCGCACGCGCTGCAACTCCCCGCCGGACATGACCCCGACCGGGACGGTGGCCAGGGGTAGGGCACGCACCTGAACAAGCGCCCGATCTACCGCCGCGCTCCGTGCCGCGCGGGCGTCTCGCCGCAGTGGCGCCACCCCCCAGCGGTGTCCGTCGACCCCCAACCGGACCAGGTCGCGGCCGCGCAGGGCGAGGCCGCGGTCGACGGCGCGGTGCTGCGGGACGTAGCCGATCCGTGCGCTGCCTGTCTGGATGGGCTCGCCCTCGATCAGCGCGGTGCCGGCGGTCAGCGGAAGCTGGCCGAGGAGGACTTTCAGCAGGGACGTCTTCCCGGTCCCGTTGGGCCCGAGGATCGCGATGAACTCCCCGGCCGAGACCGCCAGGTCGAGGTGGTCCCACAGCACCCGGTCGCCGAAGGCCAGGCAGGCGCCGCTGAGCGTGACGACGGGTTCGGCCATCGGCGTTACCGGTTCTCCCGCAGGGCCCCGGCCAGCCTGTCGACGGTGTCGTGCTGCCAGGTGAGGTAGTCCTTGCCTGCCGGCAGCGTCTCGGTGACCGCGACCACCGGCACGCCCGCATCCCGCGCGGCGTCGCGGACCCGACTGGTCGCACCGGTGACCGTCTGTTCGTTGAACACCACCGCCGCGACTTCGCGGTTCTTGATGAGATCGAGCACGGCGGCGACGTCGGCGGGTGCGGGATCGGTGTCCTGCTCGATCGCCGAGGTGAATCCGGGGGGCGTCTTGTCGACCAGGCCCGCGGCTTTGATCAGGTAGTGCGCGACAGGTTCGGTGGCGATGACGGCGGCGCCGGGTCGTTCGGAACGCAGCCGCTCCTCGGCGGCCCGGATGTCGCCGGCGCGGCGGGCGAAGTCCTGTGCGCGCGAGGCGTATTGATACGCCTTCGCGGAATCGGCGGCGGCCAGTTTGGTGGCCAGATCGCTCGCGACCGCCGCGGCAGTGCCGAGGTCGTAGAAGACGTGTTCGTTCGCCGGCTGCGGTTCACCCACGGCCGCCGCATTCAGCAGCGAGTAGGCGTTCACGGCCGGGACGTCGCGGTGGTTCTCCAGGACCGCGTCGACCCACGCGTCGTAGCCCCCGCCGTTGTAGACGACGATCGAGGCGTCGGCGATCGCCGCGGCATCCGACGGGCTGGCCTCATAGGAATGGGGGTCGGCCGATCCGTTGGTGACGATCGACGACACCGTGGCGTCGTCGCCGGCGACCGCCTGCGCGACGCTTCCCCAGACGTCGGTGGAGGCTACGACCACCGGCTTGCCTGTGTGTTGATTGTCGCGGTGCGAACCGCAGCCGGCCACGACGACCATGAGCGTCAGCCCGACGGCAGCCGCCTGCCTTGCCCTGCGCACCGAGACCCTCCACGAAAACGAAAACCGTTTCCAATAACTGTAGAGGACGGCATCCCGGCAGGCGGCCGAACCTCTAGGCGGTCTCGTCGTCCCCGATCAGCAGGCGGACGGCCAGATCCAGCCTCTTGCTGACGTCACTGGCCGAGGCCCGGCGGGTGAGCCAGGCCAGCAGGTTCGACAGCCACACATCCGAGATCACCCGGGCGATGTGGTACTGGTCCTCGGTCGGCTCGCCGTCGCTCATCGCGCGGGCGAACATGCTGTCGATGATCTTCTCGACGTGGTCCACCTCGCCGGCCGCCGAGGCGTCGGCGAACACGTAGGCGCGGGTCATCGCCTCGGTGAGCAGCGGGTTGCGCTGCATCGCCCGGTTGAGCTTGCTGACCATAAAGTTCAGCCGCTGATACGGGGTCCCGCCGGGCACCGTCGCGCGGTCGGTCTTGGCGTCGATGCGTTCGAACTCCCGGCCCAGGGCCGAGACGAGCAGGTGCACCTTCGACGGGAAGTATCGGTACAGCGTCCCCACGGCGACGTCGGCCCGGTCGGCGACGGCGCGCATCTGCACGGCTTCGTAGCCGCCCTTCGACGCGATCGCAAGGGTGGCGTCGAGGATCCTCTTGCGCCGTTCCCGCTGCGCCTCCGAGCCCAACTCCGACTCCGCGAGAACCGACACGGGCATCACCTCGCGGGGTTGCGACCCCCCGGTTTTCTGACCCGGCGACGACACCCTCGAAACTCCTTGTCCGCGACTTTGCGACGTTCGACTTGACGACTGATCACTGGCACTATTAGAACACGTTCTAGTGGGCTTGGACCGGAATGAAGCCCATCTCCGCCGACCCGTAGGAGCGCAGGTGGCCGCCCCCATCACCGACGAGCAGCTCGCCGTGCGTGATTTGGTTCGTCGCTGGTCGGCGGGCGCGGGCGCACCCGCCGCGGTGCGCGACGTCGAGCACGGCGACGCCGACGCCTGGCGACGGGTGTACGACGGCGTGGCCGAACTCGGCCTGTTCGGGGTGGCCGTCGACGAGGATGCCGGGGGAGCGGGCGGATCCGTCGGGGACCTGTGTGTCATGGTCGAGGAGGCGGCCCGTGCCCTGGTGCCCGGTCCGGTGGTGACGTCCGCGCTGGCCACCCTGGTGATCTCGGATTCAGCAGTGCTGAAAGCGCTCTCGGCCGGCGAGACCACCGCCGGCATCGCTCTCGACGCCGACCTGCGCGAGGACGCCGGAATGGTGTCCGGTACGGCCGACTACGTGCTGGGCGCCCTGGCTCCCGGGCTCCTGCTACTGCCGGTCGACGACCACGTCGTGCTGGTGGACGCGGCGGGTCCGGGTGTCACCGTCGAACCACTGGCAGCCACCGATTTCTCCCGGCCACTGGCCAGGGTCACCCTCGACGCCGCGCCCGGCACCCGTTTGGGCGTCTCACGCCGACGATGCGAAGACCTCGCCGCGACGGTGCTGGCCGCCGAGGCGGCCGGGGTGGCCCGGTGGGCGCTGGACACCGCCGCCGAATACGCGAAGGTGCGTGAGCAGTTCGGCAGGCCGATCGGCAGCTTCCAGGCGGTCAAGCACATCTGCGCCGAGATGCTCCTGCGTGCCCAGCAGATCGCCGTCGCCGCGGGCGACGCCGCGGTGGCCGCGGCCGGCGGGGACGACGCCCAGTTGTCCATCGCCGCGGCGGTCGCCGCGGCCACCGGGATCGACGCCGCCAAGGCCAACGCCAAGGACTGCGTCCAGGTGCTCGGCGGCATCGGGATCACCTGGGAGCACGACGCACATCTGTACCTGCGTCGCGCCTACGCCATCGGACAGTTCCTCGGCGGCCGGTCGCGCTGGTTGCGGCGGGTGGCGGAACTGACCGTCGGCGGCATCCGCCGCGATCTGCACATCGACCTCGACTCGGTGGCGGACCTGCGTCCGGAGATCACCGCCGCGGTCGCCGAGGTCGCCGCGCTGCCCGTCGAGAAGCGGCAGGCCGCGCTCGCGGAATCCGGGCTGTTGGCGCCGCACTGGCCGAAGCCCTACGGCCGCGACGCCTCACCGGCCGAGCAGCTGCTGATCGACCAGGAACTCAACACCGCGAACGTGCAGCGCCCCGACCTGGTCATCGGATGGTGGGCGGTGCCGACCATCCTCGAGGCCGGCACCGCAGAACAGATCGAGCAGTTCGTCCCGGCCACCCTGCGCGGCGAGCTGGTGTGGTGCCAGCTGTTCAGCGAACCGGAAGCAGGCTCGGATCTGGCTTCGCTGCGCACCAAAGCCGAACGCCGCGAGGGCGGCTGGGTGCTCAACGGCCAGAAGGTGTGGACGTCGGCGGCGCACAAGGCCCACTGGGGTGTGTGTCTTGCCCGCACCGACCCCGATGCCCCCAAGCACAAGGGCATCACCTACTTCCTGGTCGACATGCGCTCGCCGGGCATCATGATCCGCCCGCTGCGCGAGATCACCGGCGACGAGATGTTCAACGAGGTGTTCTTCGACGACGTCTTCGTGCCCGACGACATGGTGGTCGGCGCGGTCAACGACGGCTGGCGGCTGGCCCGCACGACGCTGGCCAACGAGCGGGTGGCCATGGCCCACGGCACTGCGCTGGGCAACCCGATGGAGCAGATGCTGCGCCGTATGGCCGGCCAGGACCTGGATCCCGCGCTGGCCGACCGCCTCGGCGCGCTCCTGCTGGCCGCCCAGGTCGGCTCTTTGCTGGACCACCGGATCGCCCAGCTCGCGGTGGGCGGGCAGGACACCAGCGCCGAAGCCAGCGCCCGCAAGCTGATCGGGGTGCGCTACCGGCAGGAGCTCGAGGAGTTCCGGATGGAGCAGACGCCCGGCGGGGGCATCGCCTACAACGACGCGGTGCAGAGCTTCCTCAACACCCGGTGCCTGTCGATCGCCGGCGGCACCGAGCAGATCCTGCTCACCATGGCCGGCGAGCGGCTGCTCGGCCTGCCGCGGTAGTCGCGCGGCTCGAGATCAGTCGTAAGTGACCTCGACCTCGTCACTCACCGGATGGGACTGGCAGGCCAGGATCAACCCGTCGGCCAGATCGTCGGCCTCCAGAACGTCGTTGGTCTCCATCTCAACCTCGCCGCTGACCACGGTCGTCGCGCACGCGCCGCAGTGCCCCTCCCGGCACGAGTACGGCGCCTCGATGCCCTTGTCGAGCAGGACGTCGAGCAGCTTCTCGCCCCGGGGCCAGGACACCGTGTGGGTCTGTCCGTCCAGATGCACCACGGCGGTGGCCTGATTGTCCGAGGTCGTCACGGGACGATCATTCCCTTCCGGCAACTAGAACACGTTATAGAAATGACAATACAGTGAACTACCAGCGGCTAGTTTGCCCTGCTCGACACAAATCGTAACGTGTTCTAGTCTGGGATCCAGTACCGCACTCCCGGGAGGCATGTAGTGACGTCCACTCAGCAACGTGACGCGCAGACGGTTCTTTCCGCCATCGACGAGGTGCTGCCGCGGCTGCGTGATCGCGCCGTGGAGACCGAGGAACTGCGCCGACTTCCCGATGCCAACATCGCCGACCTCGAAGAGGCCGGCTTCTTCAAACTCGTCCAGCCTGAGCAGTGGGGCGGCCTGCAGGCCGATCCGACGCTGTTCTTCGAGGCGGTCCGGCGCATCGCCAGCGCCTGCGGCTCCACCGGATGGGCCGGGGGCATCCTCGGCGTCCACAACTGGCACCTGGCCCAGTTCGACCAGCAGGCCCAGGAGGACGTCTGGGGCGACGACCCCGGCGTGCGAATCTCCTCGTCCTACGCCCCGATGGGCGCCGGCGTCGTGGTCGACGGCGGCTACCTGGTCAACGGCACGTGGCTGTGGTCGTCCGGCTGCGACCACGCCACCTGGACTTTCGTCGGCGGCCCGGTGATCAAGGACGGACGTCCGGTGGACTTCGGCAGCTTCCTGATGCCGCTGGGGGATTACCAGATCCGCGACGACTGGAACGTCGTCGGCCTCAAGGGCACCGGCAGCAACACCCTGATCGTCAAGGACGTGTTCGTGCCCCGTCACCGCTTCCTGTCCTACGGGGCGATGAACGACGGTTCGGCCGCCGGCCTGAAGAACAACACCGACCCGGTCTACCGGATGCCGTGGGGAACCATGCACCCGACGACCATCTCCACGCCCATCGTCGGCATGGCCTACGGCGCGTACGACGCCCACGTCGAGCACCAGGGCAAGCGGGTGCGCGCCGCGTTCGCCGGCGAGAAGGCCAAGGACGACCCGTTCGCCAAGATCCGGATCGCCGAGGCCGCCAGCGACATCGACGCCGCCTGGCGTCAGCTGTCCGGCAATCTCGCCGAGGAGTACGCCCTGCTGTGCGCCGGCAGGGAGGTCCCGATGGAACTTCGGGCCCGCGCCCGCCGCGATCAGGTCCGCGCCACCCAGCGGGCCATCGCCTCCATCGACCGTCTCTTCGAGGCGTCGGGCGCCACGGCGCTGAACAACGACCAGGCGCTGCAGAGGTTCTGGCGGGACGCCCACGCGGGCCGGGTGCACGCCGCCAACGACGCCGAACGCGCCTACGTGATGTACGGAAATCAGGAGTTCGGGCTCCCGCTCGGCGACACGATGGTCTAGGGAGTTCCGGGACCCCATGACGTCTTTCATCCGCGAAGCGGAGTCTCAGCAGGAGATCACCTTCGAGTCCACGTCGCGCTACGCCGACGTCCGTGCTGGTGACCGCGATATGCGGCTGCACTACCACGAGGCCGGCGAGGGCAACGAGCAAAAGGTCGTGCTGCTGCACGGCGGCGGTCCGGGAGCCTCCAGCTGGTCGAACTTCGGCCGCAACATCGCGGTGCTGGCCCGGCACTTCCACGTCATCGCGATCGACCAGCCCGGCTACGGGCACTCGGACAAGCACACCGAGCACGAGCAGTACAACCGCTACAGCGCCAACGCCGTCCTGGCGCTGTTCGACCATCTCGGCATCGAGCGCGCCGATCTGGTGGGCAATTCGCTGGGCGGCGGCACCGCGGTGCGGTTCGCCCTCGACAACCCCAAGCGCGCCGGCCGGCTGGTGCTGATGGGTCCGGGCGGTTTGAGCGTCAACCTGTTCGCCCCCGACCCCACCGAAGGGGTCAAACTGCTGGCGCGGTTCAACGCGGACCCGACCAGGGAGAACATGGAACGCTTCCTGCGGATCATGGTCTTCGACCAGAAGCTGATCACCCCGGAACTTGTCGACGAGCGATTCGCCATCGCGAGCACCCCGGAGTCGCTGGCCGCCGCCCGGGCCATGGGCAAGTCGTTCGCGGGCCCGGACTTCGAACTCGGCATGATGTGGCGCGAGGTCTACAAGCTGCGCCAGCGGGTGCTGCTCATTTGGGGCCGGGAAGACCGGGTCAACCCGCTCGACGGAGCGCTGGTCGCGCTGAAGCAGATTCCGCGGGTTCAACTGCACGTCTTCGGGCAATGCGGTCACTGGGCTCAGGTGGAGAAGTTCGACGAGTTCAACAAGCTGACCATCGATTTTCTGGGGGACGGGTGATGATGTTCCAGCGAGGAGCAAAGGCGGATCGCGCATGAGCATCCGATCGCTGGGTTACCTGCGGTTCGAGGCCACCGACGTGCCGGCCTGGCGGGAGTACGCCCTGAAAGTCCTCGGCATGGTCGAGGGCAAGGGCGCCGTACATGGGGCGCTCTACCTGCGGATGGACGACTTCCCGGCCCGGCTCGTCATCGTTCCCGGCGACCGGGACCGCCTGCTGGTGGCCGGTTGGGAATGCGCGGACGCCCAGGGTCTGCAGAACATCCGCGACGCCCTCGACATCGAAGGCGTCCCCTATAAGGAAGCCACCGCAGCGCAACTCGCCGACCGCCGCGTCGACGAGATGATCGTCTTCGCCGACCCGTCCGGCAACGAGCTGGAGGTCTTCCACGGTGCGGCACTGGAGCACCGCCGCGTCGTCAGCCCTTACGGGCACAAGTTCGTCACCGGCGAGCAGGGGCTGGGACACGTGGTGCTGTCCACCCGCGACGACGCCGAGGCGCTGCACTTCTACCGCGACGTGCTCGGCTTCCACCTGCGCGACTCCATGCGCCTGCCCCCGCAACTCGTGGGCCGACCGGCCGACGGCCCGCCGGCCTGGCTGCGCTTCTTCGGCTGCAACCCGCGCCACCACAGCCTGGCCTTCCTGCCCATGCCCACACCCAGTGGCGTCGTGCATCTGATGATGGAGGTCGAGAACAGCGACGACGTCGGCCTGTGCCTCGACCGTGCGCTGCGGCGCAAGGTGCCGATGTCGGCGACGCTCGGTCGGCACGTCAACGACAAGATGCTCTCCTTCTATATGAAGACGCCCGGCGGCTTCGATGTCGAGTTCGGCTGCGAAGGGCTGCAGGTCGAGGACGACGACTGGATCGCCCGGGAGAGCACGGCCGTCAGCCTGTGGGGGCACGACTTCTCCATCGGCTCCCACGTCAGCAGCTAATGACTGAAGAGATCGATCCCCGGGCTTTCCGTCAGGTCCTCGGGCAGTTCTGCACCGGGATCACGATCATCACCACCATGCATGACGGCGTGCCCAACGGGTTCGCCTGCCAGTCGTTCGCCGCCCTGTCCCTGGATCCGCCACTGGTGCTGTTCTGTCCCACCAAGGTGTCCCGGTCGTGGAAGGCCATCGAGGCCTCCGGCCGCTTCTGCGTCAACGTGCTCACCGAGAAGCAGCGCGACACTTGTGCGCGGTTCGGTTCCAGGGAGCCCGACAAATTCGCAGGAATTGATTGGCACACCTCACCGCTGGGTTCACCGGTTCTCGACAATTCTCTGGCGCATATCGACTGCACGGTTCATTCGGTGCACGACGGCGGCGATCATTTCGTCGTCTTCGGGCGCGTCGAATCGCTGTCGGAATTGCCGGCGGTAAAGCCGCGGCCGCTGTTGTTCTATCGCGGCGAATACACCGGAATCGAACCGGACAAGAACACTCCGGCACAATGGCGCGACGATCTCGAGTCATTTCTCACCGCCACGACTCCGGACACCTGGCTTTAGTTATGGTGCGCGGCGATACGCCAACCGCATTTCTTTATCCCGTGTTGCGGTTAATGAAATCGACAATCGCAGCCGTCACTTCCCGATGCGTGATGTCATTGAGAACGTCATGCCGGGTTCGCGCGAATTCCCGATATTCCAGCGCTTCGATTTGATCGGCATAAGCCCGCACGGCGCCCGGGGTAGCCACTGGGTCGGCCGCCCCATGGACCGCCAGAGTGGGGACGGTCAGCTTCGGAAGTTCGGCCCCGAACCGGTCCCAGGCCCGGTCCAACTCGCGGGTCATCGCCCGGCTGTCGACCTTGTTGAACGCCAGTGGGTCGTTGTTGATGGAGTCGAGATAGAACGGATCGCTCGACAAGCCGGTCGTGTCCAGGTTCATCGCCGTATTGAGGTCGACGAGCTCACGGATCGCCACCAGCGGCGCTCCTGAAATCACCCCGGCTCGGTACCGTTGTGGCTGCTCCAGCAGCCGGAACAACGTCACGACCGCGCCGTAGGAGTGGCCTTGTGCAATGACGGGAACGCCCGGCTGGACCTGCTCGACCATTTCGGTCAGTCGCTCGGCCAGCGCCGAGCTGTCCTCCAGCCTGCCGAACTGCCCCCGCTCCCCGGGAGAGCGCCCGTGGCCGAACTGATCGACCATCCACAACTCGATCCCCGCGGCGTTCAGGGCGAAGCCGTAGCGATGGTAAAGATCGGTGTGCTCGCCGAATCCGTGCAGGAAGACGACGGCGGCGCGGGGTTTATCCACAGGCCAATGCCGGTAGTACACAGGCTGTTGATGAACGTTGAAGAAGGGCACGTCATGACTGCACCAGGTTCGGTGTTCCGAGACAAGCGCACATGCCGCTAAAGACCGTTGGTCGGAGATCCTGAAAAACGTCTTCAAAAATCCTGCGGATTTCGAAACCGATTGTTAACTTTGCGCGATGGCCGTCAGTCGCGGTGCCAATGGGGGCACCCAGGTAGGGGTCGACGTCGCGCTTAAGCAGCGCCGTCGGCTCGCTGGCTTGTACGCCTGGCTGGTCTTTGGCTTCTTTGCTCTGACCTTGGGTTTTGCCGTTTCTGCTCCCGCGACGGCGCATGCGGATTCGGGGTCGCAGGGTTCGTCGGATCGTGGTTCGCATTCGGCGCGTGGTGGTGGGTCGTCGGGTTCGGCGTCGAAGGATTCCTCGGGTGTGCCGGGGTCTGCGGCGGTGGTTCCGGTGGTGTCGTCGCGTGGGGGTGTGGTGCCGAAGTCGGCGACGGTGACGTTGCCGGTGGTGGCGGGCTCGTCTTCGCCGGCTGCGTCGGCGCCGTCGGTTCCGGCTGCGGCGGTGCCGGCTGTGGTGGGGGCTCCTGTGGCTCCGGCGGCGGCGAAGCCGTCGGTGTCGGATTTCCTGAAGAATTTGAAGGTTTCTACGAGCACGGCGTCGGTTCCGGTGGCGCCGGCTCCGGTGACGACGGCGGCGCCGAAGTCGTTCAATTTCGGGTTGGGCAATGTCGGGAGTTTCAATTTCGGCTCGGGTAATAAGGGCGATTGGAATTTCGGGTCGGGGAACCTGGGTTCGACGAATGTCGGTTCGGGTAACAAGGGCAGCAAGAACTTCGGTATCGGCAATACCGGCAACGGGAACTTCGGTGGCGGTAATACGGGGTCGGGCAATATCGGGTTTGGCAATACCGGCACCGGCAATATTGGTATCGGTCTGACCGGTGATCATCAGTTCGGGATCGGCGGTCTGAATTCCGGAACCGGGAACAAGGGTTTGTTCAACTCCGGGTCGGGGAACAAGGGCTGGTTCAACTCCGGTTCGGGGAATACGGGTTCGGGCAATTCGGGTGACACCAATACGGGCCGGTTCAACTCTGGTGATGTCAACTCCGGTAACTCCAATGTGGGCAGTCTGAACACGAGCTCGTTCAATGTCGGTGGGTCCAATAGCGGCAGCTTCAATCCGGGGAGCAACAACACCGGTTGGTTCAACACGGGCAGCCTCAACACGGGTTGGTTCAACTCGGGGAACTCCAACACCGGGCTGTACAACTCCGGCTATCTGAACACCGGGATCGGCAACTCGGGCAACGCGAGCAACGGCTTCTTTGAGACTGCCGATAATCAGAACTGGTTCCCGGGTATTCACGTCGAGTACTCGCTGCCGGGGCAGACGATCGACAAGACGGTCTCGCTTCCGGTCAATCAGCAGATCCCGTTCGGGCCGTTCACCTTGACGGTCGGGCCGGCGACGGTCGATGCGCACATCACGGGTAGCACGGGTCCGATCACGGTGACGATCCTCGACATCCCGGCCGGGCCGGGTTTCTTCAACACCGGCACGGTGGCCTCGTCGGGGGCGTTCAACACCGGCGCCGGCGGCGGGTCGGGTTTGCTGAACACCGGGGTGGGGTTGGTGTCGGGGTGGTTCAACGAGGCGCTGCGGGCCGGGGAGGGACTGTCGGGCTACTCCAGCTCGGGCTCGGGTTCGGGTTTCTCGAATCTGGGTTCGGCGATCTCGGGGTCGCGCAACACCAGCTCGCTGCCTGATCCGGCCGCGTTGGCGTTCGTGTCGGGCTCGGCCAATATCGGCACGCTGCTCTCGGGCACGTACTACAACCAGGTGACGGGTACCTCGACGTTCAACTTCGGCTCGGGCAACACCGGGTATGGCAACGCCGGCAAGGGCAACCAGGGCAACCACAACTTGGGCTCGGGCAACGACGGTGACGGCAATGTCGGGTTGGGCAACATCGGCTCGGGCAACACCGGGGCGGGCAACCACGGGGATAAGAACCTCGGCAGCGGGAACTTCGGGTCGAACAACCTGGGTTCGGGCAACTTCGGGGACAAGAACTTCGGTGTCGGGAATAACGGCAGCGGGAACTTCGGCTCGGGTAACACCGGCAGCGGCAACATCGGGTTCGGTAACACCGGCACCGGCAATATCGGGATCGGGCTGACCGGGGATCATCAGTTCGGGTTCGGTGGGTTGAACTCCGGGACCGGCAACAAGGGCCTGTTCAACTCCGGGACGGGTAACACCGGCATCTTCAACTCCGGGAACAAGAACTGGGGGATGGGCAACTCCGGTGTGCTCAACACCGGGTGGTTCAACTCCGGGTTGCTGGACTCCGGTGGGGGCAACAGCGGGGATCTGAACACCGGCAGCCACAACGCGGGTGCGAATAACACCGGCACCGGTAATCCCGGGGACAACAACTCCGGTGTGGCCAACGTCGGTTCGTCCAACACCGGGTGGGCCAACACCGGTGACGCCAACACCGGCTGGGTCAACACCGGGAATCTGAACACCGGTGGCTACAACTCCGGTAACGGCAACAACGGTCTGTTCTGGCGGCGCAACGGCGGCGGCCAGCTCCACATCGACCTGGGGGCCGACCTCTCCCAGATCCCGATCACCCTGAATGCCGACATCCCGGTCAACATCCCGATCACCGCACAGCTGACCAACCCCATCGACATCCCCGCTGTCACCCTGCCCGCTACGCCGCTCGACGTGTCGATCACCACGCAGGTGCCAGTCGCCGCCGGCATCGATGCCGATGTGGTGCTCAATGTCGGTGGTTCGCTGGGTCCGATCACCTTCCCCGGCACCAGCATTTCGGTGCCCCAGGTGGTGGGGACGATCGGCGGTCCCGGGGTCTCGATTCCGCTCACGCTCACCGGGACGGTGGGTCCGGGCCGGATCTCGTTCCTGCGCCTGGACGGGCCCGGGTTGTTCAACTCCACCGGGGTGCCGTCCTCGGGGCTGTTCAACTCCGGTGCCGGTGGCGGCTCGGGCTTCTTCAACTCCGGTGGTCTGTCGGTGACGGGGCTGTTGAACGAGGGGCTGAACCCGGGGTTGTCGGGCTACGGCAACAAGGGGTCCGGTTCCGGTTTCACCAACCTCGGTGTGGACGTCTCGGGTTGGTCCAACACCACCTCGCTGGAGGATCCGTCGTTGCCGGCGATCATCTCCGGTCTGCGCAACGTGGGCACCCAGATCTCGGGGATCTTCGTGGGCGCCGGCTCGGGTAAGAGTGGTCTGTTCGCGCCCAAGGCACAGGGCGGCTGGCAGATCGGTATCAACACCAACGTCGACATCTCTGAGATCCCGATCAACCTCGACGGCAGCATCGGGGTCGACGTCCCGCTCAGCGCCAGCGGCACCGGCCCGATCACCGTTCACGGGTTCTCCATTCCGACCATCCCGGGCAACATCAACGGCACCGCCACGCTCAGCGTCCCGAACCTGTTCGGGCCGGTCGTCATCCCTCTGGTCTCCGATCTGGGAATCGGCGCGATCAACGTGCCCGACATCAACGTCACGTCCACCGGCCCGCTGCTGGCCGGCCAGATCGGCGGCCCGGACACCACGATCCCGATCAAGATCAGCGGCGCGATCGGCCCCAATTCCACGGGTAGTGGCGGCACGGCGCTGATCACCTTCAAGCGCACCACCGACCCCGGCCTGAGCGTGGACCTCGTCGCCAATGTCCCGCAGACCCCGATCAAGCTCAACGCCGACGTCCCCGTCGACATCCCCTTCGGTGTGAGCTTCGGTGCGTTGACTCTGCAGGGGTTGACCATCCCGGGCTTCAACGTCGCGACGTCTAATTGGCAGAACAGCCACAACCTTCAGACCACGTCGATCACGGGTGCGCTCTACGTCAACTTTGAGGTGCCCGGTACCACGCTGCCGGTCAGCGACATCACCCTGAACCCGGTCACCGTGCAGCTGCCCGCTCTCACCGGCCGGATCGGCGGACCCGGTGCCGGGGTCGGGCTCAACTTCGACGGTGGGCTTGGCCCCTTCACGATCAACGCCCCGATCGGCGTGACCGTGAACCCGACACCGTCGATCACCCTCGACAAGGTCTACGTCAGTCAGATTCCGTTCTTCGCGAACCTGGGCCTTGACGTGAATCTGCCGGTGAGCCTCAACGCCACCCCGCTGAGCATCTCCCAGATCAACATTCCGCAGATCTCCATCGGCACCAACCCGCAGGGCAACACGCTGCAGGGCCTGGTCATCCAGTCCTCGATCGCTTCGGTCACCACGCCGCCGCCGGCGAGTACGAACATCTTCAGCGCTCAGTACCCGTGTTCGCTGTTTGGTGTCTGTGTTGCCCTGGGGTTGTCACCGGTGGTCACCGCCGGCCCGATCTCCATCGGCCCGATCGAGCTGGGCTTCCCCAACGACCAGGTGCTGTCGCTGAACATCGGCGGCCCGAACAAGAACGTCGACGTCGGCGTCACCGGTTCCTTGGGGCCGATCGTGGTCTCGCTGGCAGACCAGCTGATCGAGGCCTTCCCCTACTCCTACCAAGGCAATGCCGGTCTGAATCTTCCGATCACCGGCAACACCGGAGAGCTCGACCTCAAGCAGGTCGATATCTCGGCACCCTTGCTGGCTCTGCTCTACCAGCGCACGGGTTCGTGCGTCGCTCGAATCTGCTCCGGGATGACGATCAATCCGCAGTTCGTCAACTACCTCAACGGCGGAACCCCCCCTGGTTCTGCCCTGGGTCCGTTCCCGCCGAACATCCCGGTGACGAGCACAGCCCTGATCGACACCAACCTGGGCCAGCCCATCGGACCGCTCACCCTGCTCCCGAGCATGCAAATCAGCCAAACCATCACCGACAACGTTCCCTTCAGCGGAAACGGAACAATCGGCCCCATCCACATCTCCGGCTAGCGCCTCGGCTTATCCGGCGTTTGGTTATCTGGCGTTTGGTGTCTGGATCGCACAGACGATTTGCTCGAAAAATTGTTTCCAAAAGTTGAGCGAAATCCAGCAAAGTTCTGTTATTTTCTCGCGGTGGCCATCTGCCAAGGTGATCAACGCATCGCCCAGGTAAATGCCGACGTAGCGCGAGAAGAGCGCCGTCGGCTGGCTGGCCTGTACGTGTGGCTGACTCTCGGGTTCTTTAGCGCGGCGCTCGGTCTGGGAGTTGCAGCGTCGCCAATTGCGCATGCGGATTCGGGGTCGCAGGGTTCGTCGGATCGTGGTTCGCATTCGGCGCGTGGTGGTGGGTCGTCGGGTTCGGCGTCGAAGGATTCCTCGGGTGTGCCGGGGTCTGC
>WBZO01001181.1_pt1 | contig 37323 bp, 30 predicted proteins | sample 5204261 | NCBI WGS metagenome assembly WBZO01 (sample SAMN12412400, study PRJNA552823) | activated sludge metagenome | isolation source: activated sludge from anammox sidestream of wastewater treatment plant... | place: USA: North Carolina | collected 2017-09
ATGACCAGCCTGACCATTCGCAATGTGGACGAGGCCACCAAGCAGAGGCTACGCATTCGGGCGGCGCGCCATGGGGTTTCGATGGAAGAGGAGGTACGGCGCATCCTGAAAGAGGCGCTGCGCCCGGCCGCGGCGCCCTCCTGGCTTGGCAAGCGCCTGCGCGATCGTTTTGACGGGCTGGCCGCTGAAGAGTTTGTCGTGCCCAAGCGACACGCGCCGCGCAGTGCGCTGCAGTGGGATGAGCCGGCGTGATTATGCTCGATACCAACGTGCTGTCCGAGTTCATGCGTGCGCGACCAGTGGCCAGCGTTGTCTCCTGGCTGGACGAACAGCCCACGGGTGAGGTCTACACGAGCGCCGTCAGCCGCGCGGAGATCGAGCTGGGGCTGCTGCTGATGCCCCCCGGCCGGCGCCAGGAAGCCCTGAGCCAGGCGGCGTGGGCCATGTTCGATGAAGATTTCGCCGGCCGTTGTCTGCCGTTCGATGAGGAAGCGGCGCGCCAATATGCGCGCATCGTGTCTGCCCGGACGCGGGCAGGCCGGCCAATCAGCGTGGAGGACGCCCAGATCGCCGCGATTGCGCTGGCGCACCGGATGCCGTTGGCCACGCGTAACACCACGGACTTCGATTTGATTGACGGCCTTGCGGTTGTCAACCCCTGGACCGACGGCGCGGGGCCACCTGTGCATCTCGAAGCGGCGGATTCATGACGAAGACCATCGAGGAAATCCTCGCCCCCAGGCCCGCCGCTCATCCTCGCATCTACGCCTATTCGATTGACGACAAGGAGCACGCGGGTCTGCTCAAGGTGGGCCAGACCACACGTGACGTTAAGCAGCGCGTCGCCGAGCAGCTCAAGACCGCCGCCATCAAGAACTACAGGATCGAGCTGGACGAGCCAGCCGAGCGCCACGACGGCAGCATCTTCAGCGACCACGAGGTGCGCGCGGCCCTTGAGAAGAAGGGCTTCGAACGGGTCGAACTAGAATGGATGCGCTGCACGGTCGCGGACGTGAAGACCGTCCTTACCCAACTGCGCACCGGCCAGCGGTTCACCGGCACGCATCACGAGACTTTCGCGATGCGCCGCGAGCAGGCCGAGGCTGTGAAGGTAACGCACGCCTATTTCCTGTCGCGCTGGTCGGAGGACAAGCACGCCGTCCCGCGCTTCCTGTGGAACGCGAAGATGCGCTTCGGCAAGACGTTCACCACGTACCAACTGGCGAAGCGGCTGGGAGCGCGTCGGGTGCTGGTGGTGACCTTCAAGCCCGCCGTCGAGGATGCCTGGAAGACCGACCTCGAGAATCACGTGGACTTTGACGGGTGGCAGTACCTCTCCAGTAAATCTGACGGCGATCCGAGGAAGATAGACCGCCGGAAGCCGGTCGTCTACTTCGGCTCCTTTCAGGACCTGCTCGGCCGCGACGCCGCCGGGAACATCAAGCCGAAGAACGAATGGCTCCACGCCGTGAAGTGGGACCTGGTGGTCTTTGACGAATACCACTTCGGCGCGTGGCGGGAGACCGCCAAGGAGCTGTTCGAGAGCGAAGAAGAAGCGATCTCCAGGACGGAATCACGGTTCGAGGATGAAAAGCGCCTGAAGGAGAGAATCGCTGACCTGCAAGAGCCGCTGGAGAAGGAGACGGAGTTCCTCCCCATCACGACCAAGGCCTACCTCTACCTTTCCGGCACCCCGTTCAGGGCGCTGGCCACGGGCGAGTTCATCGAGGAGCAGATCTTCAATTGGACCTACACCGACGAGCAGCGGGCCAAGGAGGCGTTCACGAAGAAGAAGCCCGGAGAATGGAACCCCTACGGCGCGCTCCCGCAGATGCGCCTGCTGACATACCAGATGCCGGACGAGCTGCTCGCGATCGCAAGCGCCGGGGAGTTTGACGAGTTCGACCTGAACGCGTTCTTCGAGGCATCGGGCACGGGCGCCAAGGCGCAGTTCAAGCACAAGAGCGACGTGCAGAAATGGCTGGACATCATCCGCGGCGCCTACGCGCCCAAGTCCGTGGAGCATCTGAAAACCGGCACGCGGCCGCCGTTTCCGTATTCGGATGTGCGCCTCCTGCCGTATCTCCAGCATTCGTTCTGGTTCCTCCCCAACGTCGCGGCCTGCCACGCGATGGCAAACCTGCTGGCCGAGAAGCACAACACGTTCTGGCACGACTACGAGGTGGTCGTCGCTGCCGGCGCTTCGGCGGGCATCGGACTGGATGCGTTGCCTCCGGTGCGCAAGGCCATAGGCAGCGGATTCGACGCCAAGACCATCACACTGTCGTGCGGCAAGCTCACGACCGGCATCACTGTGCCGCAGTGGTCGTCGATCCTGATGCTGCGCAATCTGAAGTCGCCGGAGACCTACTTCCAGGCCGCGTTCCGCGTGCAGTCTCCGTGGTCCATCAAGAACCCCAATGGCAACAACCCGAACGAGGAGGAGATCCTCAAGCCGGTCTGCTTCGTGTTCGACTTCGCGCCCACGCGCGCGCTGCAGCAGCTCTCAGAGTACGGCATCCGCCTCTCGCCGAACGAGCCGAACCCGGAGAACGCGGTTAAAGATCTTGTGTCGTTCCTTCCTGTTCTGGCCTACGACGGCGCGAACATGACGCAGATCGACGCGGGCGGCATTCTCGACATCGCGATGGCCGGCACCTCCGCCACGCTGCTGGCCCGCAAATGGGAGAGCGCGCTGCTGGTGAACGTGGACAACGCCACCCTGCGCCGTATCCTGGACGACCCAAAGGCGATGGCGGCCGTGGAGCGCATCGAGGGCTGGCGCTCGCTGGGCGACAACATCATCGAGACCATCATCAACAAAAGCGAGAAGGTCAAGGAACTCAAGAAGAAGGCCAAGGACAAGGAGCTGACGGACAAGCAGAAGAAGCAGCTCACCGAGGAGGAGAAGGAGTACAAGTCCAAGCGCAAGCTCGTGCAGGAGAAGCTGATCAAGTTCGCGACACGGATTCCTGCGTTCATGTACCTGACCGACTTCCGCGAGAACACGCTGCAGGACGTGATCACCAAGTTCGAGCCAGACTTGTTCCTTGCCGTGACGGGCCTGACGGTGCAGGACTTCCACCTGCTTGTGGGGCTCAAGGTGTTCAATACCGAGCAGATGAACCAGGCGGTCTTCGCGTTCCGGCGTTATGAAGACGCGTCGCTCCGGTACACCGGCATTGATAGCCACCCCGGGCTGACGCACTACGGGCTGTACGACACGGTGGTCGCGAGGGAAGATGCCCCGCCATACAAGTCTGCGGGCTAACAACAGCATGCAGCAGACGGCGCTGCGCGCCGCCGCTGAACCGGAGCGAGCTGTTCTATTCCTGCAGCGCCAAAGCCTCCCAATTCCGTGTCACTCCCATGAAGAGGGGAATCCACAGAAGGGACGGTAAATCCTCAGAATTTCGAGAAGATCCTTCGGTGGGAGATGAATCGGCTCTCGCCAGCTAAGATTTCCGCCATAGCGAGAACAACCATAGCGGAAAGAAAGGCTGCTTGAGCCGCCGCTTGATTTCATTCAATTTAGACCTTCTTTCCGGAGAATGATCAGCGCTGTGGCACTATCTTCGAGAGCCGGAGCCGATTAACCTTTCCCCAGTCGTTTTCAGGAGGCAGCCATGGCATCAGACAACTCTGGTATATCATCCTGTATTGCAACTTCCTGGTGGCAGCCGGTCCTCTTTGCCGGTCTGGCGGGCGGAATGGGATGGGGGATTCGCGGCCAGTATGGCCATGAAACCGGTGCGATGATCGCCGGGCTTCTGGTCAGCCTCACCCTGGTTTTCCTCATGGCTCCACCAACAATCAAATCCCTCTCTGCTGCCAGGGCAGCCGCTCTGGCCACTGCCGCCATTGGAATCGGGGGCACGATGACCTATGGCCAGACCATCGGGTTGACACAGAATGCAAATTTCATCGGTCATTGGGAAGCCTGGCGGTGGGGCATGATTGGACTCTCGATCAAGGGTGGCATCTGGATCAGCTTCGCCGGGGCTTTCCTGGGCATCGGCCTGGGGGGTGTGAAATACCGTTATCGAGAGATGCTGCTCCTGATGGGGGGGCTCCTGGTGGCTTACATGGCCGGGATTTTCCTGCTGAACTCTCCCTTTGATCCTGCCAATAAAAAACTTCCCGGAATTTATTTTTCAGAATCCTGGTACTGGAACCCGGATGGTGTGGATCTCAAGCCACGTTATGAATACTGGGGAGGGCTTCTCTTCGCTCTCGTGGCGCTGGTGGTTTATGCCTCCCTCATTCGTAAAGACCGCCTCTCACTTCACATGGCGCTGTGGGGTTTTCTCGGTGGTGCTCTCGGGTTTCCACTGGGGCAGTGCCTGCAGTCTTTCCATGCCTGGAACCCGGAGGTCTTTCACCATGGATTCTGGGTCTCCCTCGATCCATATATGAACTGGTGGAACATGATGGAAATCACTTTCGGGACAATCATGGGAAGCCTGCTGGGGCTGGGGATTTGGCTGAATCGTGCACGAATCCATTTCCCCACAGAAACCGAACCTCACAACTCAATTCCCTCTGCCTGGGAATGGGGGCTGTTTGTGGTTCATTGCTTTTTACTGGTGGCCGCTGAGTTCATCGAGATTCCTGTCATTATGGAACTCTATGACAATGGATTGATCCTGGCGATCATTCCGATTGTGGCTGTGACAGGCGGAGCCTGGTGGCCCTATTTTTTGATCTTCCCGGTGACACTGGTGCCGATTGCCGGAAAGACATTGCGCTCTCTAGGATATGAAGAGATGTCGATTTCGCTTCAGGCCGGCTGGATTCTGTATGTCATCCTCCCGGTTTCTCTGGCGGTCCTCGCTGCGGTTTACTTCAAGAAGAAAGCGGACCTCGGGCAGTCATGCAGGCAATTTGCCGGCATTGCCCTCCTTGCAACCACCTGGCTTTATTTCAGCCTGAACTATGCCTTCTTCAATTTTCCCTTTCCCTGGCTGCCCTGGACTGGCCGCACCCCCAGTGGCCTGATTTTTACCACCTGCACTCTGGGGCTGACCCTCCTGGTTTTTTTCGGGACAAGGAAAAGCTATGCGCCCTCGGCAACTGCTGCCTCATAAACTGGCTTCTCTAAATCTTCCTGTACACCAGAAGCTTTGAACCCGGCTGATTGTCAATCTGGAGTTGCACCCCTGTTTCAAGCAGGTCTTTGCCCTGGACCTGCATCTTCGCCCCTGTATCGATATCCTCCAGTTCATATTTCCCATTCGGGTCCAGCCCTGAGAGGTGGGGCTGCATGGCTGAGAATGGGCTTTTCGGACGGCGCAGCGCCAGGATCATTCCCTCATTCAGATCCGGACGATTGAACTGCCAGGCGGACCAGGCATCCTCTGCAAGGGAAAAGGACAGCAGCGGATAAAAGTCTCCGGTAAAATAGGGGCGAACATGCTGCATCTGTCCCAGCATGTCCTTAAACCATTCAACCGAAAAATGTTTCTGAATATTTTTCTCAAATTCATACATGATCAGCACCATCCCAGGGCCGAGAGCACTCCGAAATACATAAGTGTCTTCCCGGTCGCAGCAACCCGAGCTGAGAGGCACCCAGGAGCCAAGCCCATGGGTCTGCCCCTGCATGGCGGTGGTGCCAAAGCCTGGCCAGCACTGCACATCACTGCGCCAGAGCGGGATGCTGCGTGAAATCGATTCAAGATCAATTCTTCTCCCACCACTCGAACAGTTGTCGATCAGGAGGTTCGGGCATCTTTCGAGCAGCTCATCCCACAATGCATACAGCCCGGTGATATGGTTAATTTCAGCCATCCCGATCCGGTCAGGGGCATCGGCGGCATCCCAGAATGGTCTCGGATCCATGTTGAAATCCTGCCGGTAGCAGGTCAGGCCATTTTTCTGGATGAGGTCGGCAAGAAAATCTGCCAGCATCCTGCGTGCTTCGGGATTTCCAAGATTGAAGAGGCAGTTGTCACCGACCGGACCGAGGAGGTAGTCCGGATGGTCACGAGTCCATGAGGTCCCTTTGAAGACTCGCTCCGGTTCCAGCCACAGCAGAAATCCCAACCCGTTCTGCTTGAGTGAGTTTCCGAGCGGAGCCAGCCCATCAGGGAAGTATCCCGGATTCGGATGCCAATCCCCCACAAAGGCGCCCCACTGGCTGTTGAAGACATTGGCCCCTTCTTTCGCTTCGTCATTTCCGAACCAGCCGGCATCCACCCACAGCAGATCGAAAGGGAGCTGGTTGTCGGCGAGCCATTTTCCATGCTCGATATGGTTCTTGATGTAATTTCCCCCCCAGGTGGCCAGCCCGATCGGCACTTCTGCACGTTTGCCATTTATCTGTGGGGAGTGATGTTTCAGGAGAAATTGCCTGAGCTGGTTGTGCCCTTCGATCGGCTGGTTGTCCCAGTGCAGCAGCAGGATGCGCGGGGTGCGTATTTCCTCCCCTGGATGCAGGGAGAGGTGAGTCTTTTTCATCCCGCCTCGCATCCGGACCTCTGCATCTGTCCGGTAAAACTCCATGAACCAGTCTCCGGTCCATCCCATGGCCACCATCCACCCATGGGTACCCAGATCGAGGTTGAAAAAAGGCAATCGCCCACAGGAGGAACGGCCTCCTTTGGATTCCAGGCGAAAGGGGTTCTTTTCTCCAATCCATCCCGCCTGCGGGTCATCCTCATTTGGACCCAGCGACATGACGAAAGGCGCAAAATCATCCAGGCGGCACTCGCTTCCATTGGCATAACGCACCTTTGCCTTTTTTTCACGTGAAAGCGGGAAACCCAGGTCTATCGGGAGGAGGTTCTCCAGAATCGGCGTCGGTTCTTTTCCCTCGTTACGGATCTTGAAAACCCATTCGATGGCCGGGAAATCCGTGTACTGAATCGCTTCACCCTGTATGACCAGGCCGGACTGAGGCTCGGCAAAGGTCAGTATCAACTGTTTTCGATTTTCATCGAGACTTTTCTCTGAACGTTCGGTCTTCCAGGTAGGAATGATTTCGGCCGATTTCTTCTCTCCAGAGAGAAAAGAGAAAAAAGTCCCTTCGGCATTAAAAATTTCATTTGCCAGCTGCTTGGCCGGCTCTTTATCATGACCTGTTGAACCCGCCATTTCTGGATATGCCTCCTGTGTTATTGCGGCCAGTACCAGGATCAATACGCCTGACATAAAGGATCTGAACGAAATCATTCCATCTGCCTCCTTCCAATTTTCCACCCTCTGCAGTGGCAACCGATTCCAGTTCCGTATTGTTGCACAAATACATCGTTGATGTTTATCAGATTCAGAAATATTTACATCCAAAAGGTTCAAAAACGCCTCCAGATCTCATTCTGCCTCGCACCTTTTACCCCCTCTTTCGACCCTGCCATGTAGGGGCACGGCATGACATGCCCCTTCGGAAAATGGGTGATCTCCCTGGGCACATCATGCTGTGCCCCTACCGAAAACTGGCAGCCCGCACCCGTTCGCCTTGATCCGGCTGGATGCACACCGTAACCTTCTGAAAAGGAGATCGCCGATATGCACAAAGAAAGTGTCGTTTTACTCAACAAAGCCCTTGCCGATGAAATGACCGCGGTGCACCAGTACATGTATTTCCATTTTCACTGTGATGATCAGGGTTATGATCTGCTCGCTTCTCTCTTCAAGCGGACCGCCATTGAAGAAATGATCCATGTCGAAAAGCTGGCTGAACGAATCCTGTTCCTTAAAGGGGATGTTGAAATGAAGACATCCGCCAAAACCCAGAAGTTCGTGGATGTCAAATCAATGCTCCAGCTGGCTGCAAAGATGGAGGAGGAAAGTGCCCGGGACTATAACCTGTGGGCCAATGAGTGCTCTTCCAAAGCCGATTCCATCTCCAAAAAACTGTTCGAAGAACTGGTGTCGGATGAAGAGCGCCATTTCGACCAGTATGATATCGAGCTGGCCAACCTCGATAAATTTGGTGAGAATTACCTGGCTTTACAGTCGATTGAACGCAGCAAGAGCATCGCCTCCGGATTGCGCAAAGAATAAACCATCGCGTTTTCCTGGCGCCTGTCCTTTCTATTCCAGCAGCCACAACGGAAGAAACAAAAAGGGCCGCAGGGGTTTACCCCACGGCCCTTTCCTGAATCAGCCTTCAGATTTGATCAGTACTGGCTCCACTCAATAATGCTGGCAGGATTGCGAACCGAACGAGACTTGACATCCGGTCCACCCTCTCCTGGAACTGCATAATAAACATCGAAAACCGGGGCATCATAGAAATCGGTGCCTTTCACCCCGTCAAAGTATGAATTGGGGACATCTCCACCCGTGTTGAAGGGTGATCCCGTCCATCCCCAGTGACCGGCATTGCCAGTTCCCTGGACCGGTTCATCAGTCATGAACAGGTAGTTTCCGGGAGGAACTGGATTATCCAGAAGCATCTTGTTGGTACCATTGTCAGGGTAGTTGGCGAAAGTTTGGGTTTTGATTGGAGTTCCGTTGTAAGAGGTATCAAAATCGGTATTCCAATTATATAACCCGATCCGGTAACCAGCGCCGGTTCCATTCCAGGAGGGACTTTGGAAGCCGATTCCATAGATTGGTTCGGTGGTTTCAACTGTCTGGGCCAGGCTGGCCCCGGGGTAGAAACCTACAAAAGCGAAGGGTGTCCATGCGCCTGGGCTTTCATGTGCGAATACACGTTTCCAGACAAATCCACCGGTCTGCAAAACACCATTCAGATAAGCTTCGCCATCCGCATAGGTGCTTTCCATTTCAATCCATGCGCCCACTGCAAGATCCCCCGGGTTCCCCGGGTTGGTCGGATCAGAAAGTTCGAAGAAATACACCCCCGGCGGGTAGGTGGTCGTTCCAACACAGGGATGCCAGAAGTTGTCGTTCAGGGCGGTCAGAACTGAGGTCAGGAGCGGGGTCTGGGCCACAGTGGCGGCATAGGATCCAGCCCAGTTGTAAAGGCGGATCGTCATGCCTTTCTGGCCATTGGTACTCCATGTCGGGCCGTTCACCTCGACACCTTCGAAGGGTTGAGTGGCTGTGAAGCGCTGCCCGATTTTAGGATAAGCTGCCAATGAGGCAGGGGCTGTGCCACCCACAGTAAAGAAATCTTCAACTGTTTCATAAATTCGCTCAACAGCGGTTCCCAGCTGGATTTGGAAGACCAGGCCATCGACAGGTTCACCATTCGAAAACGCCGAAGGAATCGGGTTCCCATACGCTGTGGATGCATTCCAACCCCAATGCCCTGCAGCACCTGTTCCGGGAACCGGTTGATCGGTGACCAGCAGGTAAGATCCAGCCGGCACAGCCACTGGCAAGGTCAGCTCATGGGCACCATTGTCCGGATAATTGACAAGAACTCTTTCACCTAAAACAGTTCCAGTAATGGAGGTGGCATAATCGGTGTTCCAGGCGAACAGGCGCATCCGGTATCCAGCGCCCGTGCCACTCCAGGAGGGGCTGTGAATTCGAATCCCAACGATCGGTGTTGCTGTCTGGAATGATTGTGCCAGAGACCCGGTATCTCCAGGCAGATCCGGGAATTGGATCGGGGACCATGTTCCTGTGTTATTGAAGGGTATTTCCCAGAGGACCTGATAGTCCACTGCGGATGCACCTGGAATCCCCAGAACCAGCAACAAGGTGAAAACAACTGTGCAAAGTGATTTGAATGATTTCATGTGGCACGACCTCCGAATTCGTATCGATGATTTCGACATTGATCTCGCGGATCGAGATTGCTCCAGGACAGCTTGATTCCTGCCCTTGCTTTGACCTCAAACTGCAACACTCAGGGTGACTTCTTTCCACCTCCTTTGCCAGTTTTCTGTCAACTCACAATGATGATGGGATGGCAGATGACAACAATTCATGAACCACCATAAACTTACGACAAGAGCAGGATTTGTCAAGCATTATTTTTAGAAATACCGGTTTACGTCTGGGAGATTATCGTGATTCACAGAAAACGATAATCCCTCGGAATTTCATTGAAAACAGGCACAATCCGGGTGTGAGTGACTGGTGTTCCGGTAAACGGCGGTTCATTGAAGTGAAAAAAATCGCGAAAGGTATGATTCCCGGGTCAGAGCAGCCCCTTGGCCCGTAACTCGGCGGAGGCCTGCTCAAAATGGTCTTCCGCCTCAACTTTTTCCGACCAGGCGACCAGCTCCCGAATCCCCTCCTCATATTTCACCTGAGGGTTCCAGCCGAGCAGTGTCTGGATTCGGGTGATATCCGCATAGCAGTGGCGCACATCACCCTTGCGGAATTTCATCTGGATGTCCGGCTCGATCTGCTTATCGCACACACGCGCGATCGTTCGGGCGACCTCGGCAATTTCGATGGGCTTTCCGGTTCCGACATTGAGAGCCTGATAATCCACCGCGGAATTATCCTTGATCATTGCCAGGGCACGGGCGACATCATGGACTGAAATAAAATCACGTGTCTGGTTGCCATCCTCATAAACGACCGGGGGCTGATTGTTTTTCAGGCGGCTCATGAAGATTGCGGCCACCCCGGTGTATGGATTCGAAAGCGACTGGCGCGGCCCGAACACATTGAAAAACCGTGTCGCTACCGATGGGATTGAATAGGTCTTGCCGATCAGCAGAGTCATTTCCTCCTGATGGGCTTTGGTCATCGCATAGATCGAATTGCTCTGAAAAACCTCACTCTCCGGAGTGGGGATGGGGTGAAGAACCTCTCCGGAAACAGGATGGCGCGGTTCCCAGTCATGTCGTGCCAGTTGCGCTTCCGGACGCAACCCGGGACGCAGCCTTACACCATTGCTGGGGGCTTCATAGAGTCCTTCGCCATAACTGGACATGCTGGCAGCCACAACCACTTTTCGAACCGCGGGCCTGTCATTGACCAGCACATCCAGCAGGACAGCGGTGGCCTGGGTATTGGCGCTGACATAATGTTCGATCTGGTACTGGGATTGGCCCACACCGACCGCCGATGCCAGGTGATATACCACATCAACCCTCTTCAGGATCTGAGCCAGAAGATTTCGATCCAGGACATTTCCCTGGATGAACTCGGCATGTGGGTTGAGATAATCCGGTTTCCCTGCAGGGTGGACCTGAGGATCCAGGCAATCCAGGATCGTTACCTTTTCCCCCTGCTCGACCAGTCGATCGACCAGAAAAGAGCCAATAAAACCTGCACCGCCTGTCACCAGGATTCGTTCTGCCGCCATGTCCTTTTCCCTCCCTTTTTATTCGACAGAAAGGTAATCAGGACTGCAGCGAGGTACAATCCCTTTAGAATTTGCCTGAATTCCTATACCAAACAAATTTGACAAATCCATCTTCTTTGACTATTATTCCCGGTGTATTCGTTTTTTCGGGTAGACCGTTGCCTGATTTCATCGCCGGGTTTGATTTGAATTCGAAAACCAAAGGGGGAGCTGGCCCGTGTTGACCGATCTTTCAATCCGCAATTATGTCCTGATCGATCAGGCTGATCTCAAATTCCGGTCGGGTCTGAATGTCATTACTGGTGAAACCGGAGCCGGCAAGAGCATCGTCATCGGTGCTTTGTCGATGGTTCTTGGCGAGAGAGCCTCCAGTGACCTGATTCGCCAGGGCCAGGATCAGGCGACAGTCGAGGCTGTTTTTGAACTGGATGCGAAAAGGCCTGGTTACCGGCGTTTTGTCGAGTTCCTCGAGCAATCCGGGCTGGAGGTCGATGAAACCCTCATCCTGAAACGCACACTCAACAAGGCCGGAAAAAATCGCTGCTATGTCAACAACTCGACCACCACACTGGCGACACTCAATGAAATCGGCCATCTGCTGGTGGATCTTCATGGGCAGCATGACCATCAGACATTGCTGCATCCGCGCAATTACCTCACCATTCTTGATGATTTCGGTGAACTCAATGAGGATGTTGTCAGACTTGGCGCAATCTATGAGCAATGGAGAGAAACCCGGCAGCGTTTCGATGATTTGGTCGCACAGGAGAGGGAGCGCCACCGCATCCTCGACCAGCTGCGCTACCAGGTCAATGAAATTGAGCAGTCAAATCTGAAACCCGGGGAAGAAGATGAACTGGCTGCTGAAAGGCGCCGTCTCAGAAATTTCGAAGCCCTGACCCAGAATTCAACAGCGATTCTCTCTCTGCTCGAAGGAGGCGCTGAAGACTCCCCTGGAATCGATCATGGGCTTGGCCAGGTGCAGGCTCTGATCGAAGATCTCAGCCAGCGTGATCCTGATCTCGCTCCTGCACGGTCACTGGCTGATTCAGCGGCTGCTGCAATCGATGAACTCCTCACATTGATCCGCCGTTACCAGGAAGGCCTTGAATTCCAGCCCGGACGGCTCGATGAAATTGAATCCCGCCTCCACCTCATTCATAACCTGAAAAGAAAATATGGAAACTCCATCGAGGAAATCCTTGCGTTCCTTGGCGAATCAAAAACCGAATACGACAAACTCGAGAACTTCGATGAAGAACGCGCCTTGCTGGAGAAGGAGCTGGACCAGCTGAACCAGAAACTGGGGCGGCTGGCGGCGGATCTGACTGTCAAACGCCGCAAGGTTGCCAAACAGCTGTGTGGTGAGATCACCACCGAACTGCGCCAGCTCGGTATGCCTTCTGCCCGCTTTGAAGCTGAAGTGGCCCGGCTGGATGCATCCAGCGCTCCGAATGTTCACCGGGTGCGCTATCCCCAGGATGAGGAGAATCCCATTACCTCAACCGGCTGGGATATGGTGCATTTCCGCATTACCACCAATCCGGGCGAGCCGATGAAGACTCTTCGCCAGGTAGCTTCGGGGGGGGAAATCTCTCGCGTCATGCTGGCCATCAAGGCGGTTCTGGCCCGGGTGGATGGCGTCGATGCCCTGGTCTTCGATGAAATCGACTCTGGAATTGGGGGGAAAACGGCACTGGTGGTCGGCGGCAAGATCAAGTCCCTCTCAAATGAGCGCCAGGTTTTGTGCATCACCCACCTGGCTCCGATCGCTTCCAAGGGAGACCATCATCTCAAGATTGAAAAGGAAGCCAGCGGCCAGACCACCCGGGTCACTATTGTGGCGCTTGAAGCTCAGGCGCGCCTCGAAGAACTGGCCCGTATGATGGGAAGCGAAACGAGCGAGGGAAGCCTGCGTCTGGCTGAGGAGATGCTCCAGGCTGGCGCCAGGAACTGAGTGCAGCAGACGGCTCTATCAGGTCAATCGAATCGTTCTCGATCCACGTTTCTGCGATACATTGGTCACCCCGCGGATGTCCATCAGACTGGTTGCCAGCCGGCGAAGCTGCTTGATGTCCCGTATCAGAATGGTGAAAGTCAGGATTGCCTTGCTATCATCTGTACTCACTGTATTGCTGCCACGAATGTCGACTGCATGAGAGGAAATCACGCTGGTAATGTCAGCCAGTAATTGCTGACGGTCATTGGCGTGGACTGTGATTTCGACCTGAGAACCCGCCTGGCCATTCTCTTCCCATCGAATCGGGATCAGACGCGCACGATCACCCTGGAACTTGATGATATTGGTGCAATCTTCACGATGGATTGAAATCCCCCGCCCGCGTGTCACCAGTCCGACGATGCTTTCACCCGGGACCGGCTGGCAGCAGCGTGCCAGACGGTAAAGCATGTCATCGATGTCGGTTGCCTTGAGGGTCTCTCCGATTGGGCGCTTTTCGACCTTCTTCTCCCTGGCGCGTGATTTCATGATGCGCATCACCACCTGCTTGGTGGCAATGCGTCCGAAACCAATCAACGCGAACAGGTCATCGAGGTGCTGGATTTCCAGCGACTCCATGATTTCCATGCAGGCATCCGAGCTGAAGAAAGTGGGAGGATTGACACCCAGGCGATGCAGCTCCCGGCCCAGCATCAGCCTCCCCTGTTCGATCAGCTGCTCACGATTCGCTTCGATGAGGTAATTCCGGATTTTGTGGCGTGCCCGGGAACTTTTTACCAGCCCGAGCCAGTCCGGTGAGGGATGCGCTGATTTTGAGGTTTCGATTTCCACCACATCGCCGGTCTTGAGCTGATAGGAAAGCGGCACATAACGCCCGTTCACTCTCGCTCCCTGGCAACGGTCCCCGAGTTCGGTATGAATGTGGTAGGCAAAATCGATCGGGCAGGATCCTGCCGGCAGCCGGATGATGTCTCCCTTCGGCGAATAACAATAGGCTTCATCTGTAAAAAGATCCGTCTTGATCGAATAGGACCATTCATCCTGATCCCGGGTTTCCTGAAGCAGGCCCGACATCTGGGATAACCAGACTGCATCATCTCCCAGTTTGCGGCTGCTGCGCCCCCGCTCCTTATACCGCCAGTGAGCGGCAACCCCTTCCTCGCATACCCGGTGCATCTGATGGGTCCGTATCTGAACTTCCAGCAGCCTGCCTTCCGGGCCAAGAACCGTGGTATGCAGCGAGCGATAATCATTCGGTTTCGGTTTGGAGATGTAATCCTTGAACCGCCCCTCGACAGGAGGCCAGACTCCATGGAGCATCCCGAGGCTGGCATAACACTGCTCCACTGTCCCCACCAGGATGCGGATTCCCGTCAGGTCGTATATCTCGGAGAAATCCTTGTTGTCCCGCTGCATCTTGGAAAAAATGCTGTAGAAGTGCTTGACCCGCCATTCCACTTCCGCATCGATTCCATTGGTCGCCAGCACATCGGCCACAATATTCTGCACCTTGCGCCCGTAATCGAGGCGTGCCGCCAGCCGTTCGTCCACCTTGTGCTTGATGTCACGGTAGATGGAGGGATGAAGATAATACAGGCAGAGATCCTCGAGCTCGTTTTTGATCCTTTCCAGCCCCAGCCGGTGAGCCAGGGGTGCGAAAATATCGAGGGTTGATTGCGCAATTCGGCGCTGCTTGATGGTCGGCAAGGCTTCGAGTGTCCGCATGTTGTGCAAACGGTCACAGAGCTTGATCAGGATAACCCTCAGGTCCTTGGCGGTGGCCACCAGCAGCCGGCGCAGGTTTTCGACCTGCTTTTCGTGGGGCATGCCGAAACGGATGCGGCTGACATTGGTGACTCCTTCAACCAGAAATGCGACTTCTTCTCCAAATTCGGTCCGGAGCATGTCTGCATTGACAGAGGTGTCTTCGAGAACATCATGCAATAAACAGGCTGCGAGGGTCTCACGGTCGGGGACCAGGTCGGTGACGATCTCTGCCACTGTCAACGGGTGGGTGATATAAGGCTCACCAGAAACACGCCACTGGCCGGAATGGGCCTGCATGGCAAATTCGAAGGCTCTTCGAGGCAGTGATTCGAGAGGGCTGTCTTTTTCAGATGGAATCCGGGAGAGAAGAATCTGCAAGCGATTTTCGAGATCCTGGCGTTCTTCAGGTGAGATAATTTGGCTGCGATCCTCTTTCCGCAGGGTCAACCCTGCTTCTTCGAGGAGCGTTCCTTCCTGTGTCGTTCCACCAGATCCTTCAACCACCTGACCCATCTCCTTTCTAATCAAATTCTAGCCCGGGATGTAAAAAACGAACAGGGACTGATCCATGGATTCCTTATTCCCCGGCGAATCCAGGCTCAAAATCCGGGCAATTCCTGAAAACCGGGCCGCCGAGTGACAGTCTGGAAAAAAACTTCCATTTCGGTTATCAAGTAACCACAATGACAATGACACCTAAGGACATCATTAACAACCATCGCCAGAAAGGCGAATGGAACGAAATCATCCCCATCGCTCAGGAAATTCTTTCAAAAGATCCCGGTGACCTCGCCGCTCTCAGGAGCCTGGCGGAAGCCTGTGAAAGGATCGATCAGGTTGACCAGGCCATGGCCATCTGGCGAATCCTGGTTGACCGGCATCATGAAATCTGCCCGTATTCCACCAAACTCGGAATCGCCCTCAAAAAAAGAGGGGATTCGGATGCCGTCAAGTATCTGGATCAGGCCCTGACCATTTCGATTGACCGGAGAAACCTTGCCGAAGTCGAGGAGATATGGCTGGAACTGGTCGATATCGGGACTGTTCGAGCCGCAGATTTTATCAGCTATGCGCAGCGCCTTGCCAGCAGGAGGGAAAAGGAGCGTGCGGGTGAACTGCTTCTGATTTATGTGGAATCAAGTGATTCGGATCCGGGGGATAATCTCAGCTGCCTTCGCCTCATCATCGAGTATCTGCCGGATCGCCAGGACAGTTTCCGCCAGACCCTTCTTGAAGCTTACCGCAAGTCCTATGGTGATCGTCCTGACCTGGACAAGCTGATCGACCTCGCCAATATCAAGACTGGGGATTCCCTGTTTGCTGCCATGCAGAACCTGGACCGTTACCTCAAATTCGGTGAAGGCCAGTATTTCTACCACAATGGCTGGGGTGCGGGAAAAGTGAAGCGGGTCGAACCGGCCCAGCAGCGGGTCGTCATCGACTTCGCCAAAAAGAGAGACCACATGCTGACTCTCGAAATGGCCGATAAGTCCCTGGCGCCTATCCCGGCCAATGACCTGCGTGCGATGCGCCTGGAGAGTGAAGAAGCACTCAGGCAGATGGTGGACGATGACCCGGTCGGCCTTGTCAAGTCCGCATTGGTCTCCATGGGGTATAAAGCCAATGCCAAAGACATCAAGGATGCCCTTCTGGACAAACCTGTCCCTGAAGCCAGCTGGGCCAAATGGTGGTCGGCTGCTTCGAAACTCCTCAAGGATGATCACTACGTCGAGGTTACCGGTGGGGCTTTGAAAACCTTCTCCATGCGTGAGGTCGCCGAAACCCCGGATGAAGAATACGCCCGGAGATTTCGTGAATGCCGAACCCTGCGAGGAAGGCTTGATATCCTCGATGATTACCGCAAACACCGCGGCGCCAGCTGCGAGAAAAAGATTCTCAACCAGATGGCCAATGACCTGGTTTCAAAGGCTTCCCAGACCCGGTCGGACAGTGAGGCTGCAGAATCTGTTTTTGTTGTCGGGGATCTCATTCAGCAGGCAGGTGTCGAGGTCAATCAAGCCCATCTCGACCAGATCATCGATCCAATCCTGCTGGATCTGGACCGTGCGGTTAATGCCCTTGTGCAGATGCGCAATGTCAACCTTCAGCTGCGCTGGTTCCGCCTGATGGAGGACAGGCTCGGGGAGCAGCTGCAGGATGCTTATGAATCCCTGCTGGAATCCGGTCCGGACTCCCTGCGTGACCTGGTTTCAGAACATGTGGCCAAGACACATGAGGAGGGGCGCATCAACGACCTCTTTAAAACCAGGGTCCGCCCGTTCTTCAGAGACAAAGCCGGCTTGTTCATCTGGTTCTCACGGCGCCTGCTGGCAGGCCCTGAGGTGGCTGAGCAGGCAGGCATCACACGACCCACACTCATCGAACACCTTGTCGGCCTCCACGAAGTTTTGAATTACCGCTCCCGGACATCGAAAAAAGATTCTTCCCAGGTCCTGCGTGCCCAGATGTCGGATATCCGCCAGATTCTCAAACGCTCCAGCTTCAAACGCCTGCGTGAAATCATGACCGAAACCGATGTCACCACCGCTCGCCAGCTCTGGAAAATCGCTGAAGGAGCTGTTGGCCTCGAGGACCGGATCCGAAAAGAAATCACCGGGTATCTCGTCGCTCACTTTTCTGATTTGAGCCAGCTCACCCAGGAAACCGAAGAACCCCTGTCTGTTGCGCCACTGCCGACCCGGCTGCTCTGCCTTGAGCAGACATTTTTTGACAAGCAGGCGGAATTGAAACGCCTTCAGGAGGAAGAAATTCCTCGAACACGCAGCGAGATGGAGGCAGCACGGGCGCTTGGTGACCTGCGTGAAAATGCGGAGTACCACGCCTCGAAGGAACGCCTGGGGCAGCTTCATTCGGTGATGAACCAGCTTCAGCTGGACATCGCCCGGGCGACTTCGGTCCGGCAGGAAGAATTCGCTTCGGAAGCCGCTCTATTCGGGGCACAACTGCACATCCAGATGGGTGATTCTGAGCGCAGGATTGTTCTTCTCGGGCCTTGGGAATCCAACCCGGACAAGGATGTTCTGTCTTATGAAAGCCCTCTCGGGCAGGCTCTCTGGGGGCGCAAACCAGGAGATTCCTTCGTCTTCAACATGGGCAATGATTCAACAACCATCGATGTTCTTGATATCACGCCATGGAATGGAAATTGAGATCGCCCAGATCGAAGTCGAGAGTCTACTGAAATAGGCCCTCTTCATCCTCATTGACTTCATACTGGACAATTTTTGGGGTCATATAGGTGCTGTCCGGGCCGAGCGCGCCTTCAACTTCAACCGGGAATTTACGCTTGCCGCGTCTCTTTTCAAGAAGGTGGCGCGCCAGGGATTCATCCTCAATCCGGGTGAAGGCCCCATTCAATGCCTGGAGGTGTTCGGGATCCTGCCGGATATTCCTCCAACCGCTCTTTTTCCCCACACGAAACCAGACAATCCCCTCTGTATCCCAGAAAATACCCTCGTCATTGATTTCCCCATTTTCTTCCTGCCCATCCCACCATTCTTTCTGGAATCTCAAACCAGCCTGATGGAGCAGGGGCTCAAATTCCACCAGATCCACTTTCTTGACCTGTACCAGCGCTTTTTCGCTTGAAGGGGTTTCCAGCAGGAGCTGCTGCGCCTTGCTGGCCGCAGAGGTATCGGCCAGGTTCTCCAGTATAAACTTCAAGGCATTGAATCGGTCTGCACCCGCCGGCAAATCCTCGCACCGTTTGAGAATCGCGCTTCCCCATTTGCTGCGGTACTTGTGCTCACGGCCCGGATCTGAAATCTGGTGGTCTTTCAGGATATCCAGGGCTTCTTTGAAACGGCCCGCTTTGCAGCAGAGGTCGGCCCACTCCTGGTAATCCTTTTTTGTGAGCGCTTCAGGGGTCTTTCGATTCACCTCTGCATAGCTTTCAATTGCCTGTTCGATGCCGAGCTGGTTGCCAAAAAGAAGTGTGACACTCCGCAGCACTGTCTGGGCTCCCTGGATCAGGCCGATGGCAGCCGGCGCATCGGCTCCGTGCTGCGCCACCGATCGCGCCACCCCATGTGAGTTGAGGCCGATTCCAGTTTCTCCAAACAGCAGGTAGTTGAAAGTCTTGCTGCGCCGGACCGCATAGGCATTCTCGATCGGTTCACGGGCTGGATCGACAGAAATTTCTTTTGATTCCTTCTCACTCTCAACCAGTTTGCGCCTCAAGATCATGACCGAAGGGTCATCGATGGCCTGGGCCTCGGCCGCAACCTCCCCGGTTGGTGCATCGGGTTTCCCTTCGGCCGGGGCATGGTCGCTAAACCACTGCTGCTCCTCAGGCCAGAGGTTGGTTCCAATTCTGCAAAGGCGGGACACTCGGCCTGTTTCTCCGAGCCGCTCGGATTCCTTGATTGATTCTTTCCAGCTTTTGAGCAAGGTCCTGGATTTTTTCTGCTCGAGGCTGGAGATGATCTGCCGCCCCTGTTCCAGCTCTTCGGGAGAGGCATCTCCCCCGGCCTCTCTGAGGCGTGCGAGATAGGCGATCTTTTTATCCACTGCCTGTGGCTCGGACTTGCCTGTAACCGCGAAAAAGGCATCCGTTCCTGCAACAGCCAGCGCCCGTGGCTGGCCAGTCATGACTTCCGATGTGGTCTGCCAGGCACGGTTGAAAAATCCAGTCACTTTATTGATCTTTCGTTTTCGAATCAGATCATTGAGCTCGACATCATTGACACGCGAGGAGAGGTTCAAAAGCCTTTCCCGGGATACCGGGTCATTCATTTTCGAAGCATAAGCCTTGAGGGCTTTGCCTTTTTCTTCTGTGGTGCGGGTGGTTGACAGAATTTCCAGCACTGCCAGGTCATCCAGCAAAGCATTGTACCGGTCGGGATGGTCTTCGCTGTCGCCCTGAATGACTTCACGGATGGAGCTGACTCGTGTGTGGTTTTCGACCAGCGCCCCCGCCAGCGCGTCATGCACCGCCGCCGGCAGCATCTCCTCCGCCTGGATCGCGGAAACCAGCAGGAAAATAAGAATCGGCAGAACCCTAGACATTTTTATCGATCTTTCGGGCAAGCTCCTCGACAGCATCCAGGCGCGCCTGGGCTTCACGTTTCTCAGGGTAACCATCAGCTTGCGCAATGCGGACATAAATTTCAATGGCTTTATCGATGGTCTGCTGCGCATATTTCCAGGCATTGAGGTCATGGCCATATTCGGCACGCCCGATCCATTCCCGGCCTGTTTCTTCGTAGTAGATGCCCAATCTCAACTGGTGCTCCATGATGCGTTTGCTGTCAGAAAATCTCTCGATCAAGGACTCGATGGCCTGACGGTAGGTTGCTTCCCCCACCTGGCTGCGTCGGGTCTGAAGGTCGAGAAACTCTTCGACCGCACGATTTTCTGCGCACAGCATCACCAGGCTGTCCCATTCCGTTCCCTTATATTTCCGGATGGCCGAAGCGATTCGGTCGCGAGCGGCTCCAACCAGGCTGGCCGCTTCCTCAGGATCGCTGGCAATCAGCGGAGGCCGGAATGCTTCCTGCAATTCATTCAGCACCACCAGTCTCTTTCTGGCATTTTCAATCAGTTCCGGATCACCGCTTTGAACCCTGCTGTATTCATCGGCAGATTCCTTGAGGTTGCCCAGTTTTTCGTAACAGATTCCCCTGGTGTATGAAATGATGTCTGTGAACTGCCCGGGATGAACCTTCTCCCAGGCATTCACCCGGGCAATCGCATTGGCGAACAGATTCTTGCCTTCAGCATCTGCCGGCATGGGGAGGCGGTATGTGTCGGTGTGGCGGTGGAGGACAACCTCACTGACAATAGTATTGAGGGTTTCCAGAGGGCGGTCCTTCTGGGCGGTCCGCTTGGCATGGCATCCGGTAAAGAGAATCACAGCAAAGAAACAGATACCCCATTTCACTGCCCGGCGCAGCAGGTCTCTCTCTCTCGAACAGCCCCGGAGCGAATGGTCCTTATCCCGCAGTTTCTGAATACACATCCATGAAATGGGCGCTGGTGGCGATTCCACGATGGAAGTCCGCAAGGGTGAACTTTTCGTTGGGCGCATGGGGGTTATCATCCGGCAAACCAAAGCCGAACAGAATGGAGGGCATTTTCATTGTATCCACAAAAAAAGCCACAATTGGAATCGAGGCTCCTTCCCGAATCAGGAGTGGCTCTTTCCCGAAACCGTTCCTGAAGGCAACTTTTGCGGCCTTCATGGCTGGATGATCGACCGGAATGATGATGGCCGGGGAGTTCTGATAACGAATGACCTCAACTTTGCAGTCATCCGGGACTCGCTCACGGACAAAGGCCTCAAACAGCTCTGCAACCCTTTCCGGGTTCTGACCGGAAACCAGCCTCATGCTGACCTTGGCGCCCGCGATCGAAGGGATGACAGTTTTTGCCCCTTTTCCGGCATATCCCCCATACATCCCATTGACATCCAGGGTCGGGCGGTACCAGCGGCGAACCGGGGCCGGGTATTCCTTTTCTCCAGAAAGGCCTGGCAGGCCGAGCTGTGCCGCCAGATCGGAATCATTCCAGGGAAGCTTTTCGTATTCTGCCACTTCCCAGCCTTCAGGCGGTTTCACTCCATCATAAAATCCCGGGATTCGTATCCGCCCATCGAGCCCCTTCATCTCCGCCACAATGGCCGCAACCACCTGGTTGGGGTTCGGGACAATGCCCCCAAACATGCCTGAGTGCAGATCCTGGTTGGCGCCAGTGACAATGAATTCCATATAGGTCAAACCACGCAGGGCATAGCATAAAGCCGGCATTTCCGGGCCGAACTGGCTGGTGTCGGAAATCACCACAACATCGGCCTGAAGCTTCTCTCGATGCTCGAGGATGAATTCCTCGAGGTGGGGGCTGCCGATTTCTTCTTCACCTTCGATCAGATAGATCAGATTCAGTGGAATATCCCCGATAGTTTTCATCCAGGCCTCTGCAGCCAGCAGATGCGTGAGGAGCTGCCCTTTGTCATCAGTCGCGCCGCGTGCATACACCACACCATCCCTTACGACAGGATCGAAGGGAGGTGTTTTCCACAGATCCACTGGATCGACTGGCTGGACATCATAATGGCCATATATCAGAACCGTGGGCCGCTCCGGTTTGAGTGGGCCTGTGCGGGCCACCACCGCAGGCCAGCCTCTGGTGGGGAGTGTTTCTGTTTCCAATCCGGCAGCCCTGAATCTCCCGGCCAGCCATTCGGCGCATTGCAGGATATCTGTACGGCTCTGCGGAGAAGCGCTGATGCTGGGAAACTTCAGAAATTCGATTAAATCGTTTTCATAACGCGCTTTGTTCGCGGTTGCATAATCAAGAACTGTCCGAATCGATGACATTCACAAAATCCTTTCCAGGTTTTACGACAGAGAACCGAATCTTCGGGGAGGCTGGTTGTGCCTGTCCAGCTCACGGAGAATTTCTTTTTCGTCAGCAAATGCAATTTTCAGCAGGATTTCGATCTGCTCCAGAAACATCTCGAGGTTGGCGATTCCCAGGCTGTTGAAAGGATCTGCAATCGCCACAGTGAGCATGGAGCCTTCCAGCCGGATCGGGATCGCTTTGCAGCGCTGGAGGAGATCCATGGGAATCAGGCTCACCAGGGTTGAATGAATTTCACCGATATGAACTGCCTCCATGCCCGGTTTTTGAGGCGGCTCTGATGGAGTCGGCAGGTCTCCATCGGGAAGCTGCAGAGGAGGCTCATGGTGCTGTTTGGATTCGTCACTTTCCCGAAGCACCTTCTCGATCTCATCAGGCAGATCGATTGGATGTTCATCCGGCTCCGCAACCGCCAGTGAACCTGGATCGAGCAGCTCTCCCAGATCCTCATCTGCCAGGAGTGCATTCACCTCAGCAACCGGATCCGGCATGGGAGGAAAAGGATTTTGTTTGTGACGGTTGATGTGTTTCCAGATATTTCCCAGAGGGATGCGGATCCCAAGACGGTACCAGCAGTCATCACAAAGGTGCGCTGTGGTATGAAGTGTTCCCTGGATGACCTCATCCAGATGAAGTGTCGCCCGATTCAATCCACAGAGAACACAAACAACATATTCTTCCACCCCTTCGCTGCTCCCCTTTCGATGTGTGATCGCCGGTGAATGACAGTTTTATCCTCACTCTTCCGCCTTGTGCCGGAATCTTTCCCCCCAATGGCGAGGATGAGCATAACACCATCCCGGGCTGGATGACACTCATTTTGTAGTTTTTTTACCTCCCCGGTCAGGCTTCGATTCTCGACCTCTTTCTGAGGATCATGACCAGAGATCGTCCACCCAGAAGGTGCGCCATGCTCTGAGTCCATTCCATTTCATAACGGATTCGTGTATTTCCCCTGGCGAATTTTCCCATCAGGCTGATCAGCAGCGCCAGAGGGAAAAAAAACCATTGTTTTTTGTGTGCCGCGCAGGTATCCATTTTTTCCAGTGTGAAACCGGCGAAATCCCCCGCCAGTTTCCAGTAACATGCCGGAAAAGTGGAGAGATGCGGTGGATCATTGAAGGGGATCTCACGATGGCGATGAACCGGAAGAGGGGGGCGTGCCGCCGACCCTTTGAGCAGGTAAGACACACGCCGTTCGATATTTGAATAATTTGGTGTTGAGAGAAGGAGTTTCCCTCCCGGCTTCAGGATTCGGTAAAACTCACGGAATGCCTGCCAGGGGTTTTCAAGATGCTCGACACCCTCCGCAGAAATGATGAAATCAAAGGAATCGCCTGGGAATGGAAGAGGTGAATTCATATCCACCTGGACTGCCGCCGGCTCACCTGCCTGAAAGGTATCCGGGAACAGATCCGCTGCTGTGACATCCAGCCCCTTCCGGCGGAGTTCCCAGGTGAGCCACCCGGGTCCGCAAGGCAGGTCCAGAATTCTCTGGTCCGGCTGGAACTGCTGAGCCGAAAGGAAATACTCCAGCACACCCCCACGAGACCCCCGCGGCGGAGGAAGTTCCTTTTTTATCTCCTGTTCGAACCACCGGATCACTGAATCAGGGGGAGAAGTTTTGCCCTCCTCGATGTCAACCAGCAGCTCTTTGGCGATGCCCAGAGCGGAGGCCAGGCCTTTTCGGGTTGCCAGGCCTCCCCCCTGGCTGCGGCGCACCGCCATCAGGCTTTTCCCAAAATCAGGTTGTTGGTATTCCAAAGAAATGCTCCCCCCGGTTTTCCTTTATCTCTCAGCCGGGTTCAATTGCCTCCCAGGCTGCTCAGAGAACTCAACTCCATCCCCTCGATGGCAGAGATTCTACCCAAGAGCCGTTTATCCTGACAGCACCTATTCTGGCTGTTAGTCTATTTTATTCATTCCTGGATGAGGGGCTGACAATCATGCGGAATCACCTGCGGGCAGTGCTGGTTGGTTGTGGTGAAATGAGCCGTGAATGGCTTCGCTTTCTTCCGGAAGTCGAAGGAATCGAACTGGTTGGCCTGGTGGATATCCGCGAGGATAGCGCGAAGGCTCGGGCTGAAGAGTTCCAGATTGCAGATGCAGTTATCGGTTCGGATCTCAAAACAGTTCTCGGAATAACTCGTCCCGATATCGTCTTCGATATCACTGTCCCTGAGGCGCATGTCGATGTGACCCTGGAAGCCTTGTCCTTTGGCTGCCATGTCCTCGGGGAAAAACCGATGGCGGACAGCATGGACAATGCCCGCAGGATGGTCGAGGCGGCGCAAAAAGCGGATCGAATCTATGCTGTCATCCAAAATCGCCGTTACGATGCCCGTATCCGGCGCCTGAAGGAATACCTTGCAACCGGTGTTGCGGGTTCGATCAGCACGGTTAATTCGGATTTTTATATCGGTGCGCATTTCGGCGGGTTCCGTGACCGGATGAAGCATGTCCTGCTTCTCGACATGGCCATTCATACCTTCGATGCAGCCCGTTTCCTCATCCAGGCCGACCCGGTCTCGGTCTTCTGCAGGGGCTGGAACCCGGAAGGCTCCTGGTATGATCATGGCGCTTCTGCTGTGGCGCTGTTTGAAATGAGCAATGGAGTTGTTTACACCTATCGGGGCAGCTGGTGCTGTGAGGGATTGAATACCACCTGGGAGTCCGATTGGCGGATTCAGTGCGCCAATGGATGTATTGCCTGGGATGGAGGAGATGTTTTCCGCGGGCAGAAAGTGATGGCTGCAGGGGGATTTCACTCCGAACTCGAATCCCTCGCACTACCGGACCATCTCCAGCCCGATAAACAGGGCGGCCATGCCGGTGTGGTGCGAGAGTTTATCGACTGCATCCATACCGGAAAAGCACCGGAAACCATCTGCACCGATAATATCAGGAGTCTTGCGATGGTGTTCAGCGCCATCGAAAGCAGCGAAACCTGCCGATGGATCGAGGTTCGAATCTGATGGATCTCTCAGGAAAAGTTGCCTTGATTACCGGTTCGGCGCGAAGGGTCGGGCGAGTGCTGGCTCTTCGTCTGGCTGATCTGGGCTGCCATTGTGTTCTCCACTGCCACACCTCCAGAGCCGAGGCTGAATCTCTGAGGACTGCCATTGCCGGAAAAGGGCAGGAAGCCCTCGTCCTTCAGGCTGATCTGTCGGATGAAGAGCAGGCACGCTTGCTGGCGGATCAGGCGCTGGCATGGAAAGGAAACCTCCACATCCTGGTGAACTCCGCCGCTAATTTTCAGCGTGTCTCCCTGCCGTCGATCGAAAGGGAACAATGGGATTTTGCTCTTGATGCGAATCTTCTGGGGCCATTCTGGCTGGCCCAACGGCTGGGGCCGGCGATGGTTCAGAATGGGGCTGGGAAGATTATCAACATCGCCGATATCAGCTGGCAGGCTCCCTGGGTTTCACGAATCCCCTATTGTGTGTCGAAGGCCGGTCTGGTTTCTCTGACAGCTGGCCTGGCCAAGGCCTTTGCCCCCCAGGTACAGGTCAATGCCATCGGCCCCGGGCCGGTGCTTTTTCCGGAAGAGTATACCGAAGCGCAACGCCAGGCGGTTATCGAGAGAAACCTGCTCAAGCGTGCCGGGACTCCCGAAGAGATCGCCGATGCCCTCGAATTTTTCTGTCGATGCGATTTTGCAACCGGAGTTTTTCTGCCTGTGGATGGCGGGCAGTCAATCCTGGGCATCTGATGGGCTGAGGTATTTCTCAAGGATGGCCTCGACCGACTCTCTGTCCGGGAAGCGAGTCCCAGCCATCATCACCGCGCCTGTGGCTGTCGCCATGCCCCAGCGCATTGCTTCCAGCCATATTCCACTGGAGCCAATCCAGCCGGTCAGGAGTCCCGCCAGAAAGGCATCTCCGGCTCCGACTGTCCCCTCCACCTTGACCTTGGGTGCATTGATGACCACACAGGAACCCTCTCTGCTTTTGAGCAGTGCTCCATGAGGGCCATCGGTCACGACCAGGTGGCTGGAAAGAAGCGGGTTGGGTTTTTCGAGGAACTCCTGTATGGCCGCAAGGTTCCGAAAGTCTTTACCCATCCATTCGTTGAACTCTTCTCGATTGATTTTAACCAGCCAGGGATCCCATTTCGCGATCTCCCGAAGCGCCTGTCCCGCCATATCCACCACCAGCATGGCCTGGCATCCCTGGACTGCCTCCGCCAGTTTCTTCCAGAACACGGGCGGTGTTTCCTGCAGTACACTGCCAGCCAGTACGACGATATCCCCTGGATTGAGGCTCTCGCCTATCTGGTGGAGAAAATTCTGACAGGCCTTCTGATCAAACAGCACTCCCGGAAAGTTGAGGTCGGTCTGACGCGACAAATCCTCCTCAAAAATTTTAAAGTTTTGACGTGTTTCACCCTCGAGCCATGCCGGATAAAGCGGGATGCCACTTCGAGTTGCCAGCTTCAGCCAGTGCTCCCCCCGGCTTCCGGCGATGAAGGCCCAGGCGGTCACGGGCATCCCCAGTTCCTGAAGGGCGCGTGCCGCATTCATCCCTTTTCCCCCGGCATCCTCGAGCGGCGGCTCCAGAACATGAGCCTGGCCGAAAATGATTCGCTTGAGGCGGATGGTAACATCGATGCTGGGATTGAAAGTTACCGTATGAATCATATCGCAGCCTTTCTGCATGCAACCCAGAGTGTATTTCCCCCATGCAGTGAATTTAACACTTTCTGAACCCCTCTCAGCCAGCCGCTGCGCCCATTGGATTCCACCGCTGTGCCGCTGATGGTTTTCATGTGGAGCATAATGAACCCGGCCCGAGTGAGGATATGGCGGAGGGCTTTTGAGGAATACAGCAGTGGGTGCTCATCGGGCCGGTACTGCTCCCATCCGGCACCCTGGATGAATCTTCTCAGGCTTTTTACATTCGGTGTCTGCAGGATGAGAATGCCATCCCGTGGGAGCATCCCGGAAACCTGTTGAATGAACACCTGCGGGGCCACCAGGTGCTCGAGAACATCGATTGCAATGACCACCTGGTATGTTCTCGAACAGTGCGACCCGCCATCTTCCATGAAGTCTTTTTCATGAATGATTCCCCGGTTTCCAATCTGTTTTTCCGCCACCGCAGAAAGAAATGGAGAAGGCTCGATGCCCTCCACACTCCACCCCCGGGATGCCAGCTCCGCCAGAAGTCCCCCGCAGCCACAGCCGATTTCCAGCAAGCATCCCCTGAAATCCACTACCGATTCGATTCGATCCGCCTGGCTTCGGTAATAGGATTTCCTCAGTGGTTCTTCTTCGATGAGGCGCTGAACCGAGCTGGAATCGGACTCATAAACCTGGTTGGGCTGGAGGATGCTGTCCAAATCTTTACGGTAATGCAGTCCGCAGTTTCTGCACCGGATAAATCCCGGCAAAGAGAAAATGCCGCCTGCACGTATCTCTCTGGATTCACAGACAGGGCAGGAATCGGGGGCAGTGGGATCGGGTCGGGCCATGATGCTCTATCTTTCCAAATCAGCCGGATCGAATTAAGGGGATCGATGAAGAATTCATGGCGATGGTGCTCCATCCATGGTATAAATCCGTTAAACTCCCTCCCATGTCCGCCTCTGTGAAATTCAGATTGCCGATTTTTGTGATGATTTTCCTGGCGCTTCTCCTCTCGGGGTGCCGCAGGAATCTGATGCGTGTATCGACCAATCCCGGTGGAGCCACAGTTTATGTTCAGGGAAAGGTCGTGCGACTGGAGGACAGTGACCGCCCCCTGGCACGAAAAATCGATGAGAAAATCAAACGTGAAAAAGATTTGAATGAGGATGAAACCGAGTTCCACAAAGATCGCCACCGGCTTCAGCTCACCCCTGTCGAATATGAATTCGAATCCATCGCCTGCGGCTATTCCATCTACTGCATGATGAAGGGCTACCGGCCCGCTTATCATGTGGAATACATCAAACCACGCTGGTGGGAGTACCCCCCATTTGATTTCATCGTTGACTGCCTGCCTTTCACAATCGAAGACCTTCGCGAGGTGAATATAAACCTCCAACCGGAACATTCGATCCCCGGAACCCCAGGAAATGGGCCGTAAGCGCCGCAAGCCACCTTTCTCTGATGGACTGCAGGTATTGGTCGGCATCCTGGCGTTACTGCTTCTGGTGGCTGCTTTGTATCAGGTGATCCCCTGGTCGGATTATCTTCCCCGGGAAGAACCACTCCCCGATCTGCAGAAACGGCTCTCGATGGAGAGGGAAGCAAGGCAAAGGGCACTCGAAAAGGAACTGCAGGAATGGAAACAGAAAAATTCGGAACTCCAGCACCGGATCGAAACTCTCAAAACACCGGCACCTCCGGCCAACTGATCCTGGTTGTGGATGGAGGGCGGACCCACCTCAGGCTGATCCTTTTCGATCGAGCTGGCGAAATCATTGCCAGAAGCCGTCAGCAGGGCCTGCCACTGACATTGAGTGAGACAGATTGGGCTGAGCTGCTGATAGAATCGGCTGCACGCCTGGCAGCAGGACAGGAGAAAACCCTCGAGGAGATTTGTATCGCCAGTGCCGGGCTTGCGGGCCTGGGCAGGAAAGAAGACTGTGATTTGCTGGCTCAGTCCCTGGCGAATGGCGGATCTCCATTTCCCTGGCTGATTGAATCCGATGGGCACATGGCGCTCCGGGCGGCAGCTGAAACCGGACCGGTGGTGTTGTGCCTGCTGGGAACCGGAAGTGTTTTTTTCGCCCGTGACCAGGAGGGAAACCTTCACCGTACAGGAGGGTGGGGAGCTTTGTTCGAAGATGCAGGCAGCGGATTTGAAATTGCCCGGCAGGCATTGCTCCAGATTTTCCGGATTGAAGATGGCCTTGAGGACAACACCACATGGCGCAGGTGTTTCCTCGATGCAGGTGGATTTGCCTCTGTGCAGGTGCTTCGCGGGGAGCTCTACCGGGCTTCGGCCGAGGTTTCTGAATGGGCTGGGTTTGCGCCTCTGGTCCTCTCTCTCGCAGAGAGGGGGGAGCCGGCCGCGTGTGCGGTTGTGGAAGGTCAGGTGCAGAAGGTCTGCCGTTGTGTGGGCAGCCTGATTCAAAAAGCGGACCTCCCCCCGGGAGCCGCGATTGTCTCTGCCGGCGGGCTGGTGCAGGGGTCTTCCTTCTATTTCCGGGTTCTGCAGGAGGCATTGCAAGCAACCTTTCCCGAATATCCGGCCCGAATCCTGGACAAGGAGACATTCTGGGGCGGCTGGATTCGCGCCCGGACCTGGATGGAATCCCACCTTCACGGTGGGGCACCCCCGAAGTAAAGTGAATCTGCCATGGAAAGAAGGGGTTTTCTGAAGTCCACATTGACATTCTTCTCGTGGGGGATCCTGTCTGGCCTGGCCCTGGTTCCGGGGGTGGGGCACCTCCTGTCACCTGTTCTGCGAAAATCCGCTCCGGATGATGAATGGCACCTTCTTGGAACCATCGATGAATTTCCCTCTGGTTCCGTATCGGTCAAAACACTTCACCTGGTGGTTCGTGACGGCTGGGAGAGGCGCATTCAGGAACAGACTGTTTTTGTTCTCAACCGGGATGAAGCCCCGATGGTTCTTTCTTCGGTCTGCCCGCATCTGAGTTGTCCGGTCAATTTCGACAGTGGGACACAGCAATTCCACTGCCCCTGTCATCAATCTTTCTGGAAAGATAATGGGGCGAGGCTGAGAGGCCCTTCTCCTCGGAACCTCGATCCGCTCCCAACACAGATCCGGGATGGCCAAATTTATTGCCGGTGGGTGAACTTCCGTCCGAACCTCCCCGAGCCGGTCGAGGTTTGAGAGACCGATGGGGAAGTTTTCGAAGTTTGTAAACTGGATGGATCAACGGACCGGGGGGAGGCGCATCCTCCCCCTTTTTACTGCTCTCCCGCTCGAGGGAAAACCCTCACTCCGGAAAACTCTGATCTTTCTGGTGATTGCGCTGACGATTTTCGAAGGAATAACCGGCTGTTTCCTTTCGATGTCCTACTCTCCCGGGGTGTCGGCAGCCTATCCGAGTGTCAAATACCAGATGCAGGAGACCACCGCCGGCCACCTGCTGAGAAGCCTTCATGCTTATGGCGCCCATCTGATCGCCGCCCTGCTGCTTCTCTGCCTGGTGGAGAGGATCCAGGCCCGCGGGTACCGCCCACCCAATGAGATCAAATGGGTTCTGGGCCTGTTGATGGGCGGCATTCTGGTTGTCATCGCCACGACCGGTTATCTGCTTCCGTGGGACCAATATGGTTACTGGGGGACCAAAGTCAGAACATCGATTCTAGGGTCGGTTCCTCTTCTGGGTCCGATCCTGAAATCGATTGCGCTCGGGGGGCCCGAAATCGGAAACCTGGCTTTGACCCGCTTTTATGCGCTCCATGCCCTTTTCCTGCCATCGATGTTGATGGCCTTTTTCCTGTTGTATCTATCGACCACTCTTTTCCTGCGGTCAGGGAAGGATGAAATTTCTGGAGCCTGCTGTTACTGGCCGGAACAGGCCTGGCGGGATGCTTTGTGTGGAGCTGGGGTCTTTCTGGCTTTATATGTTTTTTCGGTATGCATGCCGGTCCAGCTGGGGGCTGTGGCCAATCCGATGGAGACCTATCCGGCACGGCCCGAGTGGTATTTCCGCTGGCTGTTCGAGACTCTCAAATATTGTCCTCCCCCCTGGGAATTTATCGGATCGGTCCTGATCCCTCACCTGATCCTCCTTTTCCTTGTCCTGATTCCATGGATTGACAATGGGGCAAGGAACCACCGCAAGGCGGTCATCCTGGTTTCCCTGTTCCTTCTTGCAGCGGTATGCGGTTTATCGGGTCTTTCTGTCTGGCAGGATGTCCAGTCCGGTCATTTCAAAGAGGTCGCTTTATGGGAGGTCGAACCCGAACCCGGTTTCGATTCGGAAAAATTTTACAAAAAGGAATGCCAGAACTGCCATGGGAGAGATGGATCCGGGTATCTCGAAACCACCCCCGATTTCTCAAGTGAAGATTACTGGAAGAGTTCTCCCTCGCAAGTCCGCCTCCACAAGGCGATCCTCGAGGGTGTTGATGACCAGAACATTCCTGAAGATGAAAGGATGCCCGCCTTTGCCTCAAAGCTTTCACCAGCACAGGCCAAAGCCCTGCTGGTGGATAAAATCCTCAGGTTCAAGCCCGGCGATCGAACCGGTGATTGAGATTTGCCCTATGGTGGATTCGATACCTGTTCCATTCCATTCCAGCCCGATCGCCATTGCTTCTTGATGGCTGCACGGGAGCATGTCAAACTGAACCTATGAAGGTCCTGCATTGTATTGTAAAAGGGAGGGTCCAGGGGGTCGGTTTTCGCTATTTCGTCATGGATGAGGCCCGGCAGCTGAATGTGAATGGCTGGGTCAGGAATCTTCCGGATGGTGATGTCGAACTGGAAGCTGCAGGCGAAAAAGAGGACCTGGAAAACCTTCTGGTCCGTGTCAGGAAGGGTCCGATCCTGTCTCGTGTGGACCAGGTTCTTTCAGACTGGCGTGAGGGGGAGGCGCCTTCTGAGGGATCTTCCTGGGGAGTGGAGTATCGATTTTGACAGGCAGGGTGAGATCTCACTCATCCGCTTATTTGACTGAAACCATGTTTTCGAAATTTCGAAACATCATCCAATCTTTTTCACGCCAGAGGAATGGGAGTTCGAATTCCCATTTTCCCCGCTCTGAAAATCCGATCGATGCGTTTTCCCTGCCGGATCGCATCGAAATGAGGGATGCTTTTCCCGAGCCGGTTCAATACCCGATCCTGCCGGACCACCTTGCTCTGGAAGTCTCTTATGCCTGCAATCTCCACTGCATGATGTGCCCCAGAACCTTTGAGGGGGTTCCTCAGGAGGTTCTGCCACCCGAACTGTTCGAGAAGGTGAAACCCTGGATCTCCCGCTTCAAATATATCCACCTGGCTGGATATGGCGAACCGCTCATGTCTCCGCACTTCCTCGATTATGTCCATGCAGTGCGCCAGGCGGGTTCCCGACCGGTTGTTACCACCAATGGCCTCCTGCTCAAGGGAAAAATGGCACGGCGCCTTCTGGAGGAAAGAATCGACTGCATCAGTGTCTCAATCGATGCGGGGACTCCGGAAACCTATGAGGCGGTCAGAGGAAAGGGAACCTTCCTCAAACTCCTGGATACCCTGCGCGCATTTCGGATTCTCAAGGAGGAGGCCAGCTCCGATGTCTTCATGGTGTGGGTTTTTATTCTCATGAAATCGAACTACCGGGAACTTCCACAGGCTGTCGAATATGCTGCCGAACTTGGATTTAACCGCATTGTCGCCAAGCACCTCGAGTGCACGCTTACTGCAGAGGGGTTTTCCGAAGCCCTGTTCGATACGGGCTATGTTCCTCCTCCCGATCCCGAGATAATTCAGGACCTTGAAAGGGTCAAAGAGAAGAGCCGCGGCATTGCGGAGGGGCGTATCGATATCGAAATCCATCCATACCAGATGGGTTCCCAGGGAGCCTGCCTGGTTCGCCCGATTACAAATCTCTTTGTGGATTATCGTGGGAACCTGTCTTCCTGCTGCTACCTGAATGTCCTCAATACACGCCCTTACCTGGAGCCTGCACCCGAGGATCCGGGAATCCTTGGAAATCTTTATCAGAACACCCTGGGTGAGTTGATACGCACAAAGCGCTATAGTGATTTCCAGAGGGATTGGATCGAAGGGCGTGTCCCCGAAGTCTGCAAGGGTTGTGTTCAGCTCAGGCGCATGGGGGAGCAGAATTTGTTTCCATTGAAGGCAACAGCCTCCACCTGATGCCCGAACGACCCCAAACCCTGATCATGGAGAGAGGTGCATAATGCGATCCGGTTCTATTCGATACTCCCTGATTCTGGCCATTGGCGTGTCACTATTTCCAACTGCTGATGCATGGTCTGGGGCCGGGGAGAGCCAGTACAGTGATCGGATCCAGGCGCTTCTGGCACTCACCCCCTCCTCGATTACCTCCAGCCAGGCACTGCAGAACCACTTCAATGATATTGAAATGATTGTCCGCGAAACTGCACGCATCGGGGATCTTGATACTGCCTTGAGCCTGGCTGAAAAAGGCACCTCTCTGGCTCCCGATCAACTCCGCAGCACTTTTCTGCTGGGATGGATACGTGGCTCGATGGGGCGCCTCGAGCCTGCTGTAGACATCTTGCGCAAGGCCCTGACCAGCAAAACCGACCGGCTCCCGGACCCGGAGGGGGCCTGCAAGAATGAAGCCCTGACACACCTGGGTGGATTTCTTATCCAGCTCGGAAAGAATCATGAAGCGGTTCCGTATCTTGAAGAGGCATGTGCTGCGAAGCAGTCCAATCCGCTTCCATTGTACCTGCTGGGCGAGGCCTGCCATAATCTGAATGAGACGGATAAAGCCGAGAGTGCCTTTAAATCGGCATTCGCAAAAGATCCGGATCTGGCAACACCAGTGGACTATCTGTTTTTTGCCTGGGCCTTGGATAAAAAAGGGAAAGCCCGGGAGGTTCATGACCTGCTGAACCAGGGGATCGAAGCCTTTCCGGTGGCTCCGGCTCTGCACCTGAACCGTGGCATCAACCAGGAGATCCTCTCACATACCCGTGAGGCATTCTTCGACTATCAGCTCGAGATTTTGATCGAAGCTCAAGGCCCCTATGCCGATGCCGCACGTAAACGCATCGAGCGAATCGAAAGGGTGCAGGTCACTGCCGGGGAGACTGATTCCCTTCTCAAAGCGGTCATGGAATACCTGGCTCATCGCAAAGAAAACAGGAAGAGCGAAGCGGAAGCCAATCTGGCTGTGATGACACAACTCGATGGACTTAAATCACCTTATGTGATTTACATTTGCAGTGAAGCCATGATCGAGCGGGGGCAGGCACCCCGGGCGATCGAAGTACTGAGCGCCGCGCTCAAGGAGCATCCGGCTGATTTCCTGCTGAAAGCCAATCTGGCGGAAGCCTATGCCAAAACGGATCAGAAAGACCAGGCGGACATCCTGATTCGTGAGCTGCTCATTCAGGCACCCGATCACTGGAAACTCCAGCAGCTGCTGGGGCCTGAGTGATCCAAGGTTCGACTTTCGATCCTTGATTCAACCGAAATAATATCTAGCAGAACCGGGAAGGAGAAACCCAGGAATGAAGGTTGTTGTCTTAGTCAAGCAGACCTTTGCCACCGAGGCGCGCATCGAGCTGGATGAGAGTGGAGAAATTGTCTCTTCACGTGTGAAGAAGGTGGTCAATCCATACGATGAGTTCGCGGTGGAAGAGGCCATTCAGCTGGTGGAGCGAAAGCAGGCTGAAAAGGCGGCTGTCCTGAGCCTGGGGAATACCGAGACCCAGGAAGGCCTGAGGCAGTGCCTCGCAATGGGCGTGGATGAAGCCGTGTTAATTGATGAGAGCGGCATGGGTGGAGCCGATTCCTCCATCACTGCCGAGCTGCTGGCGGCAGCCTTGAAAAAAATCGGGTTCGATCTGATCCTCTCGGGTTATGTGGCGGTCGATGACAATGCCGCTCAGGTTCCCATGCGTGTGGCTGAAATCCTTGGCATCCCGCATGTCAATGTGGTCAGCCGGCTGGAGGTTCAGGAAAATTCTGTCAAAGCCTGGCGTGAGGCAGATGGCCGCACAGAAGTCCTGGCCACACAGCTCCCTTGCCTGGTGACTGCTGACAAGAGTCTGAACAAGCCGCGCTACCCCACATTGCCCAATATCATGAAAGCCAAGAAAAAGCCACTGGCCACTTATACTCCAGCAGACCTGGGGGTTGATCTCAAATCACCAGGCTGCCGGGTGGTCCGGCATTTCCTTCCGGCGGGGCGTGCGGGTGCGCACCTGTTCGATGGCACTCCCTCTGAAGCCGCCGCTGCACTGGTTTCCGCTCTGCGCAATGAAGCCAAAGTGGTGTGAAACACAGCCCGGCAATTCTACTGACAGGAGCAACTGAGAAAATGGCTGAAAAGATCATCGTTCTTGCAGAGGTGCAGAATGGAGCTTTGCGGAAAAATACCCCTCAGCTGGTTGATGTCGCCAGGCGCCTGAAATCAAATGCTGAATCCCGGATTATCCTTGTCCTGGCTGGCCCGAAAATCGAATCGGTTGCCACTGAGGCTGCGGGTCTGCCGGTTGACCAGGTGGTTCGCCTCGAGCATGACCAGGCGTGGCAGGGAACCTCGGAGGAAATACTGGAAACCCTTCATGCCGCCAGGCAGGAGCTTGAAGGGGATATCCTGGTCCTTGGGAATACCTCCCTCGGCAAGGAGATTGGCCCATGCCTCGCCCAACGGTGGGGATGGGGCATGATTTCGGATGTCATACGGCTTGAGGACCATCAGGGGAAGCCGACTTTTATCCGCCCCTGCTATGCGGGAAAAGTGTTTGATGAAATCGAAATGCTTCAGCCGCAATTTGTGCTGACAGTCCGTTCGAATGCCTTCCCTCCGGCGGAAAATGATGGACGGCAGGCGGAGATTCTTGAACGAGTTATTGCTCTGCCGAAGGATGCCCTTAAAACCTCATTGGTGGAGGTGGTTGACCGCCCCACTGGAAAAGTTGAGCTGACCGAGGCGGATGTCATTGTTTCGGGAGGCATGGGAGTGAAAGGCCCGGAGGGATTTGAATTCCTGAAACCACTGGCGGAAGTCCTGGGGGCGGCGATCGGCTCTTCGCGGGCAGCGGTGCTGGCTGGGTTCATCCATCCATCCCATCAGGTAGGGCAAACCGGAAAGACTGTCAGCCCGTCGCTTTATATTGCCTGTGGGATCAGTGGCGCGATTCAGCATAAAGCGGGCATGTCGACCAGCAAATGTATTGTGGCTATCAACAAGGATCCTGATGCACCGATTTTCGAATTCGCCGATTATGGGATAGTGGGCGATCTGTTCGAAGTGGTCCCGCATCTGACTGAAGAGTTCAGGAAAATTCTTCAAAGTTGAAGGGTGCGGCAGTCAGCGGATCCATTTGTTCCGCTGGAAAGTTGTTCCAGAAAAAGCGGATATGGATTATGATTCGTTCGAGCCATAAAGGGGTCAGAAAAGGGAGCCATGCATTCAACGCATTGGTGGTTCTGATTTCGCGTGATGAGAGCGGAGAAGAGAATCGGGTATGCGCCCGTAGCTCAGTTTGGATAGAGCAGCGGTTTCCTAAACCGTTGGTCGCAGGTTCAAGTCCTGCCGGGCGCACTACAAAAACCTTGAAATTTCAAGGAAAAACACAGGTTTTGAACTTCTCACTCCTGCCTGGATAACCCTCAGAATACCCTAGATAAGGTACAACTTGCACAAAACTTGCATTAGTGGAAAAAAAATACTTTTTATTTCAAAAGTCACCACCATTCCCGGGCTTGCCTCCTAACCCCCTCCCAGGGACCTCCTCAGTGAGGTGTGTTTGCACAAACTCATTTGGTGGCGACACTGCGAAACCCCAAAAAAACAAAGAAATTCGGGACTTCCGTCGCCAAATCTACCCTTTTTGCCTGGCGGAATGGTTTTCTGTCCCCCCCCTGTGATATAATCCAAACCAACGTAATCGAAAGCGAGTCAACGAATGCCGAAACCCTTCGTTCTGCCCCCAGCCGGGATGGATATTGCCTTGAGACCCAAACTGCCGCCCGGCGCTCCTGTTGACTTTGGTGGACAGCCATTCGACAGAGTTCGGCGCGCGCTAATCGCCTGTGGGGTGACCCACACAGATCAGCAGTGCCTTGCCCTTGCGATCAGGATCCTCTCACATGCGGGGGTGTGTGGCGATGTTCGAGCCACCGGCTCAAAGGATAGCCTCACGGCCCTCAGGGAAAAGAGGAGAGCTTTCCACCTCGTGGTTAATCACCAAAAAAGCAAGGGGCTCCCTTGTGAGGGATTGGAGACCTCCCTGGCCGAGATTGAGAACGAACTGAAACGGCTCACTGCCTTGGGCGCACAGACCACTTGGGCCAAGCCTGGGCGAGGGAAGAACTATCTCGGGGGAACGCGAAGGCGCGCGCTTGGAGATATTTTGAGATACCTGAGAATACACTTTCCGTCACTGTCATCCAAGGAGCGGGCACAGACTCTTCTAT
>WBZO01001431.1_pt1 | contig 37321 bp, 42 predicted proteins | sample 5204261 | NCBI WGS metagenome assembly WBZO01 (sample SAMN12412400, study PRJNA552823) | activated sludge metagenome | isolation source: activated sludge from anammox sidestream of wastewater treatment plant... | place: USA: North Carolina | collected 2017-09
CAGCGCTCGACGATCAGCCGCTCGGCGAAGACTTCGACCGGCTCGGGTGGTTCGCGCAGGCCAGGCGCATCGCCGCCCTGAGGGACGGCTGCGACCACGGGCTGCGCGCCTACTGGCACGACCGGCTCGGGACGCACCTGGCTGAGCATCTCGAGGAGATCGACGCAATGGTTGGGGGGAGCGAGTGATGGGACGACCTGATTGCGCCGCACCCGCTGTTCGACTACTATCCCAGGATGCGCGAGACATCTTGGTTCAAGGCCGTGATCGGCGGAACGTGGTATCGCGTGTTTTCTCGACACCTCCGCATATGGCGGCCCAAGGGCAAGGCGGAGAACGAGAATGACCGGCGGGCGTCCTAGCTTATACCGTGATAGGTTCGCCGCGCAGGCCGCCAATGCCGGCGTCTCGCCCTCGTTCGAGGAGATGGGCGCGTTCATGGGCATCAGCGCCAAGAGCGGCGTCTTCCGGCTGCTGAAGGCCCTTGAGGAACGCGGCCGGATCATCCGCCAGCCAAACCGCGCCCGCTGCATCGAGATCGTCAAGGACGACATCCTGTCGAGCATCCCAACGGCCGCGTTGGTGGCCGAACTGGCTCGCCGGTCTGCCGAGAGGAAGAAGGCGGCGTGAGCAGTTCGCCGGAGCGGCTCGGCCCGCGCTCCGAGGACAGCGAAGCACGGGCCAGGACCTAACCACAAAGAGGGTAATATCATGGAACAACACGATTTGGAAACAGGGGAGGTTCTGCCTCCCGCCGCCGATGGGCGTCCTCTGCGTCCTGCGGCCAGCACATTCGGCCAGTTCGTCGCCTTTCTGGAGGACGGACAATTCGACGCCGATGTCGCGACCGATCTTAAGGACATGGCGGCTGAGATGCAGGACATCGCCGCAACGCAAGGCAGCGCCAAGGCAAAGCTGACGGTCGAGATCGACTTCAAGGTTGAGAACGGCATGTTCATCATCGCCGCCAAGCACAAGGTAAAGATGCCCGATCCGAACCGACCCAAGTCGGTTGCCTGGACCACGGACGACAACCGCTTCACCGCCCACAAGCCCAACCAAGGCCAGCTCTTCGGCGTCCGCGACGTGACTCCGCGCGCCGGCCTGCGCGATGCCTGAGGAGAGCATCATCATGGATACCGACACCAACGGCATCGTGTCCGAAGCCCGGACGCTGGTCGAAGATTACATCAAGCCGGAACTGGTTACCATCAAGGAGCCTGGAACCGGCGTTGAGGCGCCCGCCATGCTCACCGCTGGCGGCCTGCTCTCTGTGCCAGTCAACACCTTCGATGACTACCGCGCTGCTCCGGCTCGCCGCAAGGGCACGGCAACGCTGCTCGATCTAACCAGCCTGGTCGCGCACGTCGAGCGGTTCAAGGACAACGATACACTGCTGTTCGCGAACGATGATCGTTCGAATCCGTCTCTGACGGCGGTGCTCGACTATCACCGCGCCGGAGCCAATGCGGAACCTCGCTTCGGCCAGCATCGCGCCAAGTTCGCCTTCCCGCTCTCGGACGAATGGAAGGCGTGGAACAGCGCGAACAAGAAGCCGATGAGCATGATCGAGTTCGCTGCATTCCTCGAAGACCGGATCATCGACGTTCTGGACGATGCGGGTGATCTTCCCGAGGACATGCAGCGGTTCGTCACGGCGATCGGCGGAAATATCGCCACGCCGACCAAGCTGATGGAAACCGCTGTCGGGCTAAAGGTGCACGAAAAGTCGAATGTTGGCGAGACGGTCAATCTCGCCAGCGGCGAAGGCGAGATCAGTTTCGTATCGACGCACACCGATGGTGCCGGCAAGCCGCTCAAGGTTCCGAACCTGTTCCTGATCGGCATTCCGGTCTTCAAGAACGGCCCTGCCTATCGGATCGCTGTCCGGCTGCGCTACCGCAAGCGCGATGGCGGTCTGAGCTTCTGGTATGAGCTGTGGCGCCAGGAGCCAGTCTTCGATCACGCGTTCGGCGAGGCGCTTGATCGCGTCCGCACTGAGACCGGCCTGCCTGTCCTGTTGGGCACGCCTGAAGCCTGATGAGCGACCTACTGGCCCGCCTGATCGCCGCTGGCACTCCTGCCGATCTCGTTGCTGAGGTCGCGCAGGAGCTTGCCATGGCGTCGGCGCGGGCTGAGGTTGCAAAAGAGGCCATCGAAGCCCGGAGGGCAGCGGATCGCGGGCGACAACAACGCCGACGTGGTAACGTTACGTCACGTGACATCACGGGACATAGCGTGACGACACGTGATGTCACGGGTGACCCCTCCCTTTCCCCCTCCCCCCTTTCTTCCCCCCAGACCCCCCAACAAACCCCCCGCCCCCATACCCACCCGGATGTGAATTCACGCGCGCGCGAGGCGGACCCATTTCCGAAACCGGAATGGGCTGATCCGCAGCACTGGCGAGACCTCAAGGCGAACCGCAAGGCCAAGCGCTTGCCGAACACCGCGACGGCGCATGCCAAGTTCCTCAGGGATATCGACAAACTGAGTGACGACGAGTGGCCGCCTGGCCGGTTGCTGGAAGCCATCGTCGCCCGTGGCTGGGCCGCCGCATACGATCCCCGAGAGAATTCCAATGGACGACATCCCCAACGAACCGATCTTCGCCAAGCCGATCCGCTACGAGGTTCTAGACCAGACCCCTGCCTCGACATGCTCATCTCGGCCAGAGCCGCGCAGGATACCGCCACGGATTTTGGAAATGATCTCTCAGCTTGGACTGCGCTACCAGCCATCGGTACAGGCTGACATGCAGAGTCATGGTGCTCGGATAGCACTGCTTGCCGACGACATGGCTGACGCTGATCCCGGTGCGCTCGATCGCGCAATCCGACGCTGGGTCAACGCCAAGCCCTACCTGCCTAAGGCGAGCGAACTGCGTGCGTTGATCGCCGATGAACGGGACCGGCGTCCCGTGATGATCGAAGGCGGCCGAGACGGAAGTTATGCTCAGGCCCTCGCCGATCAGCGCAACGCCCAGCTCACGCGAGACGACATCGAATGGTTCGTCGCTCCCAATGGCGAGGTCCTGCTTCGCGACAAGCCGCATTGGACGGCCAGGCGCACCCGTGAACTCGCCGACGCCGCAGAGCGCGATCGTCGTCAGTTCAACCATCGCCAAGCATATCGCGCTTATTCGCGTCCACAAGGTCCGCATGGGTTTGCCGGGGCGAAAGGATGAGGTTGCCGTCACCTACGACTTCCGCACCTCTCGCTTTGAGAAACTGGCCGCATGACCACCCACCCCACAGGAGAGCAACCGTAATGGGTAGGACAGCCCCTCGGGCGAAGCGACCGCAGGAGACGCACTTCCAGTGGCGTTCGCGGGTTATCGCGCTCGACCAGATGGAGCGTGACCGGGACGAGCCCGTCGTTACGCCTGAGGCAGCGCGTCATGGCGATTACGAGGACGCCTTCGTCACGCATGTCGAGACGGGCACCATCGCCAGGGCGCCGCGCAATCGTCAGGTCTCGTCCCTGGCCTTGCTGCACGACAAAGGCCAACTGACTTCCGAGCAGTACAGCGCGGCCCTTCAGATTGCCCGTGTGGCCGAGACCATCGAACGCTCCGTGAGCGTCCGCTGCGCCAGCCTAGAGGCGCGCGTAGACAATTCCGGATCCGCGCATGATCCGCTGCTGGAAAGCCTAACTGTCGCCCGCCTGCAGGTTGCCTACAGGCGATGGCGCGAGCGCCTGCCCATGCCGCGCCGGATGATCGTGGATATGGTCATCGCCGATCGATCTCTTGTGGCAACAGCGCGAGTTTATGGGGTGCCGTGGCGCAAGGCCAGGGCAAGGTTGGTAGACGCGCTGGATCAATGGGGTGAAACGTGTGCGCGAGTATGGAAGGAAGTTGGTCGCGACGAACTTTATGCGAGTTACCGTCGCATTGGTGTGGCGGCTTAAATTGGCAAAACATCGACTGATCACTTGCGTTGCAACGATAACTAGGGCAAATTGCCAGCATCAAGAAAAGCGCTCGGGCCGTACGGCTTCGGGCGCTTTTTCATTTCCGGGGAGTGAGAGCAACCCATGGCAAACGAATGCAAGGTCTTCGAGATGCGGCAACCGCGGATGTACAATGCGCCGATCCGCGTCGTGCCGTTCCTCGCCAAGCAGCAGCTTTCGAGTGGCGGCACTTCGGCGGCTTTCAACAAGTCCACGGTGATGGTGACGATCATCTCCAGCCTGGCGGGGACGTTGGAATTCAGCTCGGCGGGCGCTGATCCCTCCGGCTCGGGAGACACGTTCCCGATCGCCGCGGACATTCCCTACGATTTCGACGTGCGGCCCGGAACCAAGGTCCGGTTCGCCTGACAGCCGATGCCGGTCCTTCCGAACGCAAGGCATGAGCGCTTCGCACAGGAACTGGCAAAAGGATCATCTCAGACCGAAGCCTACCTTGCGGCGGGCTACAAGGGCGACAAGACCGCCGCCTCGCGGATGTCAACCAATGTCAACGTCCAAGCTCGCGTCGCTGAACTGAAGGAGGCGATTGCCGAGCGCGCCGAGATCACGCAGGCCGATGTGCTTCGGGAACTCGGCAGGATTGGTTTCGCCGATATTCGCCGGCTATTCACGCCCGGCGGCAACCTGCGTGCGATTGATGATCTGGACGACGATACCGCGGCAAGCATTGCCTCGATCGAAGTCGTTACGCGCCGCGTTCCAGGTGGCGATGATGCTGACGTCGAGCACGTTGCCAAGATCAAGACCTGGGACAAGCGCGCCGCTCTCGTCGACATCGGCAAGCATCTGGGCATGTTCAAGGACAAGGTTGAACTGACCGGAAAGGACGGCGGCCCCATCGAGATGGCCGACATGGACCTTGCCCGTCTGATCGCATTCCAGCTCACCAAGGCTGCGAAGTAACCCCGCGCGCGTCGGGCCTGAACGCGCAACTCCACAAGCAACGAAGCACCAAGCAGGAGTATTCCTATGACCACGATTCTCAAGTCGCTCGACGGCCGCTTCTTCGGTCGCGACAAGGACGGGTTCATGACCGCGCAGAGCGGGTTTGCGGTTCCCGTGACCGTCCCGTCCACCGCCAAGGCGATTCCGGCTGGCGGTGTCTCCGTCATGTCGGCGACGGCGGCAAAGTCCTACAGCCTCGAACCGCCGGTTCCGGGCGTGCGCAAAGTGTTGACCAGCACGGTCACGTCTACGGCCGCACGCACAATCGCCCTTTCCGGCGCGACCTTCGTCTCGACCGCGCTGAGCACCGGCACCACGATCGTTCTCAACGGGCTCGGCCAGACCGTGCGGCTGATGGGCCTGTCGACCGCCCAATATCTCGTGGAAGGCAATACCGGCGCCACCCTGTCGTGAAGATCGCCCTCGTCGGCTCCGCGCCGTCGTCCATCCACCTCGCGCCCTATGATGATCCGTCCTGGCTCATCTGGGGTTGCTCTCCCGGTGCCTATCCGCATCTGCGGCGGGTCGATGCGTTCTTCGAGATCCATCGCTGGCGTCCGGGCGAGGACGGCTTCACGCAGCCATACATCGACTGGATGGCGGGGCTGGCGTGCCCCGTCTACGTCATCGACCCCGACGATGCGGGGCCGCTCCGTACCGCCGTGGCCTATCCCAAGGAGGGGATTCTGGACAGGTACGGCCGGTCGTTCTTCACCTCCTCGCTGGCCTGGATGCTGGCGCTGGCGATCGAGACCATCAGGGACGACCGGGCGAAGCTGGAACGCGAGCCCGAGGGCGACGAGATCAGCCTGTGGGGCGTCGATATGGCGGCGGGCGAGGAGTACGGTCACCAGAAGCCGGGTTGCCACTACTTCATCGAGAAAGCGCTGGCCGAGAACATCAAGGTCACGGTGCCGCCCCAATCGGACTTGCTGCAACCGCTGCCACTCTATGGTTTCGGCGAAGCATCGCCCATGCGGATCAAGCTGGAGACGCGCCGCAAGGAACTGACCATGCGCCTTGCCGAGACTGCCGAGCAAGCCCGCATGCTGGACGCGCAGTATCAGGAGAAGGTGCGGGAACAGGCGTTCGTTCAGGGTGCGCTCGATGACCTCCAGTACATGCTGAACACCTGGGTGGAGTAATGACCCTCCTTGACGAGATCGCGGCCAAGATCGGGACCATGAGTCCGGATGAGCGCAGCGACCTCATCAAGACGGTCACACCGCTCAAGGAGAAGATGCGGTTCGTGCCGTTGCCTGGGCCGCAGACGGAAGCCTATCTCTCCCTGGCCGACGTCCTGCTCTACGGCGGGCAGGCCGGCGGCGGCAAAAGCTACCTCCTGATGGGCCTGTCCTCGCAGGAGCATCAATCCTCGATCATCTTCCGCCGCGAGGCATCGCAGACGGACGGGCTGGTCAAGGCGGGCAAGGAGATCATCGGCGAGTCCGCCCGCTTCAACGGCTCTGAGGCGGGCGAATGGAACTGGCTTAATGGCCGGACCCTGAAGCTCGCCGGCATGAAAGAGCCGGGGGATTGGAACAAGCACGCCGGCCGCGAGCGCGACCTGATCGGGTTCGACGAGGCGGGCGAGTTCCTGAGGGAGCAGGTTTCCTCGCTGGTGGCGTGGCTGCGCGGTCCCGAGGGCCAGCGCTGCCGCATGGTCCTGGCGTCCAACCCGCCGCGATCGGCGGACGGCTACTGGATGACCGAATGGTTCGCCCCGTGGCTGGACCTGCATCACCCGATGAGGGCCGAGCCCGGTGAGCTGCGCTGGGGGCTCTTGATCGACGGTGACCTGATGTGGGTCGACGGGCCCGAGGAAGTGGAGATTGAAGGCGAGAAGCGCCGGCCGCTCTCGTTCACGTTCATCCCGGCCAAGCTGGAGGACAACCCGTACCGCAACACCCCTGAGTACAAGGCAAGGCTGCAGTCCCTTCCCGAGCCTCTTCGGTCGCAACTGCTATACGGGGATTTCGGAGCGGGTGTTCAGGACGCCCTCGATCAGGCCATCCCGACCGATTGGGTCAAGGAGGCTCAGAGGCGCTGGACTGACCAGCGGCCTCTCGGCGTGCCGATGTGCTCGATCGGCGTCGATGTCGCGCAAGGCGGTACGGACAGCACGGTCATTGCGATCCGGCATGACGACTGGTTCGCGCCGCTCGTCTCGATACCGGGCGCGCAGACGCCGGGCGGGGCCGACGTAGCCGGCGCGGTGCTGGCCAAGCGGCACAACAACGCGAAGGTGATTGTCGACTTGGGCGGTGGATGGGGTGGTGACGCCCTCGCCCATCTCGCGGCCAATCAGGTTGATGCGGTCGGGTACATGGGCGTCAAGGAGTCGTCGAAGCGGACGCGCGACAATCAGCTGCGGTTCGCCAATGTCAGAACCGAGGCATACTGGCGGTTGCGGGAGGCTCTGGACCCGACGCAGATCGGCGGTGCCACGATGAAGCTGCCGGACGACAAGGAACTGCTTGCCGACCTGACGGCGCCAACGTTCGAAATCCGCTCGGGCAAGGGCGGCATGATTATCCATCTGGAGCCCAAGGACAAGCTGGTGAAGCGCCTCGGCCGCTCTCCGGACAAGGGCGATGCAGTGGTGATGTGCTGGTGGGCCGGTGCCCGCTGGGTCACCGACGAGACGGAATGGCGCAAGGCCATGCCGAAGGGATCGGGGCGCGTGCCCAAGGTCGTGATGGGCCATCAGGCCAAGCGGAGATAGCCAATGGCAAAGAAGATACTGAAAACCGCCTTCGGTCTGGCGACCGGCGGTCTGGTTGGCGCGGCTGCGTCCAGCCTGCTCGGGGGCGGAAAGAAAAAGAAGGCCGCTGCCGCGGAGCCTGCGCCGAGGACCATGCCGCTGGCCGACGACGAGGCGGTGCGCCGGGCGAGGCGAAACTCGCTGGTCCAGCAAATGGGGCGCGGCGGTCGCTCGTCGACCATCCTCTCGGACGATTCCGACAGCCTGGGGAACTGACATGGCAAAGAAGATCATCGGCGGAATCGCCGGCATTTTCGGCAAGAAGAAGAGAAAGGCGTCAGCCACCGAAGAGAGCGGGCCGATCATCACGCCGCTTGACGGGGCGAAGGCCAAACGTGGAACCGGCGTTGGCATCATGGGCGCGCTCCGTGCCGCTCAGCAGCGGCAGCAGCAGGCCACGATCCTCTCGGACAAGTTGGGCAACTGATGGACCCGAAGTCGCTTATCGAGCAGGGAGACAATCTGTTCGGCAAGCGTGGCACGCTCATGTCCATGTGGCAGGACGTGGCCGACAACTTCTATGCCGAGCGGGCCGATTTCACCGTGACGCGCACGCTCGGGGATCAGTTCGCCGATAACCTGGCGACCAGCTACCCGGTGCTGGTCCGCCGTGATCTCGGCAATTCGCTCGGCACGATGATGCGGCCCACCTCGATTGACTGGTTCCACATGCGAGCCAAGCGCGAGGAATGGGAGGATCAGCCGGCGAAGGAATGGCTGGAGTGGGCGACCGGCGTCCAGAAGCGCGCGATGTACGACCGCGCCTCGATGTTCAAGCGGGCCTCGAAGGAATCGGATCACGACATCGCGGCATTCGGCCAGTCGGTGAAGACGGTCGAGCTGAACAAGAATGGCGACGGGCTCCTGTACCGCTGCTGGCATCTGCGCGACGTGGTGTGGGCGGAAGACGCCGAGGGCCAGATCTGCACGGTCCACCGCAAGTGGAAGCCGACCGTCGCCACGCTGGTGAAGCTCTTCCCAGGCAAGGTCCATTCCAAGGTCGCCGACAAGATGGTGGGGCCGAACAAGAAGCCCTACGAGGAGATCAACTGCCGGCACATCGTCATCCCGGCCGAGGAGTACGACGGGCCCTATGTCGGCAAGGGGCGGACGCCGTGGGTCGAGATCACGCTGGACGTCGACAATCTCCACGTCATGGAGTGCGTCGGCCTCTCTTATCGCAAGTACATCATCCCGCGCTGGCAGACGGTCTCGGGTTCGCAGTACAGCTTCTCGCCCGCCACCGTCTGCGGCCTGCCCGATGCTCGGCTGCTACAGGCGATGACGCGCACGCTGCTGGAGGCCGGCGAAAAGTACACCAATCCGCCGATGATCGCGGTGCAGGAGGCCATCCGCTCGGATATCTCGATCTATGCTGGAGGCATCACCTGGGTTGATGCCGAGTACGACGAGAAGCTGGGTGAGGTCCTTCGCCCCCTGACGCAGGACAAGGGCGGTATGCCGATCGGCATGGACCTTCAGCAAAGCGTCATGGCGATGCTGCGCGAGGCGTTCTTCCTCAACCAGCTCACGCTCCCGGCCAATGGCCCCGAGATGACCGCCTACGAGGTGGGCCAGAGGGTGCAGGAGTATATCCGTCAGGCCGCGCCGCTGTTCGAGCCGCTGGAGGACGAGGACAACGCGGCGGTCTGCGATGCGACCTTCGATCTGCTCCTGCGCCATGGTGCGTTCGGCAGTGTCGAGGACATGCCTCAGAGCCTGCGGGGCAAGGACATCGAGTTCCGGTTCGAGAGCCCGCTGCACGACGCGATCGAGCGCCAGAAAGGCCAGAAGTTCGTCGAAGCCAAGGCGCTCCTCGCGGATACGCTCGCCCTTGATCCCACGGTGGCGGCGAACATCGAGATCAACACGGCCTTCCGCGACGTGCTCCAGTCCATCGGCGTTCCGGCCAAGTGGATGCGCAGCGAGGAAGAGGCGGCCGAAGTCGTTGCCCAGCAGCAGGAGCAGCAGCAGGCGGCCGACCTGCTGGAGACCATGGGGGCCGGCGCCGAGGTGGCCAAGACCATCGGCGAGGCCGGGCAGGCAATTGAGCCGTTGGCGGCGTGACGATTAACTCTTGGGTCGTCCGTGCCATTCTCCACACCACATATCGCTTGTAACGAATGGGAACCGGTATTCGGTGGGCTTATATTGGGGGGGATGACGGCGGCATTCACCAGGGACCGCCGCCCAATAGAGGCAGCGCGCACAAGTTGGCGGAGCATCGCCTGGCGCCCAAGCCTTGATGAAGCCTACAGTCCCTCTGGGCTGCGCGGACGTTTCTGGCTTAGCGTAGCTCGCTTGGCCGCGCGCTTCCAGCCATGACCGGACTTCGGTTTCCAGCCACCCAACCTGCTTCCCCTGTGGGTTGAGCTTGAAGCGACGGGGGAACAAGCCCTTCTTTTCCATGTCCCGAATGGTGACGTCGGAGAAGCCGGTGATGCGGTGAATGTCTGGTTTGCGAAGAACAGTTTGGGTCATTCTGCACCTTTTGGTTGAGGCGTAATGTTACAACTGGATCGGGTGCAAAGCAAAAATCAGCTATGTTAGCCGGGGCTTACTGAACTGTCGGTAAACTTACCTCACCAACTGATTATTCGTGACTTTGTGGCAACAGTCGGTTGGTAAAGTGGAGGCGAACATGACCATCAAGCCTCTGCCCGCGACACCTGCCGACCTCCCCGCCGCCTTCGACCTTCCAGATATTGCCGCAATCCAAGCCGTCTATCACGGCACGGCCGGCCCCGAGCAGCAGAAGCGCGCCATGGACTGGATCGTCAAGCAGGCAGCCCAGATCGGTGGCCAGAGCTACCGGGCGGGCGACAGCCACGCCACCGCATTTCTCGAAGGCCGCAGGTTCGTGGGGGCGCAAATCCTCAGCCTGCTGGCCATGTCCACTGAAGACCTGAAGAAAAGAAGGACGACGACATAATGGCTGACGAATCCGCGATCATCGAAGCCGATCCTACTCCGGCGCCCACCCCTTCGCCGACGCCTTCCCCCGATCCCACTCCGGCTCCGGCCCCAACTCCGGCGCCGGACCCCGCGCCCGCCGATCCCGACCCGTCCGCGGAAGACTGGCGCGCCCGCCTCTCCGGCGGCGACGAGAAGCTGCTGGGCTATCTCGCTCGCGTGCCTTCGGAAAAGGCACTGGTCGAGCGCGTGAAGCGGCACGAGGACGACATCAAGGCCGGCAAGTACCTCAAGCCGCTGCCGGAGAACCCGACCGACGAGGAGCTTGCTGCCTGGCGCAAGCAGCAGGGTGTGCCCGACACCGCCGCCGGCTATCTCGAAAAGCTGCCTGAAGGCCTGGTTGTCGGCGATGATGACAAGCCGTTCGTCGAGCAATTCGCTGAATCCATGTTCGGCGTGAACGCGCCGCCCGCCGTCGTCAGTGCCGCCATCGAAGCCTATTATGGCATCGTCGAGGAGCAGGCGGAAGCCGAGATAGCCGCAGCGAATGAGGCCAAGAGCGGCAGCATCGAGGCCCTGCGCGAGGAATGGGGCGGCGACTACAAGCGCAACCTCAACGTCATGCACGGCTATCTAGACACGCTGCCGCAGGAAGTCGCCGATGCGTTCCGCCATGGCAGGGGGCCAGACGGGATCCCGCTCGGCTACAACGCCGCAATCCTCAAGTGGCTGACCGCGCAGGCGATGGAGGCGAACCCCGTCGCTACCGTCGTTCCGGGCGCGGGCGCCAATCAAGCATCCGCCATCGCCGATGCCATGGCCGAGATCGAGAACGTCATGCGCACCGATCGCAAGCGGTACAATGCGGATGCGAAGATGCAGGAGCGCTATCGCGAGCTGATCGAGGCCAGCCAGAAGCTCAAGGCTTGACCTCGAAGGAGAGGTAGTATAATACCGCGAATTGCTGGCTCGGCTCGTTCCGCCCCAGCCTTTGCGACGCCGGTAGGCCGGCACCCATCGCAGCCCCGCACAAGCGGGCTTGGATCGCTCCGAAAGGCCCGATCCCGCCCCAAGCCAGCGGCCCTGTGAAATCCCAACCCGATTCCACAGGAGGCCGCCATGGCGGATACTGCCTTTCAGATTCAATACCGGCAGGAGTTCATCGCCGGTTTCGAAGCCCGTCAGTCGCTGCTGCGTCAGTCGACCACTACCGAAGCCGTTATCAAGGGCAATCAGGCCACCTTCCTCGTCGCGGACAGCGGCGGCGCGGAGGCCGTGACCCGCGGTGTCAACGGCATGATCCCGGCGCGTGCGGACAACCTCTCGCAGCCGGTCGCTACCCTGGTCGAATGGCATGACCTGGTCCGCAAGACCGGGTTCAACGTCTTCGCCTCGCAGGGCGATCAGCGTGCGATCATGCAGCAGACCACGATGGGCGTGATCAATCGCAAGATCGATTCCGATATCATCACCGAGCTGAACACCGGCACGGTCGACACCGGCGCCACGCAGACCGCCAGCCTCTCGCTCGCCCTGCGCGCCAAGACGATCCTCGGCGTCAACGAGGTGCCCTTCGACGGCAACGTCTGGGCGGCGATCACCCCGGCCTATGAAGCCTATCTCCTCCAGGTGCCCGAGTTCGGCAATGCCGATTGGGTTTCGGTCAAGCCGCTCGATACCGGCGAGACCGCGTGGAGGGACACGGTAGGATTCTACCGCTGGATCGGCGTCAACTGGCTGGTTCACCCCAACCTGCCGGGCGTCGGCACCTCGGCCGAGAAGACCTTCATGTACCACACCAGCGCCATCGGTCACGCCTTCAACAAGGACGGCGTGCAGACCCCTGTCGGCTACGACGAGGAGCAGGATTACTCCTGGGCTCGCGCGTCGGTCTTCATGGGCTCGAAGCTGCTTCAGAACTCGGGTGTCGTGGTCATGAACCATGACGGCTCGGCTCTGGTCGGCGAATAAGGAGGGTTTCACATGACCTACGCAACTTCCAATCCGCCCGCCAAGCTCGTCGATACCATCGGCGGCGGCGCTGCTCTGTGGATCTACAAGTCAGCGGACGACGACGCCACCGTGAACGGCTCCGGCTATTTCACCAACGGTGCCCCGCTGGGCATGCAAGTGGGCGACATCGTTCTGGTGATAGACACAGCCACGCCCAAGGGCTCGTTCCACTACGTCGCGTCGGTCAACTCGACGACCGGCGCAGTGACCACGGCGTTCGGCGCGGTGTCCTAACCCCATCCCTTCAACAAGGTCGTCAACTTGAGGGTCGCCCTAATCGGCGGCCCTCCTTGTGTTGGCGGTAGAAAAAAGGACTGACGACATGGTAAAGGCATTCCCGCCCAATGGATTGAAGCAAGCCGGACATCTGGCACAGAGCTGGGAGTTCGAGCTGCCGGCCGATCGTGCGATAGAGGAGGCTCTTGATCCGCTGGCGTGGGCCCATATTGGGCTGAAACTTCGCCCTCACGACACGATCCGACTCATCCCCCAGGCCGGACGCGATTTCATCCAGCTCCTCGTTCTGGAGGCCGGGCGGGGATACGCCAAGGTCAAGCTTCTCCATCACATCCCGATGGATGCTCCGGTCGATGAAGCCGAGCCCACGGCCGAACTGTCGGTCAAGTGGGTAAGCCCGCAGACCAAGTGGGGCGTGATCCGCAATTCGGACAAGGTGCGGCTTAAGGACGGCTTCGAGAATCGCCAGGACGCTCAGCGCTGGGCGGACGATCACCTGGCTTCGCTGGCACGCTGACATGCCCTCGTTCCGCACCCGCTTCTTCTATGAGCAAGGCAGGATCGAGGGACTGCGGTCGGAGATTGAAGCGAAGGCCGATGCCCTGGCCGTCAGTGCAGCGCTGGGACGCAAAGCCAACGCAACCACGGTCGGCGGCATCGCCACGGCGCTCGATGCCAAGGCCAGCGCCTCCGATCTCGAAGCTCTGGCTGAACGGGTGAGCAACATCGAGGGGAAAGCCTGATGGCCGCAACCAAGCTCGGGCTCTACAACGGCGCCCTTCGCATCCTGAAGGAACGCAAGCTCGCATCCCTCACCGAGAACCGCGAGCCGCGCCGCCTGCTGGATGACGTCTATGGTGACGGACAAGCCGAAGGTGCGGTCAAATACTGCCTGGAGATGGGCCAGTGGACCTTCGCCACGCGCACGGTGCGGCTCGACTATTCCCCCTCCGTCGAGCCTCCATTCGGCTATCGCTACGCCTTCGATCAGCCTGAGGACATGGTGGATGTCTGCGGCGTCTTCCACGACGAATATTGCCAGCAGCCGCTCCTGCACTACGCCGATGAGCGGCATTTCTGGTACTGCGATCTCCAGACGATCTATGTCCGGTACGTCTCCAACCACACTTCCTACGGCGCCGATCTCTCGCTGTGGCCTGAAACCTTCGCCAAGCTGGTCGAAGCCTATCTGGCGAAGGAGATCGTCGGCAACCTGACGCAGGGGGAGAACAAGGCTCTCCTGGCCGAGAAGGCATGGAAGGCCGCCAAGACCGAGGCGCGTTCCGGTGACGCCATGCGCAAGCCGACGGCTTTTCCGCCTCCAGGCACATGGGGCCTGTCTCGCCGCGGCTTCGAAGCCCGCCGCCGCAGCTACTGGAACGGCAGCTGATGGCGACGGAGAACGCGGCCCTGTTAGCCTTCAACCGCGGTCGCATCTCCCCCCTCGCCCTTGCCCGCACCGACTTCAAGCGGACGTTCTTTTCCGCGGAGGTGCAGACCAACTGGATTCCGCGGGCGCTCGGCTCGATGATGCTCCGGCCTGGCTGGAAGTACACCGGAGCAACCAAGGGCAATCTCACCTCGCTTACCGTCCCGTTCGTCTTCTCAATGGAGGATACTGCTCGCCTTGAACTGACCGACAACCTCATGCGCGTGTGGGTCGACGATGCCTTGGTCTCGCGCCCTACGGTATCGGCGGCGATCACCAACGGCACGTTCGGCACCGACCTGACGGGTTGGAGCGACGAGGACGGATCAGGGGCGACATCCGCATGGGCGGCCGGCGGCTACATGTCGCTTGCGGGCTCTGGCACGGCTGCGGCGCGTCGGCGCCAGCAGGTCACGGTATCCAACCCCGGTGTCCGGCATGCGCTCAATATCGTCATCGAGCGTGGGCCGGTGCTGATCCGGGTCGGGTCCACGGCGGGCGGCGACGAGTACATCACCGAGACCACGCTATCGACCGGCATCCATTCGCTCGCCTTCACGCCGGCCGGAGACTTCCATGTCGACCTGTTCAACTACAGTGAAGCCGCATCGTTGGTGGACAGCATCGTCGTAGCATCGTCCGGCGTGATGGAACTGGCCGCGCCCTGGGACGCGGCCGACTTCCCGACGCTGCGATGGGATCAGTCCGGCGATGTCGTGTTCGTGGCGGCGCCGGGATATCGCCAGCGCCGGATTGAACGGCGTGCGGACGATAGCTGGTCGATCGTCGTCTACCATTCCGACAACGGGCCTTTCCGCCTCCAGAACGTCGGGCCGGTCTCTATATCGCCATCAGGGACAAGCGGCGACATCACCCTGACAGCATCCGCCTCGCTGTTCAGGCCGACGATGATCGGCGCGCTGTTCAAGCTGACGCAGACGGGTCAGACGGCGGATGTCACCCTGACCGGAGACAACCAGTTCTCAGCGCCGATCCGCGTGACGGGGGTCGACGCCGAGCGATCGTTCTCCATCATCATCACGGGAACCTGGACCGCGACCATCAACCTGCAATACTCGGTCGGGTCTCCTGGGAACTGGATCGACGCGGCGTCGGGCACGTTCACGGCGAATGCCGCCATCGCCTACGACGACACGCTGGACAATCAGGTAATATATTACCGCATCGGCATCAAATCGGGCAATTACGGCACGGGCACGGCTGAGGCGGTCCTGTCGTACACGTCCGGTTCGCAGACCGGAATCGCACGGGTCACGGGATACACCAACCCGACCACGGTGAATGCTGCGGTCCTGACGGCATTCGGTAACACGTCCAGCACGGTAGAGTGGTCCGAAAGCTACTGGTCGGCCTATCGCGGGTATCCGTCGTCGGTCGCGCTGTACGAAGGACGGCTGTGGTGGGCCGGGAAAGATCGGGTGTGGGGCTCGGTCTCGGACAGTTTCTCGAACTTCGACGACGAGACCGAGGGTGATAGCGGCCCGATCTCGCGCAGCATCGGTTCTGGGCCGGTCGATACGATCCACTGGCTCATGCCCCTGCAACGGCTGCTGTTGGGAGCCGATGGCACGATCCGTTCCGCTCGGTCGTCATCCTTCGATGAGCCGCTGACGCCGACGAACTTCAACCTGAAGGATGTCTCCACACAGGGGGCGGACGCGATCTCGGCGGTAAAGTCTGACACTTCGGCGGTGTTCGTCCAGCGATCCGGCCGACGCGTGTTCGAAGCTGCATACGATGCCGGTAGCTACGACTACGCGGTGACCGAACTGACGCAAGTCGTCCCCGAGATCGGAGATCCCGGCATCATCAAAGTCGTGGTGCAGCATCAGCCCGAAAGGCGGTTCCACTGCATCCGCTCGGACGGCACCGTGGCGGTGCTGGTCTTCGACAGGCAGGAAGAGGTTTCCGCCTGGATCGATGTCGAGACCGATGGCGCCGTGGAGGATGCCGTCGTGCTGCCCGGCGAGGTGGAGGATCAGGTCTACTACACCGTGCGGCGGACCATCAACGGATCGACCGTTCGCTACCATGAGAAGATCGCGCAGGAGAGCGGATGCCGCGGCTTTCCCGACGCCAGGCTGGCCGACGCCTTTGTGGAATGGAGCGGTTCGCCATCCACCACGATCACCGGGCTTTCCGCGCTGGAAGGACGAGAGGTCGTGTGCTGGGGCTGGAACACCAGCGATCCGTTCCTGAATGCTGACGGGGACGAGATCGGCCGCGACATGGGGGTGTTCACCGTCTCCGGCGGACAAATCGGCGGGCTGACCGATGCGGTGACGAACGCGATCGTAGGGTTGCCCTACACCGCTCGCTACAAGTCCTCGAAGTTGGCCTATGCGGTAGAGAACGGCACGGCTCTGAACGCCAAGAAGCGGGTTTCCCAGCTGGGGATCATCGCGCGGTGGCTGCATGCTTCCGGCCTTCGCTACGGACCGACGTTCGACGTCATGGATGACCTGCCGATGGTTGAAAAGGCGATGGTCATCGATCCGAACGATATGCGCGTGGCCTATGACGAGGAACAGTTTCCGTTCATGGGGCAGTGGGACGTCGACAGCCGGCTGTGCCTGGAGGCGGCATCGCCACGGCCTTGCACCTTGCTGGCCTGCGTTCTCGGCGTGGATACGCATAGCAAATAATGTCACGCATCGTCACGCGCCCGGCGACGGCATCGGATATCGCCGGGCTGCATCCTGAAGCGGCGGGAACCTCCTATCGGGCGTGGGCCTGTGATCTCGACGAGCAGCCGGTCGGCGTGATCGGGCTTGCCCTCACTCGCCCGCGGGCCTGCCTGTTCTGTGCATTCGATGAGGCTTTGCGGCCTCACCTCAAGTCGATGCCAGTCATGCGGCTGGTCAAGGGCGTCCATGACCTGATCGTATCGCGTGGACTGCCGGTGTTCGCGATCCGGGACCGCAACGAACCGAAAGCGGCGGCCATCCTCGAAAGGCTGGGGTTCGCGCATGCCGGCATCGTTGAGGGTGATGATATCTACATGTGGGAGCCGGATTGATGGCGCAGGCAATACCCATCGGGCTGGCGGTGGCGGGCTCCGCTCTCAGCGCGGGGTCGACAATCATCGGGGCCAACTCGGAGGCGAAGGAACTCCGCAGTCAGGCCAGCCAGCTTGAGGCGCAGGCAGGACTTGAACGAGCATCCTCGCAGCGCCAGGCGATCGACGAAAAACGCCAAGCGCGGCTGGCCTCGTCTCGCGCGCTTGCCGTAGCAGCGGCTTCGGGCGCTGGCGCGGATGATCCCACCGTCGTCAACGCGATAGCCGGCATCGAAGGTGAAGGCGAATACCGCGCTCTGACCGCGCTCTACAATGCAGATCAGGAGGCGTTGGGCATGGAAGCTCAGGCCAAGGCCAATCGTCGTGCGGCGAAGGCGACCAAGACGGCCGGGCTGCTGAAGGGCGCGGGGACGATCCTGAGCGCTGGCTCCTCTCTCTATGATCGGTTCGGTTGATGCCTCGCCTCCCCACCCTTGACGATCTGGGCTCTCGCCCGGTTCCAGTTTCCCGTCGCCAGATCGCGACCAATCCGCGCGCCAGCGCCATCGCTGATGCTGCTGCCGGGCTTGGTGAGACTATCGCCGGCATCGGCCAGCGGATGGTCGAACACCAGGACAAGCTCAACTACGCTGCTGCGAAATCCGCTCTGCTGAAAGCGGATATGACCGCACGGCAAGAGCTTGAGAATGACCCCGACTATGAGACTTGGGGGACTCGATACGCCGAGCGGATGAAGACTGCACGCGACGAGGCAGCCAAGGGCATCCAGAGCCGTTCGCAGCGCACCATGTTTGCGGCAGATGCCGATCTCGACATCACACGCGGCGGGCTAGAACTTGGCAAGCTGGCGGATGGTCGCCGCAGGTCGGCTCGCGTGGCAACGCTCAATCAATCGCTCGCGGACCTTCAGGACGTCGGGCAGGACGCTCTGGACGATGCCACGCGCGAGGTCGCGATCAAGAGTGCGACCGACCTGATCCAAGCAGCCAGAGATGGCGGCGATATTGACGCCGTGCAGGCCGGAGAGATGGGCCGCAAGTGGGTCCAGGGCTACGTTGTCCGTCAGATCAGCGCGCGGGTCGCTCGTGATGACGTGACCGGCGCGCAAGCGTTCTTTGACGCCAACCGCGGGCGCCTCGACTTCGAGACCGAGGGGCGGCTTGAGGCACAGCTTATCGACGCGACCGAGAACCGCGAGAACCTGACGATCGCCGAAGACGTCGTGAACGGCTTTTCACCGCTTGCCGTTCCTGTCGGAGGTGGAAGCTTCAGCGCGACGCGCATGGTGGAGATCACGGCTCTATCGGAATCCGGCAACCGCGAGCGGGATGGTTCCGGCCGGCTCATCACCTCTCCGAAGGGCGCGCAGGGACGAATGCAAGTCATGCCGGCAACCGCGCGCCAGCCTGGCTATGGCATTCGACCGTGGGACGGAAAGACCGACGAGGACCGCTCGCGCGTCGGCCGCGAACTGCTGGCAAAGCTCGTCGATCGGCATGACGGTGATCCGGCGAAGGCGTGGGCCTCGTACAATTGGGATTCGTCCGGCAAGAAGGTCGATGCACTGGTCAGGAAATACGGCAGCGATTGGCTTTCCCATGCGCCGGCCGAAACGCGGGATTATGTCCGAAAAAATATGGCGGCGCTGGGTGGTGTCCACCAGACACCGCGGAAAGGCGATCTCAACAGCCTCTACGGCGAGGTCGACAGGCTGTCCGCCGAGCGCGGCTATTCCCCCGAGCGACGGGAGGCAATCAAGTCTCAGGTTGGCCGTCTCGTCCAGCGCAACGAAACGCTTCTGAAGCGCCAGGAAGACGATGCATTCGAAAGCGCGCTGGCCAAGGCCGAGGCGCTTGGGGCCAACTTCACCAACGTCTCGATGCTCGGAGACGCCTACTATCGCGCGTCGGTTTCCGACCGTGCGCGGCTCCGTGCTATGGCGGAACAGAACGCTAAGCCCACTCCGATTGCCGCAAACGGCGATGTCGTGCGCTCCCTTCACCGAATGGCAATCGATGCACCTGACCAATTCGCCAACGCCAATCTCGCACTCTACCGCCCGTTCGTGACCGATGCCGAGTTCGACGAACTGTCGACCTCACAGGCGCGAACGAAACAGCAGGCCGGTCAATGGTCGCCACGCACGGGTATCGTTAATGCGATCAGTTGGGGCAAGGCGTTCGGCGGTGTTGATGTCGGGGACGGGACTGAGAAATATCGGGTCTATCGCTACATCGAGGCCCGCGCTCGGGAATATCGCGCGGAAACCAAGGGCAAGGCGCCATCGGAGTCGGACTATCAGAAGTGGTTCACCGAGGCGACGACGGAGGTTCGAACGACCCGCTCGTTCCTCGGTATCGACGCGCTGGCACCTGATACGACGCGCCGTTCACAAAAGCTTCTGAGTCCCAACTACCGTGCGCTGATCCGTCGCCAGTTCCGCGCCCAGTTCGGTCGTGATCCCAATGAGGCTGAAACGGAACAATGGTTCGACCGCATGGGAGAGCAGCTTAAGTGAGCAATCCTTTTCCCGAGCTGCGGCCCTTTGACGTGGCCCAGCCTCGCCAGATTCAGCCGCGCGCCATGGACGGCGAAAGCTGGCTCGCTGAGGAAATGCGCAAGGAGCGCGACAGGCAGGTCCGGGATACAATCCTTACCGCGCCCTCTGCCGATCAGGTAGCGCGTGGTACGCGCATCGCCCGTGAGGCTGGTGTTCCGCCGCTCATGGTCGACGGACGCCTGGACGAGGCCGAGAAAGGCCTGAACGCCGACAGGTTCGCCAAGGTTGCCGATGCCCACCCCGCCATCGGCAAATGGGCGGCGAACAATCCTCGCGGCGTTGCCGCAGCTCAGGACGACAGCGAGAGCCTTGGACTGCTAGGACGGGCCTGGGACACCATCAAGAAGGCGCCAGCCCGTGTGGGCGGGGTCGGCAGCTATCGCTTCCTGGGCGGTGTGACCGACACCTGGAACATGATCCAGGAGTTGCAAGACACTGCGTTGACGCCGTTCTACTCCGGCATGTCGGCCCTGGCGCAGGCGTCGGGCATCCAGGCTCTGGACCCGCAAGCCTACCTCGAAGACGAGGCGAGACGACGCAAGCAATCCAGCGCCTATTTCGATCGCAAGATCAATGAGTTTGCGCAACGCAATCGCGGCGCAGGGTTTGTTGAGGAATCTGTCCTCGGCGGATTGGATACCATGGTCACGTCGATCGTTGCCATGGTCACACGCAATCCGGGAACGGCAGCTGCGGTCATGGGTGCCATGAGTGGTGCCCCTGCTTACCGCCAGGCTAGGGAGCATGGTAAGGGGGTCGGAGACGCCCTGCGCTACGGTTTCGAGCAAGGCGCCATCGAGGCGCTAACCGAGAGGATGCCTGCGGGTGCATGGCTTGAGGCGATCACCAAGCGAACGCCATTCGGCCAGACCGTGCTGCGTCAACTTCAGCAGGAGATCCCCGGAGAACAGGTCGCCACGGTCTTGCAGGACTTTTCCGAATGGGTGAACCTCAATCCGGACAAGCCGTTCTCCGCTTATCTCGCGGAACGCCCCCAGGCCGCGCTCGCGACCGCGCTTGCGACCATTTCCGGAACTTCTGCACAGGTCGGCGCCGTGCATGTCACGACAAGAGCGGTGGATGCCACCGCGAAGGTCGCAGATCGCGTTGTCGCCTCGCGCGTAGCCAAGGACAACCGTCGGTTCTTCGACCTGGCCGGCAAGGCGGCGGAAGGCTCCAAGCTGCGTCCGCGCGATCCCGAGGCCTACAACGACGCTATCCGCGCTGAGGCTGAGGAAAATGGCCTCACCGAGGCCTATATCCCCGGTGAGGCCGTCCAAGCCTACATGCAGTCCGACAGCTACGACCCCGACAGCGACCCTCTCCGCGACTTCCTGCCGGAGATCGAAGAGGCGATTGCCACCGGCGGGGATGTCGTCCTGCCCATCGAGTTCGCGACCGGGACGCTCCCCGGCACTGCGGCGTGGCAGGCCCTGAAAGACGACATGCGTCTAACCCCCGGCGGTATGTCGGTTCGCGAGGCGCAGACCTTCGACGATGCCATGGCCGATATCATGGCGGACCTTGCGGACCAGACCGCCAGGCAAGACCAGGAGAATGCCGCTAACCGGACGGCGTTCGAGAAACTGGCTGATAGCATCACGCAGAAACTACAGAACGCCGGCTTCACCCCCGTCGTCTCAAGGCAGCAGGCCGAGTTGTTCGCCCAGCGCGCCCTCACCCGCGCCACCCGTCTCGGGCAGGAGATCACGGGCAACGAGTTCGACCAGACCGAGGTGCGCAATGTCCTTCCACCCGCCCTGGCCGAAGCGCGCAAGGCCGATGCAACCGATCTTGTCATAAACGCCCTACGCCGCGGCAAAGACCCGACCATCAAATCGGGCCCCTCGCTTATCGAGTGGATCGCGAAGAACGGCGGAATATGGGACGGCGACGTCGATGGTGCGTTCAAGGGCGGTGACTTGAAGGCAATGGGTCTCGGCGAGTGGCACAAGGGCAAGCCCGGAAAGCGCAAGGCGATCCGTGACCCAAAGCTGGGCCATGGCGGGCGCGGGGCCGATGCTATCCTCGTCGATGCGATCGAGGCCGGATACTTTCCAGAGTTGCAGGGTTATGACGAGGCGGCGGACGCACAGGTGCTGCTCGATGCCATCAACGACGAATTGAGCGGTAATCCGCGGTACACTGCGGATACTCGGATCGACGCCATGCGGGCCGCAGCGCAGGAGCTTGACGATCTTCTGGTGCAACGCGGGCTCGATCCTGCCGGCATGTCCGATCAGGAATTGCGAGACGTCATCGCTCAGATGGACGAGGCCGGGCTGACCGAGGGGCAGGCGTTTGATCAGCGCACTGCAATCAGTGACGATATTGATGCGGCGTGGGATGGGCGGCGGACGCGCGGGAGGATTTCGCTAGGAGACAGCCCGACAGTGCTGAAGCGGTTTGGCTTTAAGGGCGAGATCAGCATCGACCGCGGCAAGATCAATAAGATTGCCAACAAGCATGACCTGTCGCGAGATACACTTTACAAGTTACCTCAGTTGCTTGCCAGCCCATGGGCCGTTTTCCCGTCGACCGATGAGAACAAGCCGGATGCTGTAGTTGTAGCCCTCAAAACGCGGGATCGAGCTGGGGATCCAGTGATTGCGATCGTGGATCGTGATGGAGGTGTTGCGTTCGTTTCCAGCGTTTACGGAAAATCCGGCAAGGGGGCTGCCAGTGGTGACGACTGGATTATCCGCCAGATCAACGAAGCTAAGGCCTCTGGCAAACGAGTATATGAGGATGGAGCCCCGCCGGAGCGTGATCCTGAACCGATATCAGGCATTATCCCGGCGAGGCCGCGAAAGCCTATACTCTCGTTGCGCACGAAAGACAAGAACAGCTTAGAGCAATCCTTCGACGACGGTCCCCGCGGGCGCATCTCTTTCCCCGCCGCCGGCTTCGGCACAGGCCCGACCATCATCGAATTGTTCCAGTCACGCAACCTGTCGACCATGCTGCATGAGACCGGCCACCAATGGCTTGAGGAACTGCGGTTCGACGCGGCACTGGATGAAGCGCCGGACCAATTGAAGGCCGACTGGCAGGCGGTGCAGGACTGGTTCGCAGATTCCGGCCATCCGGTGGCCGATGGGGTGATTCCGGTGGAAGCGCACGAGATGTGGGCGCGTGGCGTCGAGCGCTACCTGATGGCGGGCAAGGCGCCTTCCTCGGCCCTCACCCGGCTGTTCGAGACGTTCCGCGGCTGGCTGGTCTCGATCTACAAGACCGTCGATCGTCTCAAGGCACCGATCACGCCTGAAATCCGCGAAGTGATGGATCGTCTGATCGCGACGGACGAAGAGATCGCTGCGGCGGCCGAAGCACAGGCCATGGCTCCGCTGTTCAAGGATGCCGCGGACCTGATGACCGGGCCGGAGTTCCAAGCTTATCGGACGCAGTTTGAAACCTCCCGTGGCGAAGCTAACCGTAAGCTGCTCGAAAAGACGATGGCCGCGATCCGGCGACGAGAGACCGCGCGCTACCGTGAAGCGCGCAAGGGCATCGAGGCTGAGATCACCGAGATGGTCGACGGCCGGCCGCTGTTCCGGGCGATCCGGCTCCTCAAGGCCGAGCCGATCAGCCGCCAATGGATCGTCGACGAGTTCGGCGAGGATGCACTGGCGCTGCTGCCCAAGCGCGTCCCGCCGATCTATCGCGACAACGGTGCTCACCCGACCATTGTCGCCGAGCTGTCTGGATACGCCTCTGGCCATGAGATGATCGAGGCTATGATAGGCGCGGAGATAGCCCATCGGGAGTCCGTCGAGAGCGGGGACAAGCGGACCATGCGCGAACGGACTATCGAGACCGAGACCGACGCCGAGATGGCGCGCCGTCATGGCGATCCGCTCAACGACGGGTCGATCGAGCGGGAGGCGTTGGCGGCAGTCCACAACGAGATGGCAGGCGAGGTTATTGCGTCGGAAATTCGCATCCTCGCGCGCAAGTCCGGCAACCGCCCGACGCCATATCGTATCGCGCGGGACTGGGCGAGAAATCGCGTCCGGCAAGGGACATATGCCAACGAGGCCAGCCCGGCAGCGATCCAGCGCCATGCTCGTGCCGTGGCAAAGGCCGGCAGAGCGGCTGAACAGGCGATGCTCAAGGGCGATGTCGAGGAGACGCTGCGCTTCAAGCAGCAGCAGATGCTTTCCTCGGCCCTGCTCGCCGAGGCCAAGGCGGCGAACGACGAGGTTGAGAGCGCGCGCAAGCGGCTCGACAAGATTGCCCGCCAGCAGACCTCGAAATCTATCGATCAGGATTATCTGGAGCAGGCGCATGCCTTGCTCGAACAGGTCGATCTGAAAGAGCGGACACAGAAGTCGCTCTCCCGCCAGGCGAGTTGGGCCGAGTGGGCGGCGCAGCGCGAAGCCGAGGGGTATGACGTCGTAGTCCCGCCGTCGTTCGCCGAAACGCTAGGCCAGACCAACTGGACCCGCCTGCCGGTCGAAACGCTGCTCGGTCTCGATGAAGCGGTCAAGCAGGTCATCCACCTCGGCCGGCTCAAGCAGACGCTGCTCGACAATCAGGAACGGCGCGAATTCGATGCCGTCGTGCAGGAAGCAGTCGATGGGGCCGGGAACATCAAGGGGCCCCCCCCTCAGGGCCTTGAAGACCCTTCGTGGTGGGGAGCGATCAAGTCGCGTGTCGCAGGAGGCGACGCCGCCTTGCTGAAGCTGGAGACAATCTTCGATTGGCTTGACGGGGGCAATTCGAACGGCGTGTTCAACCGGATAGCCTTCCGCCCCATTGCCGAGGCGCAAGCCCGTGAGCAGGACATGCTCAAGGACTATTACGGCCGGATCAGAGCGCTATTCGAAGCGGTGCCGGCGAAGACGGCGCAGCGGTGGACGGATAAGGTCTCCCTCCCCTTCATCGATCCGTTCACCGGCAAGCCTGCCAGTTTCCAGCGTCAGAAGCTTATCGCGATGGCCCTGAATGTCGGCAACGAGGGCAACCTGCAACGCCTTGCGGATGGCTATGGCTGGAATGCCGGTGCGATCACCGATTACCTGTCCAGCGAACTGACCGCCGACGAATGGCGATTCGTCCAAGGCGTCTGGGATACCATCGAGACGCTGTGGCCTGAGATCGAGGCGCTGGAGCGGCGGGTCAATGGTGTGGCCCCCGAGAAGGTCGAACCCACTGCGATCGTGACGCCGTACGGCACGTTCCGCGGCGGGTACTATCCTGCGATATACGACAGCCGCCTTGATCGAAAGGCCAAGGGCAACCAGCAGGAAGCCGAAAACAGGCTGTTCGAGCCGAACGCGGTAAGGGCGACGACCCGCGCCTCATCCACTCAAGCCCGTGCCGAGAAGGTGACACGCCCGATCGCGCTGGACCTTGGCGTTCTCAATCGCCACCTCGGTGAAGTGATCCATGATATCACGCATCGCGAGGCCGTGATGCAGGCGTGGAAGTTCCTTTCCAGCCAGCGGGTCCAGAAGGCCGTCGATGAGGCTCTAGGCAACCAGTACACCGATACGTTCCGGCCATGGGTCAAGTTCGTCGCGAACAGCTGGGCGATGGAGCGGGCCGGCAATGAGGCGTTCGGGGCCTGGATCGGCAAGCTCCGGGCCAACGCCACGGCGGTCGGGCTCGGCCTTCGTGCTACGACGATGGTGACGCAGCTCGCCGGATACGCAAACTCGACCGAGATCATCGGAGAGCGCTGGATGGCTGAAGGCCTCACCCGTTTTTCAGCCCATCCCGTCCAGTCGTTCCGCTTCGTGATGGATCGTTCGGGCGAAGTGCGCCATCGCATGGACACGCTTGATCGCGACCTCCGGACGGAGATCGCCCGCATCGCCGCGACGAATCCAATCTCCAAGGGCTACTCGCGCGTCCAGGATGCCAAGGTCTTCATGTTCCACGGTATCGGGCTGATGGATCGTGCAGTCGTCATTCCGACGTGGATCGGAGCCTACAACAAGGGGCTGTCGGAAGGCATGAGCGAGGCCGAGGCCGCCTATGCCGCGGACAAAACAGTGCGCATTTCCCAGGGCGCGGGCGCGCCGAAAGACCTTGCGGCGATCCAGCGCGGCACCGGCAAGTGGGGTGAAGCGCTCAAGCTGATGACGATGTTCTACAGCTACTTTTCGGCTATGTACCAGCGCGAACGGACGCTGGCACGCGACATTGCCGGCGATGATGCGCGCCGCCCTCGTACCGTCCCGCGTCTCGCCGCCCGCGCCTTCTGGCTGCTGATCGTCCCTCCGCTGCTGGTCGAGCTGATGAAGGTCCCGCTGGGCGCGGGCGGGCCCGACGATGACGAATGGTGGGCGCAGTGGGTGATGCGCAAGATGATCTCCAACGCGCTTGGCCCCATTCCTTTGGCGAGAGACGTATTCGAACCGGCCTGGCAGGGCGCGATCGGAGGGCATGCGTTCAACCCGCAAATCTCCCCCATCAACCGCGCTTTATCCAGCCTGGTCGATGTCGCCAAGGATGCCGGCAAGATCGCGCGCGGCGAGGAGACGACCAAGGCCACGAAGCACGCGCTGGAAGCCGCCGGCTATGTCACCGGCCTCGTGCCGGGACAGGTGGCGTCGGCGACGCAGTTCCTGGTCGATGTCGGCAGCGGTGACGCTGATCCTGAGGGGTTCAGCGACTGGATCGAGGGCTTGGCTACGGGGCGGGTGAAGGAGGACTAGGCGGTCTTTCGTAGGAAAGGTCGATTGGACGCGCCAGTTCCGCCTGGAATTCTTGATTATCTAGGCACCGCCCCGCACGCGTGGCTACTGCCGATACCGAAGTCCCCCAGAACGCCAAGCGCTGATGCCCCGTCAAAGCGCGCTTGATCCCGGATCTGCTCGTCGAATGCCTCAACCTTAGACAACTCAATTGCGATGTCCCTGCAAGTGTAGTTCGCCATCTCGTAGCTAGAAACCGGCGCAAGGCGTCCGTATTGCTTGGTAGCACATGCACCCGTCAGCGCGATGATCACAATCGTTGCGGCCACTCTCATTACACCCCCCTGCCCCATTTGAGTCGCTAGCTCATAACACGTCGCAACGCGTTGGCATACTAGTGCCCGAGCTTGCCAAAACCCACGGAAATTCGTAATCACGTCGTCAGGCCAACAAGAGCCTCCTGACGACTGAATCCGCGCGCTTGGCGCGTCGTCAGGAGATGCCATGCCTTCAACCCTCACCGATCGGCTTATTGGTCAGCGTTTCGGCGCTCTCGTTGTTGTGGGCGCTGCCCCCTCGATCCCCCAAACGAACGGCAAGCGAAAGTCCGCCGTGCATGCGAAGTGTGACTGCGGGACGGAAAAGGTCTTCGTCACGGCGAACCTCAAAAGCGGCAATTCCAAATCGTGCGGATGCCAGAAGTTCAAGGGCTTCGAAGCATTTAACGAAGATCGGGCAGCGCCCCAGCCCTGGACAATCGAGGGCGATGTTGCGTCTCTCGTCATCGACGGCGTGACGGTCCTTGTCGATACGGTCGACCTGCCGTTGGTGGACGGGTTTCGTTGGGGGCTGCGGGATGGATATGTGGTTGCTCGTGGCGGCAGGCTTACGATGCATCGGCTCATCCTTGGCCTGGCCGATGGCGACCCCCACGAAGGCGACCACCGTGACCACAATACGACCGACAACCGGCGTTCGATGCTGCGCATCGCTACGAGCGCGCAGAACAAGTGGAATAATCGTGGTCAGCCGGATACCTCGTCCCGCTTCAAGGGCGTCAGCTTCGACCGCGAGCGCAACAAGTTCAGGGCACAGATAAAAGCCGCCGGCCGGCGCAAGATGATCGGTCGCTTTGCCACCGAGATCGAGGCGGCGGTCGCATACAACCGGGAGGCTCGAAAGCACTTCGGCGAATTCGCATTCCTCAATGATGTTGGGGAGGCCGCCTGATGCCTTCGACCCTAACGGATAGACTGTACGGTTTGTCTACGTCAGTCGCGGTCAAGGCGCCATGCCGGGTTGCGACCACCGCCAGCATCGTGTTGTCCGGTTTGCAAACCATCGACGGCGTTGCCTTGGCCGTCCGCGACCGCGTGCTGGTGAAGGACCAGCCCAACGAGATCGATAACGGCATCTGGCTGGCTCAGACCGGCGCATGGGTTCGCTCGGCCGATTTCAACGGCACACTCGATGCGGTTGGCGGCACGCTAGTCAAGGTCAACGAAGGCTCGCTGAACGCCAATAGCTTCTGGACTCTCGAAGGTGATGGTCCGCTCGATATCGGCCTCGACGAAATGGTGTTTACCGGCTCTTCCGGAAATATCGATCTGCAAGCAGCGCTAGCCGGCCCCTCCGGCGCCGGGCTGATTGGCTGGAACCGCAACCTGCCCGGCACGCAGACGATCTCCCTGCTCGATTTCCTTGCCGCGGGCACGTTCCTGGTACCGCAGGAGTTCGGCGCCAAGGGCGACGGTGTAACAGACGACACGGCGGCGATGCAGGCGTGCGCCGACGCAGCCATAGCGCAGGGCCGACCGATCTTCGTGCCACCGGGCACGTACCTCATCACCTCGTCTATCATCATGCGGCCGAATTCGACGCTGCCGTTCAGCACCGTGTTCTCCCCCTGCCCGCAGATCATCGGCGCGGGGATGGCCACGACGTTCTTCGACTGGCGCGGCAGCAACAGCGCGCTGCTCGACATAGAGTCCGGCGTGGACCACACGACGACACGCCGGTTCGCGGTCGGCGGGCGGTTGCAGGGCTTCGCGATCCGCCGTGGCGGGGCGTCCACCAACGGCGACGGCATCCGCCTGCGCGCGATCTACAACATGCGCGTCAGCGACATCTTCATCTGGGGCCTGAGCGGCTCCGGCATCGTCGATGTTTGCACGGTCGGCGACGGCGACGGCAACAACTGCAACCGCTACGAGAACGTCCGCATCTACTACTGCAAAATCTGGGGCTTCGACGCCAAGCCGGCGGTCGGCGCCAACGAGACCAGCTTCATCGTATTCGACCACGTGTTCATCCAGGGATGCGGGGAAGTGGACGGCGCGTTCCCGCCCACCTCGGGCGGCATGCGGTACAAAGGGCAGATTCTCGCCATCCACAATTCGGCCTTCGAGATTTCCCGGAACGTCGATCTCTACATCCCCGGCGAGAGCGGGCAGTCGAACGGCGTCTTCATCAGCAACACCGCGTTCGAGGGCATTCCCAAGTACAAGATCATCCTCGCAGGCATGGACAACTTCTACTGCGTCAACTCCCACTTCTATTGCAGCGACGACGGCACGGCCGGCTCGGGCGGCAAGTGCGAGTACGGGCTGTACTCCGACAACACCGGCTATGCGCCCAACCGCTATGTCGTGTTCGAGAACCTGAACGTCCGGGCGCCGTCGTTCAACGATACCTTCGTCGCCTTCAAGCAGATCAGCGGCTTCACACAACAGAGTGATTACCTGCAGGTGCGTAACGTCACCTGGCAGGACTTCGGCCATCCGGGGCAGAAGAAGTTCGAAGGCGTGGTGTTCCCGCCCGTGCCGAGGCAGGCGAAATTCTCCCTGGCTGCCAATACGATCACGCTGGCGCCCTCGACCATTCCGGGCGAAGAGGGAGGCTCAGGCTTCCCGCTGAAGCTGCGCACCGTGGCCGGCGGCTCACACGTCGAGGACGGCGAAGTGGTCGCCTATTCGGTCCCAGCCCTGGGGCTTACGTTGAGCACCGACGGCCTCTCGGACGGCACGTACTACGTTTATCTCTACGACAACAACAACATCACCCAGCTGGGCATCAGCGCCCAGGCCCCGGCGATCGACGACACGACATCGCGGCTTCTGGTCCGCAACGATGCGAAAGGCTGGATCTACGTCTGCAAGGCGGTGATCTCCGGCGGCGCGCTGGTCACGCAGAACTGGGTGAATGCCGAGTACAACCGGCAGCTCGGCGGCTATCTGTGGGTCAACTCGGCCGGCAAGCTCTACCTGAAGGCAAGCCACATAGCGCCGACGAGCGACACGGACGGCGTCGTGGTCGGGACGCAGACCTGATGCTCGCCCTCGCACTCGACCTGTCGCTGGGCACGCGCGCTGTAGGCGGTGCCACCCCTGTCCCGGTGAACATCACCCCACCGGAGATCACGGGCACAGCTCAGGAGGACGAGACCCTCACCGCATCAGGCGACACGTGGACCAACTCGCCGACCTCCCGCACCTATCAGTGGAAGGCGGACGGCGGCAACATCGGCACGGACGCCGACACCTTCACCCTGACGGCAAGCGAAGTCGGCAAGCTGATCACCGTGACGGTCGTGGCGATCAATGCCGGCGGTGCGAGCGCGCCGGCCGTCAGCGAAGCCGTGGGCCCGGTCGCTCCGGCCGAAATCCCGATGCCGACTCTCACGCCAGGACCGACATGGACGGGCACTGCGGGTTCCGGCGCGGCGGCTCCGACCGATCCCACGCGGACCACGGCGAAGCCTGTAATTCAGCCCCTGATCGAGGGAGGCATCACCTTCCACCAGGACAGGGTGTTCGGGGTCCACGCCTATGCCAAAGGCGGCATCAGCAAGGTGCGGTTCCATTGCGAAGGCAGCACGGTCGATGTCAGCGCGATCAGCAAGTACGACTATACCGACGCCAACGGGGTGGCGCGCTCTGTCTGGGGCTACTTCGTCACGCTCGACCCCGCCCTCTGGCTGGCGATAGCGACGGGCACCGGCAACATCTACGCCGAGGCGTTCGCCAACGATGGCACGATGCAAACCCGCGTCATCGGGCCTTTCGCCTTCGCGCCGACGCTGGTCGAACATGACTTCTCGATTGCCGTCGCCGCGTCGGGCGGCACGGTGGCGGGCGTCACGTATCCGACCTTCAGCGCGGCCTTTGCCTATCTCAAGGCCCAGAGCGCCCAGCATCCGAAGATCACCGTCACCGAAACCGGCACCTACGATCCGGGTGACGCGCTGATCTACACCGGCGGCAAGGGGTACTGCACGGTCACCCACGCGCCCGGCGTGGTCTGCACCATCGCCCGCGCCACGCTGGGCAGCTTCCGACCTCGCTACAGCGGGCTGCGCTATCGCGGCTCGGGCATCAGGGTCGATATGAAGAACTGCACGGCCTGGATCAACGAGACCAACTACAAGCCGTTCATCTTCGACGGGACCGAGCGCTTCAAGAGCGACGGCCAGTTCGCCCTGCGCGGTGATGGTCTGCTCTCTCCGACCGTCATCAGCCCGACCGGCGCCTACATCTGCCTGGAAGAGTACGTGCACGACACCACCTTCGCGTGGATTCAGTCTCCGCAGATCGTGCGCAATTGCACGGGCGCGCGGATCAGCGGCGATGTCGCGCAGATCGCCTACAACATCTACGGCCTGACGGTCAGCGAGATCGACCCGGCCTACTTCCGGGTAGAGCGGGACGCCTTGACGGTGCAGTACGCGGGGACCGGCACCGGCACCGTTGCCAAGACCGGCACCAACGGCTCGACCAGCGGCGTGCTGACGCTCAATTCCAACGGCACGCCGACCAACATCCCCCTCAACGCCGGCTCGATCACGATTGCGGATCTAGTTACGTCGATCAACGCGGTGTCGGGCTGGACGGCGACCGCAGGGGCGGACGCCGCCATGTGGCCGGCGATCTTCGTCACCAAGCCGGGGGCCGTTGGCGGCGGCGCGTTCACGGCGACGGATGCCAAGACCGCGCCACTGGCCTTGGTCACGATGGTCGATGCCCATTGCGACATATCGCAGCCTGGAACGGGCGGCACGACCTCGAACGTCGTCAACGTCAACGTCAGCGGCCTGGACCTTCACGACGCGCAGAACATCTTCTTCAACACGTCCACGTTTCAGGACTGCATCGCGGCGAATTTCGCCTGCTTCAACCAGCCAGGCGACGTTTCCACCTCCCAGCAGAGCACGGCGCACTCGCACGTTCTGGTCTACCACAATTCGCTCGCCAACCAGGGCATGTTGCTGCGGACCCCGGCATTCAATCCCGACACCTATTGCGAGACAAGCGCCAACGTCTTCCGCACGTACACCTGGCTGGGCTCGGCGGACGCGGACATGACCTCGGCCGACAACCATGTGGTCGATACCTCGGGCAATTTCGTCACATCGACCAACGGGACAACCGGGGGCAGCGTCGCCACGCTTTGGACCGATGCGGCGGCGGGCGACTTCACGCCCATCGGGTCTCTCGCGGCAAAGACGATCACGCCGCTGATCCCGTTCGATGTCAACAACGCGGCTCGCGGATCGGCCACGCATGTCGGAGCGGTGGCGTGACCCTCCTTCCGTTGCGCGTGAATTCGGCGCCGTGATGTCAACGGGGGCATAGGTGGAGCATCTGAAACATGGCGCATTGGTCATCCTCGAAAACCTGTGGTGGCTCCTTGCCGCAACGGTGGGGCGCATGATGTTCCACGGTCGCGAGGCGCAGGCGGGCAGGCGCAAGTTCTGGGGCCGCGAGCTGCCGTTCGAACTGCTGATCGCGATCGGCATGGGCCTGATCGGCTATTCGGCCTGCGCGTGGCTGAGCTTGTCCGGGCCCGTCTCGGCCGGGGCGATCAGCGCGGCCGGATACCTCGGCCCGCGCGCGATCGACACGCTGTTCGAGCGGTTCACCAAGGCGTGGGAGAAGAAGGCGTGAGGAAGCCGGTTTTCGATGCCCTCAGGGCGGCGCTGGGCGGCTCCCTGACGCAAGATCAGGTCAAGACGATGGACGATACCCTTGACCGCCTCGGCGTGCCCAGAGAGGCGCTGACGGGCCATAGGACAATTAACGCGGACGGACTGAAGCTCATCAAGGAGAGCGAAGGGCTTGAGCTGAAAGCCTACAAGGACCCGATCGGCGTGCTGACGATCGGTTACGGCTCCACTGGCCCGCACGTGAAGCCCGGCATGGTCATCACCGAGGCGCAGGCCGAAGACCTGTTGCGCAAGGACCTGTCGCGGTTCGAGGTCGGCGTGGCCGATATGTGCAAGGTCGCCACCAGCAATCAGTTTTCGGCAATGGTCAGCCTCGCGTTCAACGTGGGGCTGGAGAACTTCAGGACATCCACCCTGCGCCGCAAGCACAACGAGGGCGACTATGCCGGCGCTGCCGCCGAGTTCGCCAAGTGGCGCTTTGCCGATGGTCGTGAACTGCCGGGCCTAGTCAAGCGCCGTGCGCGTGAGGCGCAGCTTTACCGGAGCGCGGCATGAAGTGCGCCCGCAACGTCTTCGGCCTGCTGGCCTTCGCCACGACGATGATGGTGATCGGCCTGATCCTCTCGCCGTGGGTTCCCGACAGCAAGGAAGCCATCGCCAACGTCATCCTCGGCAATGTGCTCGGCTGGCCCGCGATCGTGCTCGCCTTCCACTTCGGCAGCACGCAATCGAGCGCCGACAAGAACCGCGTGATCGAGACGCTTTCGGGCAACACGCCACTCTCGCCCGTGGACTTGCCTGAACCTGCATTCGGAGCGGAGGAAGCGCCATGATCTTCGCCTGGCTTACGACCCGCACGCTCGGCCTCGCGCGCGGATGGTGGCTGCTGGGCCTCGTCATCGCCCTGGCCGTCGCCGTCATTTGGCTGCGGGCGGCCGAGGATGCCGACGACAGGCGCAATCAGGAGATCGGCGCCGCCGCGCAACGCGAGAGCGACCTGCGCGAGACACTGGACAGAGTGAAGGAAGCGAACGATGCGGAACGCAAAATCACTGCCGATCCTGATGCTCGGCGCGCTGGGTGCCTGCGCCACTCCCGGACCCCAGAGAACTGTTGACACCGCCTGCCTCTCGTTCAGGGCGATCAGCTATGCGCAACTCGCACCGGGACAGACGGACGATCCGGGTAACGTGGCGGACAGCCCGGAAACCGTGAGCGAAATCGAGCGCCACAATGCGAAATACGACGCGCTTTGCCCCCTGCCCTAGCCCAGCCTCTCCCGCAGGCAGATAGTTCGGAAAACCTGACGCATGGCGGCTGGCTCGTAATTACGGGATTTGCCTGTAATTAGCTCTAGCACCCGGCCCATCTCTCATGCGCCCAGACACCCCCGCAGCGCCATGGTAAGCCCCAGCAGCAGGCAGGCAACCAGCAGCGCGGCATTATGTAGCAAACGCACCAACGGGAAGATAGATGTAATCGCCTGTGGTGCGTAGTGTAACCGTATGGCAAACCTTACCGTTCGCGGGCTAATTAAGAAGCGCGCAGAGATCGCCGGACGCATCCAGTCCCTGCACGAAGAGGCGGGAAGGCTGATAGCCGACCTGGACCATATCGACGCTGCCTTGCGTATCTTCGATCCTGAGATCGACTTTCAGGACATGCCGATGAAGCTGCTGCCCGCGCCCAATGCGGCCTTCCGGGGAGAGTTCCAGCGCTCGCTTCTGGAAATGCTCCGGGGCGTGCAGCGCTGGCAGACAACGGACGAGCTAACGGTCAAGGTCATGGTCCAGCGACGCATGAACGAGACGGACAGGGCGTTACGGGTACTAACACGCAAGCGCGTTGGTCATGCGCTCAAGCGGCTAGAGCGCAAGGGCGTCGTAGTATCCCGGCGGATGGGCAAGGGATCGCTGCTGTCTTGGCGGATCACCAAGCCGGACGCGGTGCTTGAGGGTGGCTGGCGGAATGGGAATACGGTGGATGCTGGGCCACTGGCGCTGCCGACTGCATAGCTCTGTCGATAGCCTGTGACGCAACTGTGGAAAACCTGCCAACGCACACAAAAAATGACTCGCTCTCAGGCACTTGGCGCGGAATCATAGAGGCTGACATGATTGGGGACCGAGTCGTTACCTCGGTCCCCGTCATTCCACCACGATCATGCAATCGCCGGTGGGCTGAGCTGTGAAGCGCGAATCAGATTATTCGTTACGCTCTTTAGGTCAAGGCGATTGCGACCACAGGAGGCCGCAATGGCTGATTACCAAGTAACGTGCATCCGCCGCGATGGCAAAGACGCCGACCGTCGCATTGACCGCCTGGGCGGCCCAAAGCCCGATGGCACAGGGGCATGGAACGACACTATCGATCGGGTGATCGCGTTCATCGAAGCGAAGACGCATAATTTCTGGACGACTGCAGGCGGCAAATCCGTCTGGGTTGTCGTGAGGGTGCACCCTACGTCGAGGCGGAAATATCTGGCAACGGAGCCGGACAACTATCCGCAGAACAATCTTCTGAGCTTGCCCGAATGCCCGTAATCAGGGCAAAGGGTGATTTGAAGCCAGTCGGTTTCGCAGCCCAGCACAATGCTTGCTGGGCTGCGAACAGGCCCGCGTGCTCGAATGGATCGGGGTTGGAGCTAAGCCGCCCGCCAATCCGCTCTAATTCCCGCTCGATGTGATCCATAGCGGGAATATAATACTATGGCGTTATGTTGCCGTCAACCCTCCGCCCGCTGCATGGAGGGTGCAATGCCAGTTCAGGAAAAGGAATGGGAGGATCGCGTCAAGGCGATGCTCAAGGCCGAGCTAAAGCGGAAGAACGTCACCTATGCTCAACTCGTAGGGAAGCTAGCCGACATTGGCGTGATGGACTCTGAGCCGAATATCAGGAACAAGATCAGCCGGGGTAAATTTACAGCGGTATTCCTGATTCAATGTCTTGAAGCAATTGATGTCAAGGATTTAAGGCTCTAGTCTTTTTCGTATTTGTTCAATTTCAATCATTACATTTGTAAAATTCATATGCATTTCTTCACGAATATCTGAATAGGCTTTGTCACGATCAGGTCGCATCGCCAATATTCGCTCACAAACCACGTGATCTGCGCGCTCCGCCGCTTCCTTCACAGTTGCTTTGACCGAAGCTTGCAGCTCAGAGTTCTTCACTTTCATATCCTCGAAGGCAGCAAGTAGCTGTGCGAGTTGTTCCGATAGAGCCGTGTCCCGCGCCTCGCTGCGATCAACGTCCGCGAGATATTGCGCTTTGAAATCCCAAGCCTGCTGGAGGGCTTCCCGGGTTTGGATACGAAGGTCGCGCATCTCCTCAGCTAGCTTTTTATCAGGCCAGAAGGCCCAAAGAACATAAGCCATCATCGCCAGCGTTAGCAGCGCGGGAACCCACCAAGGCGTGCCCATGAGCCAGTTAACCCACATAGGCAGCTTCTTCTTCAGCCCCTCGGCATCGTCCGCCGTTGTGGAAAGCCCAATCGCGGTGGCTATCGTTATAGCTGCGTTGAAGGAGATCACCGCGATTGACGCGATGATACTTGATAGCTTCTTGAGAAAGGCCCGCATGAGCCGAACCTGCCCGAATGGCCGGTCGCTGTGGAGTCTGAATCATTGGTGTTCACTCCCCAATGGAGCGGCATTCGCAGCATTATCACCATTTGCAGTGCTTCCGTAACGCCGTACCGTTACGTCGGTCATCGCCTTGGTGCGTTTGCTACATAATGCCGGATAAACTCGTCCGCAAATCTAGCTCAGGCGGTTCCGGTAAGCATGCTGCTGAACCATCGGAGTGAGGGTTTTGATTGGAACCAGCGCGGCCACTTGGCGCAGTAGCGCCTCCGCGTCGTGATTCAGAGGCCGGTCGAAAACGGATAGCTTGAACACTTCTTCGCGGTCGCCGATGTCGCCGAAGGTCGCGTAGTTGGAATTGATTGAGTTACCATTCTGAACGACCGATTTTACCAGAAGCAAGCTTTCCTCGCGGACGGCAAAATCCACCTGCCACACGTGGCCGCTCCGGCCCCGGTATTCAAAGTCACGCCCGATCTTAGATTCCGGCACTGCGCGCTTGAGGCCCTCAAAGATCATGTCTTTGAGGGAGTTCTCAGACTTTGATTGGTTAGCCTCTATCGCAAGGCGCGCTGCCAACGCCGATGCATTGGAGACGGCCAGCACGGCGGGATAGAGCCACTCTTCATCCAATGGGACGGCAACGAGCGCACCGTCCCGAACATCCACCGAATGCCGCCTGCCAGCCTTCTCAAGCGATCCTTGCCAATTACGGCCGTGCTTCAAAGCTGATCGCATTGCCCCGCCGCCGTCATCGACCTGAAAGCCAGTGTGGAGGCGAGACACATACACGCTCACAGGGTCCGACGAAGGATATAGGCAGTGAGTGAGAAACTGGACGCCCCGCTCCGTCTCTCTGCAAGCCGGAATCCGAGTCAAAAGCGGGATAAGTTCTTCACAAATCATGAAAACTTCCCCGCGAAAAGTCCCGCTTGGCGCGGCGGCTCACATCCGACGCGCTGGGCCGGTTCGATATGGATATTCAAGTCTTTTGCGGCGATTTCAAGTGCCCTGATGAACTTGGTATCGATCGACGGAACCGGGCGGCGCATCGGTAGCTCGCCACAAAGGCATCAACTTCTGCGATTGTGGGATCGGCCATCCCCTATCGATACGTTTTCGCCCCCGGAGAGTCGAGTGGGTACGTGATCTATAATAACGCCATTAGCAAGCGTTACTTTGCTTGCCGCTTCGCCTCAAACTTCAGCATGGCGGCTTGCCCCAGCGTCCGGGTGTTCACCTTCGCAGCGTAATGCTCGACAACCTGATAGGTCTG